>OBEQ012349407.1_pt1 | contig 12065 bp, 13 predicted proteins | sample 1670901 | NCBI WGS metagenome assembly OBEQ01 (sample SAMEA104232315, study PRJEB22302) | groundwater metagenome | biome: forest; feature: aquifer; material: groundwater | place: USA | collected 2011-08-07 | depth 5.4 m | reverse complement strand
TGTCGCCATTTGTGCTGATGAGAGCTTTGATTGATTTTGTGTAAGGTAATTGAATGACTCAACCAAGAATCCTGCGGAGCCACATGCACCATCGTAAATTGTCTCGCCGATTGTTGGTGCAACTACTTTGACGATGGTTTTAATGAGTGGCCGTGGAGTATAGTACTCACCACCATTCCTACCGGCATTGCCCATGTTTTTGATTTTGTCTTCATAGAGATGTGAGAGTTCGTGCTTCTCTTCGTACAGGCGAAAATGCATACCATCGACCACGTTCAGAATCTCACGCAGTTTGTAGCCACTGGAAATTTTATTTTTCAGCTCACTGAAAATCTCACCGATCTTGTATTCAATGGTGTTCGCATCAGCATCAGGGTTCTTGAATTTTTTGAGATAGGGGAATAGTTTCCCATTCACAAAGTCGTTCAAATCGTCACCAGTCAGTGCTTTATGATGATCTATTTTTCCCTCAGTGGTCTTTGGACATGCCCACGAATCCCATCGATACTGTGATTCAAGAATGTAGTGATACTTTTTACCTGCCAGTGCGGACTCTGTTTTCTTTATCTCATCCAAATCATCGAGATATTTCAAAAAGAGTATCCAAGAAGTCTGCTCCACGTAGTCGAGTTCAGTCGCCGAGCCAGAATCGGTGTGAAGTATTTGATCGATGTTTTTGAATGAGTTTTCAAACATAAATTATAGATTTCAACTTGGTTCAAAGTTGGTAATCTGGCGGAGGGTGAGAGATTCGAACTCTCGAAGGGAGTTACCCCTTACGCGCTTTCCAAGCGCGCGCACTAGGCCACTATGCGAACCCTCCGTTTTGTGCACGAACAAGCGTGCGCACTCTCGCGCCCCCTCGGCGCGAGCCCGGGCATTTCTTCACGCTCGCACGCGCCTCGGGCACGGCTCGCTAAAATGCCCGTCAAAGCCAAGCAGTTGGCTTTGACCCACTCTGCGACCTCTCCAATCAAAACCACTGTATCATAAAACCTCGCGCATTGCGAGGTTTTGGTGGGTTGATCGGGTTGATGCGGGGCTGGGTGAGGGGATTTTGGAATTACGCTACGATGCCTATTGTTTGCCGAGAAGCGCGTTCCAGTCGTTGGAAAATTGGGCTATGCCGCGGGCTGTCAGGTCGTGGTCAATCCGCATCTGCCGCCAGTCCGCGGACAGATCCAGATGCTGGTATGGGATGGCAGTGCGGCCTGCCGGATCGTACGTCCAATTATCCGCAGGCGTCGGGCATCCGGCCGCGGCCCATGCGGCCAGGATACTTGTGGGCGCGGTGATGATGTCGGATTTGAGACGCATGGCGCCGAAAAAATGATCCAGGGAGCGGATGCTCGCGGCAAGCACTTCCACGTGGCCGTCGCCTGCCGCATACATGCGCTTGATGCACGCGATAAGATCCATGCCGTTCTCCCCGCGGTCATCAAGGCGCCCGATAAACGGAGAGACGAATACTTGTCCTTTTTGGGCGCCGCGCGTCGCGGCGTAGACCGCGGCGGCTTGTTCTTGGGAGAAGCAGAGCGTCATGTTAACGCGAATCCCCTCGCGTACCGCCATCTCGGCCGCCGCCAGTCCCTGGGCCGTGATGGGGAATTTGATATGAGTATTGGGAATCCAGGAGAACATTTCTTGGGCCTGATCCATCATCGCGGCCGCCGTGGTGCGCGCGTCCGCGTATACTTCCAGCGACACGGATCCTGCGGGAATCAATGCCCCGATGCGGCACGCAACATCGCGGTAGAACGCCATGATTTCCTCCGGAGTGAACGCGTCTCCTTGCTCGAGTCGCACGCGCGCCGCCGGGTGGCGGGCAATGAGCGTGGGATTAGTGGTCTGTCCGTCAAGAAATCCGAGGAGGTTGAGCATCGCGGCGGTTTCCGCCGGATCTCCGCCGTCAAGAAAAATTTTGGTCCGGGGATGAGCGTGATTCATACCATGCTTTCCATGCTTTATAACGGCACTTTCTTTTCTCTGACGAGTTTGCGGATCAGGCGATACGCTTCGTCCGCGTCATCGGCCAAATAGTAGAGCCCGAGATCTTTTTCTTCCACGGCGCGGTTCCTGCGATACAGATGCTCCTCAATCCACGCCAGAAGCGGCGTCCAGTATTCTTTGTTGACCAGCACAAGCGGAACGCGCGGGATTTTCTCGGTTTGGATGAGCGTCAGGATGTCAAAGAGTTCGTCGAGCGTGCCGTATCCGCCCGGGAAGAAAATACATATTTGGGACGCAAGGGACAGCATGGTTTTGCGGACGAAGAAATACTGGAAGTCGGCGGATTCCGTAACGTATTCGTTGACGTGCTGTTCGTATTTGAGCTTGATATTGAGTCCGACGGATGTGCCGCCCGCCTCGTGCGCTCCGCGGTTTGCCGCCTCCATAATGCCCGGTCCTCCGCCGGTGATTACGGCAAATCCGTCCCGGGCCAGGTGATGAGCAAGCAGGCGCGCGTCGCGGTACGCGCGCTCCGGAAATCCGGAGCGCGCCGAGCCGAAGATCGTAACGGCTTTTTTGTGATGGCGCAGGAATTCAAAGCCGTTCACAAACTCGGACATGATGGTAAACACCTTCCAGGGCGTTGCGTCCTGACCATTGGCGTCTTTGTCAAACAGGCGCTTGGATTCCAGCTGGGAGATCAGCGCGCCGTGGTTTTTCGGGGTTTTGGTTTGCATACGCAGGAAGAAACTTTGGGTTTCTTCTCCTGTATGCTCTACAACAACCGCTCCGGCAAAATGGTATCAGATAGTTCTGGCGTTTCAACGCCGGTCTATGCGTCGTGTTGCCCGGACATCACGCTCAATATTTTTATCCGCTCCTCTATGGGCGGATGCGTGGAGAACATTTTGACAAGCCACGGGGTGCGGTGCTGGTCGCCGCGGTCCGCGCCGAACGGATTTTCAAAAAAAAGATGCGCGGTCGCGTTGGTTGCGGTCTGCAATGTGCGCGGGGAGGAGCCGATTTTGCGCAGTGCGGATGCCAGTCCTTCCGGGTAGCGCGTCAGGAGCGCGCCGGATGCGTCGGCCAGAAACTCGCGCCTGCGGGAGATCGCAAGCTGGATCAAAGTTGCCGCGATTGGCGCCAAAATAGAAAGTAGAATGCCAATGAGCATGAGGATGCCGCTATTGCCTTCCCGATCATCACGGCTTCTGCCCATGCCGCCAAACCACAGCGAGCGCATAAACATATCAGCCAGAATAGAGATAAATCCCACCAGCACCACGGCGACGGTGGATACAATCATATCCCGATTGCCCACGTGCGAGAGCTCATGAGCCAGCACGCCTTCAAGCTCCGAGCGATCAAGCAGTTGTAAAAGCCCGGTGGTGGCGCACACCACCGCGTGCTGGGGATTGCGCCCGGTGGCAAATGCATTGGGCGCCGGATCATTAATCAGATAGAGTCGGGGCATGGGCAGTCCCGCGGCGATAGTGAGATTCTCAAGGATGCGGTACAGTTCCGGCTGGGATTTAAGATCCATGGGCTCAGCCCGATGCATGGCAAGCACAATACGGTCCGAGAACCAGTAGCTTGCGATGTTCATGATGATGCTGAATGCAACCGCGATGTACAAAATCCCCGGACTGTCGTAAATCTGGCTGAAAGTCCAGCCGATCGCAATCACCGCGCCGAAAAACCCGGCCATCAGCAGCCAGGTCTTGCGGATATTTGAGGATTTTTGAGTATAGAGCGTTGCCATAGTATTCAAAATAATAGCATGTATTGCGCTGGGTGTAAAATCTTGTTTGCGAAAGCGCCGTGTGGTATCATTTTTGCAGTTGTTTCTCGGATCGCTCATTTATATTTAGCCACGCCACAGGAGGGCGCATCATGGCAATCAATTACCTTGAGGATTCACCGTCCTACCAAAAAACCACAAAAACGCCTGTGCGGGAACGCCGGGCAGTCGTCGCCCCCTATCTTAATGAACGGTACCGCACACACGGAGAAGGTCGCGAGACCATTGATGTCATTCAAAACCAGATGGGGATGAGAAGGGGGCTGTCCAAACACGGGTTCTACGAGGATTTCCGGCTTTATCGCACTATCTATGAACGGTACCTCACGGCCGATGAGGAACAAAAAGCGCATATCGTCGCCGAAGCGGAAAAGGACCATGAGAGAGACCACTCCAAAAAAAACAGAGATACTATTCTCCATGCGGTCTGGTGCTTGCGGCATGATGGCATCTGCACCATGGACGATGTCAAGCGGCTCCACGCGCAAAATATACCAATTGATCCGCCGCCCGCGGCTCCAGTGGAAACAGCAGAAGAATCAACTGCATTATGCACGGAAGGACTTCCTGCAAGTCCCCCGCCGACATCGGCCAAACAGCGATTGTTTTGTCTGCTCGCCGACTCTATCCAAGATATGATAGAAACGGAAGAGCACATCTGGCGTATCGTGGAAGAAGAGCAGGAAGCGAGGGTAGAACTGGAAGAACGGCTGTCCGCGGCTGAGAAGGAGCTGCGATCACTCAAACAGAAATTCAGTGATCATGAACAGCGCCTTGTCGCGATTGAGGATATGCTTACGGCGGATCCAGATCAACTTGCCGCGATTCAAGCGGCTGCAAAACGACTGAAGCGGGATGTGGTAGAGGGACTGCCCCAACACACCGAAGTTGGCGGGTATTGGAAAGAAATTCTTTCCACTGTATACCGCAAGGGGTTTAAAAAATCTCTAAGAGGCAAAGGTATGCAGGACAAAGAACGGGATGCGGTTATAGAGACCATAGCCCAAATTATGACAGACCCTTTTTATCCGGGGCTTGAAACCGAGATCAGACAGAATGGAGATAACGGAGATGCCAGCATGATTGCGGGCATTCCCCGAGGAGCTCCCTATTACCGGAGCCGTGTCGGAGTCCATAGACGGCTCATCTATGCGATAGAGGGGAAGAAAATCCATTTTATTGAAACAGGAACAAAAGAGACCTATACTTATGCATAAATAACAAGAGTATAGGTTTCTTTAGGCAACAACGCGATAAAAAACGGCCTCGTCCTTCCAAGGACGAGGCCTTTTAAATCTACGGCTACGCAACCGTCAAAACTTCACCGCGACGGGCTCGCCCGCGGGCGAGCCATCCGGCAGATCAAAGAGTTCTTTGCGGCTGAAGTTGAATATGCTCGCGATGATGTTGGAGGGGAAGGATTCCAAAGAGATGTTGTAATCCCGGACATTGGCATTAAAGAATCGGCGGCTGGACTGGATTTTATTTTCCGTGTCCGAGAGCTCCCGCTGCAGCTCCAGGAAATTCATGTTTGCCTTCAGATCCGGATAATTTTCGGCAACCGCAAAAAGGGTTTTCAGAGTTCCGGCAAGCATGTTTTCCGCCCGCGCCTGCTCCCCTGCTGACTGCACGCCCATTGCCGCGGTGCGCGCACGCGTTACATTTTCCAAGACGCCTTTTTCATGGCCCGCGTATCCCTTCACTGCCTCCACGATATTGGGGATCAGGTCGTACCGGCGCTTGAGCTGTACCTCAATGTCTGCCCATGCTTCCTCGGCCTGGTTCCTGCGCCGTACGAGCGCGTTGTACATCACAATAAATACGATTGCGGCAAACGTGATAACCCCCAAAATAATGTAAAGTGTAGTCATACGGAAATGATACTCTTATTTTTACGAAAAAGCAAATCTTTCATTCTGGACATCGCGCGCAACGCTACACAATCAAACGGATGCCGGCGCCGACTCCGTATGCCACAACCGCCGCAAACCCGCCGACCGCGAGCATCTCCATGCCAAGCAATATCCACGATGTCTTGGAAAAATACCCGCGCAGAACCCCGACGACAAAGAGCGCGACGCCGGTGCTTGCGGCTGCCGCCAAAAAAGATGCGCGTACGCCAAACAGCACATACGGCAGGAGCGGAATACTGCCAGCCACCATGAACGCCAAAAAAGTAACCGCACTGCTGCGCAACGGCGACTCGTCCTCGGGCGTCGGCAGTTTCAATTCCTCCTGCATCATAAAACGGATCCAATACGCATGGTTGGCAGTAATGAGTCGTGTCATCTCGTCCAGATCCTGCCCCGCGTACCCTTTTGCGGCCAGAATCCCGCGGACTTCCCTTTTCTCGTCTTCAGGTTGCAAGCGCACCTCCTCCCATTCCTCGGCCTCTTCTTTTTTATAAAAATCGCGCTCGGAACGGGTGCCCAGATAATCCGCGGCCGCCATGGAAATCGCCTCGGCAATCATATCCGCAACGCCGATAATGAGAATGACGCCCGGCGTCAATCCCCCGCCCACCGCGGCAGCGACAATCGCAAAAGTCGCGACAATCCCGTCGCTTGCCGCGTACACCGCGTCCTTCAGATACCTCCCGATACGGATATGCCGCTCATGAGGATTTTTTATTTTCTCAATCATTGCTTTTTTCAGTTATCCCAGCCGGGCTCGGAGAGCGGCATGCCTTGCGCGGCAGCGGCGATGGCGATCCGCAGATACGCGACAATGTTTTCCGGCAGGGCGTCCAGAGGAAACCATCCGACTTCATCGCATTTGTCCGGTTCCTTATTATACGGTTCGCCCTGCCACGCGTCCGCTTCAAAAAAGAAATCCGCGCGCTCCCCGGTCGCATCATGCGCGGGCCGGTACATCGTATGCACCAGACGCAGATCTTTGGGCCGGACGCTGATGCCCACTTCTTCCATGGTTTCGCGCACCGTCGCCTCGGTGAGGGATTCGCCTTTTTCCACGTGTCCGGACGGCACCATATACTTGCCGTCCTCGTAGCCGGTCTGAAATCTGCGCGTCAAAAAAATCTTCCGGTCTTTTTTGAGGAACAGATAGACCGCCGGAACCACTTTATGTCGTTCGCGAGTCATTGTTTTTATTTTATGCGGATTGGACTATGATAGCAAGTAATGGAAAACAGCGCATCAGAGAATCGTAATGGCGCTCCGTCCTCTTTTGAAGCTCTACTCTCCGCGTACGAGCGGCCGATTTTCAGCTATGCATACCGGCTGCTCGGCAGACGCGAAGACGCCGAGGACATTACGCAGGAGACGTTTGTGCGCCTGTGGCGCTATCGTCGGCGCCTTGACCTGAACAAAAATGTCAAAGCGTTCATCTATAAAATCGCGACCAATGCGGCGTATGATCTGCTCCGCAGCCGCAGGCGCCACGCGGAACTGCTCATCATTGACGATCCGGAAACTTCTTTTGAAACAATTGACCCGCAAACGCCGTATTCTTCTGTAGAAGCACATGCGGATATCACCCAGGCGCTTGCGAGGATCCCGGTGATCTACCGCTCCGTTCTCCTGTTTTTCTACAAAGAGGATTTTACGTATGAACAAATCGCCGTGTTGCTTTCCCTCCCTATTAACACCGTAAAAACCCGCATTCGCAGGGCAAAAGCAGCACTGCGGGAGCATCTCATTGATTATGACGCATGACATCATAGAAGAAAAAATTAAAGCATTGCCGTATCTTGCAGTACCTGATGGCATGCACGAGCGCATTGTGCGCCGGATTTCCCGCACGCAATTCCGTACGCCTTTTATCATCATGCTCGTCCTGCTTGGCGCCAATCTTGCGTTCTCGGCCTGGCATATCTGGATGCGCATGGCGGATTTGGAAACCCTCTCTATTTTCCGAGCGCTCATGGAGGGTTTTACGTGGAGTACGGACTTTATGGAGGATTTTGCCGCAACCGCGCACCAATTCCTGCCGCTTTCTGCCATCGCGATATTCCTCATCAATGCGGCGTTGGTCGTCTACGGCATCCGCATCGTTAAGAATTTCCCCGAATCTCTGGTTTTTCCTAAAAGGTCGCAACTCTATAGTTAATATAATAAGTATTTAAATTTCATTTATGATAAAATCAATCGCCAAGATTTCTACCATCGCGGTTTTGCTTGCCGGATCCGTGATGCCGACATTTGCGCAGACCGCGAGCGGAACAAGCGCGCCGGCTCCCACGACCAGCGCATCTGCAAAATTGGTGGATACGGCGTGTATGCAGACCGCCGTTGGCAAGCGCGATATGGCGCTCATAAGTGTAATTGACACGTATGCGACCGCCGTGAAAAACGCGCTGCAGACCCGGAGCGACGCGCTCAAAGCCGCATGGGGCGCTACGGACGCCAAGACACGCCGGACCGGCATCAAAGCCGCATGGAAAGGGTATCAGACCACCCAGGGCGAGGCGCGCCGAGCGCTTGCCAGCGGACGCAAAGGCGTCTGGAGTCAGTTCTATGCGGATCGCAAGCTATGCGGCAAAGGAGCCGCGGCAGAAGACACCGGCACCGAGGGCATGGACGCGCGACTGTGATGGTGATAGAAACGCCCAATAAAAAAGTTCCGCACGATGCGGAACTTTTTTTATTGAATCATGACTTGGCTATGATCAGGTAAACCGCGTAACGAGAAAAATAAACAGTGCGCCCGCGACCGTAAGCCAGACAAGCTTCATGGAGCTATGGGTGCTGTGCGCTTCGGGGAGCAGGTCGCTCGCGCCGATGTAAAACAGGAATCCGGCAAAAAATCCCAGATACAGCATAAGCCACTGCTCGGGGATGATAAACAAAAACGTGGACGCTGCACCCAGCACGGGTGCTACTGCATCCGCCACGAGAAGCCGGAAACTTCTCTTGGCGGTATTGCGGTGCAGGAGCATGATGCTTACGGTATTCAGCCCGTCAGAAAAGTCATGCGCAATCACGGCAATCGCGATCAGCACGCCGACATGCACACTGACATGGAATCCCAAGCCGATGCCAACACCATCAAGGAAACTGTGCAGGACAAGGCCGGATGCGCCGATGAGTCCCACGGCCGGATGCTTGTGCGCCGCGTATTCGCTCTCGTGTGCGGTATGGATAATCGCGAATTTTTCCAGGATATGAATCGCGAAGAATCCTGCCATGAGCGCGATCAATGCGGGTGTAACATCAAAATTCTGCTGGCGCGCGATGGCAAATATTTCCGGAATCACTTCAAAAAAGGCAATCGCGAGCAGGACGCCGGCGGTAAAGCTAATAATATAATGCAGGCGGTCCCGATGCCGCAGGCCAAACCAGCCACCGATCATCGTGGATACAAATGCGCTCAAAGAAAAAGCCAATACCTCCATAGTGATTCTGATATAATCAACGGCTGTACATGACGCCGCGGCCATCCATCATATAGGCGTCGCCGAAACGCACTTTTAGCTCGCCGATTTTGACCCCGCCCCAGAACACGAATCCAAGGAGTGCAAGTAAGATCACGATGCGGAGCAGGAAATGATGGTGCATGCCCATCATACCCATGCCGCCCCGGCCGCAGCCGCACATGTTTCCACGCATGGCACTACCGCAGGAGCACGCCCCGCCGCTGCCACAGCCGCATCCCTCGCCGTCACCCTTCTTATTTTTTTCCTCCATCATAATGAATGATTAAATTATTTTGTAATGACGATGAACCTTTATTTTATTATAGCACCGGCGTATCAAGATGCAAACCAAACTTTATTTTTTATGCGAATGCTTGTTTTTGCCGAATCGCCATGCGCCGAATCCGGCGGACGCGATGGCGGCAATGCCGCCAACCGCAAGCCCCCACCGCGGCCCTATGTGCTCGCCGATCCACCCGATAATCGGCCCGCCGATCGGGGTTGATCCCAGAAACGCGACTGCCCAAAGCGCCATAACACGCCCGCGCATTTGCGGATCGCTTTCCAATTGCAAGAGAACATTGCCCAGCGACAAGAAATTGATGGAGAAAAATCCCACGAGCGCCATGGCGGCCATGGCGAGCGTAAATGTCGGCGCTATCGCAACGACGAGCATCACCGCGCCAAAGAGCAATGCCGCGTTGATGAGCATGGCAGGCGAGCGCTTTCTGCGGTGCGCGGTATAGAGCCCTCCTGCCGCGGACCCGGCGCCCATGGCCGCCATGAGTGCGGCGTATCCTCCGGCACCCCGATGAAAAGTAAACTCGGCGAACAGCGGCAGAATCACGACAAACTCATACGAGAGCGTGCCAATGAGCGCCATCATGATGAGCGTATCGCGCACCAGCGGGGTTCTGCCGACATAGCGAAAGCCCTCGGCCAGCCGGCCTTTTTTGGCCGCCTGCGGGGGGGGCGAAAAAAGCTCGTCCGACCGCATGAGCCACAACGCCACCAACACTCCGATATAAGAAACCGCATTGATAATAAAGCAGGCGGCAAGGCCCACGACCGCGATCAGCACGCCGCCGATGGCGGGTCCGGCGACGCGCGCAAGATTCACTTGGGTTGAATTGAGCGACACCGCATTGGGGAAATGATCTTCCTCCACCATCTCCAGAATAAATGTCTGGCGCGTGGGATTGTCTATGGCATTGACCAGGCCGAGGCAAAACGCAAGCAGGCCGACCATCCAGAGCTGCACGGTGTTGGTCGCAACCAACACGCCTAAAATAAGCGCAAGCATGCCGGACACGGACTGCGTCACAAAAAGAATTCTCCTCTTAGGAAATCGGTCCGCGATCACGCCGCCCCATGCGCCAAAAAGCAATATCGGCAAAAACTGCAATGCCGTAATCAGCCCGAGTGCCGTGCCGGAACCCGTGATTTTGAGCACGAGCCAGGACTGCGCAATGGTCTGCATCCAGGTGCCGGAGAGCGAAATCGCCTGGCCAAAAAAATACAGCCGGTAATTCCGGATTTTCAAGGACGAAAACGTCCGCCGCCCCAATTTCATAATTCTTTTCACCATAACTCACTCAAAAAAATGACCCCGGATGCCAAAAGCGCCGAGTGAAAGTATCATAGCACAAAAACTATAACCTGTCTATCGGTCGGCGAGTTTCGCCAGTATCATTTTTCCAAATCCAATACTTCGTCAATCCGAATTTTTGCCACAAAATCCGTGCTGTGGCTGACCAGAATCATCGCGCCCTCGTACCGGTCAAGCGCGTCGGCAATCACGGGAATATGGCGGAAATTGATGTGATTGGTCGGCTCATCCAGAATGAGAAGCCCGGGTTTTTGCAGGACCAGGCGTGCAAACGCAACCAATCCCTTCTGCCCCTCCGAGAGATTGCCGATTTTGGTGCGGATGGCGTCAGCAGTGATGAGAAATCCGGCGGCGACCGAGCGCATTTCCTCCTCGCTTTTGTAATCCATGACTGCCATCAGTGCCGCGTGCGCCGTATCGTCAAAATCCAGCATGGAGAAATCCTGGCGATAATAGCCGACGCGCGCATCCGGCGCGATTACAGCGCCCTTATTGGCGCCCGACACAATGGATTCCAGAAGCGTTGATTTGCCAATGCCGTTGGGGCCTTGTACCAGCAGGTGTTGATTGCGACGCAGGGCGATGTTGGTTTTGCGAAGCACCGGCTTATGATTGCGGATCGTGGTGTACGCGCTGATGGTGATGATATCTCCTATCAGCTCGGGCTGATGCGGGATGGTAAATCGCCGGATGGTTTTGTCCTCGCGGCGGACATCCACCATTTCTTCTTCCAGCTCCGCCGCTTTTTTCCGCATACGTGTTGCGACGAGACGCATCTGCCCACCTTTTTTGGCAAACTTGCCGGACTGGTCTTTTTTCTCCTGAATGGTCTTGCGCAGGCGCGCGTTCTCGCGCTGTTCTTTGGCAATGCGCGCGCTGATCTGCTCCACCACGTCAAAATAATTTCCCACGTACTGCTCTACTTTCTGGGTAAACGCGTCCAGATACAGTACGCCGTGGCTGAACGCATTGAGAAAATCCGCATCGTGCGAGATCACGACCGCTGTTTTTTTGTAATCAATAAGAAATCGCGTCAGGTGCTCGATTCCTGCGCGGTCCAGATTATTAGTCGGCTCGTCGAGGAGGAGCAGATCCGGCTCCTGGATCAGGGCTGACGCCAGCAGGAGTCGGGCCTGCTGGCCGCCGGAAAATGATTTTACGAGTCGGTCGTGCGGCGCATGAAGATTTACAATCTCAAGCGCCGCGTCAATTTTCGGATCAATATCATACACTTTTTTATCAAAACATTGTTCGAAAAACTCGCGGACAGTCAAGGACAGATGCTCGCGCGGAATTACTTGCCGCGCGGTCGCGATAGTCAAATCAGTCGG
>OBEQ011952257.1_pt1 | contig 12065 bp, 8 predicted proteins | sample 1670901 | NCBI WGS metagenome assembly OBEQ01 (sample SAMEA104232315, study PRJEB22302) | groundwater metagenome | biome: forest; feature: aquifer; material: groundwater | place: USA | collected 2011-08-07 | depth 5.4 m | reverse complement strand
TTTGCCCTCCGAGAGCGCCTGCTGCATCGGGAGCGGCATCTGCAAAAGGCGGATTGTGTTGGATACATACTCGCGGCTCTTGCCCACCTTTTCGGCGACCTGGCCGTGTTTGAAGCCAAACTCGTTGACCAGCTTTGCAAACGCGGTGGCGCGGTCGATGGGGTTTAAGTCCTCACGCTGGAGGTTCTCGATTATTGCAATCTCGAGCTTTGTTTTGTCATCTTCAAAATCGGCGCGGATGATAACCGGCACTTGCGCCAGGCCCGCAATTTTTGCCGCGCGCAAGCGCCGCTCGCCCGAGTCGATCGTGCGCGAGAGCGAGCCCGACGTCGACAACGCGCACCGCGAGCGCGACCGCCACGCCCTGGGCGGCGAGCCCGCGCCCGCGCCCCGGCCGGATCAAGGCGACCCGAGCGCGCCGCCGCCGGATCCGTCGCAGGCGGGCGCCGCGCCGCGTCCCGGCTCGCCCGCACCGCCCGCCGACGAGCGCCTGTCACAGCTGGCCCAGGACGGCGCCATCGTCACCCACGACGGTCGCCCGGTGGCCAAGGAAGGCGCCGAGGCCACCGAGGCGCGCGTGCACGGCGCGCGCTCCGACGACGCCGACGCCGCCCAGGCCTCCAACGAGCCGCATCCGATCCCGCTCGAGCTGACCCGGCCCTCGGCGGGCGGCACGGGCGGCGTGGGCGTCGCGGGCCCGACGTCGGGCGCGGGCAACTCGGCGCGCTCGCCGCGCAGCGGGAGCGGGCAGGGCGGTACACCGTCTGATGTGGCGCAGCGGCCGGGCGGCAAGGCCAGCACGACGGCACGTGCGCAGGAGGCCTACCTGCGCAGGCTGTACAAGAGCGTCAACGATCACCTGATCTACCCGCCCGAGCTGGCGGCCGCACTCGAGCAGGGCGAGGTGGTGGTGTCCTTCACGCTCCGTGCCGACGGCACGGTGGCTGACATCAGGGTCTCAAGGCCCAGTGGTTACAAGGAGTTCGACGACGCCGCGGTGGTGGCGGTGCGACGGGCCGCGCCCTTCGGACCGGTGCCCGAGGTCATGAGCGGCGGCCGCGACGTGCTCCGGGTCCAGGCGCCCATCACCTTCGCCAACCCGCTCATCCGATAAAAAATCCTGCGCCTAAAGTTCTGAAATCAAAGGATCGGGCGTGCACGACGGATCGTTCTCTCTAGTCGAATGAATGCGCCACTTCTATAATGGTCGACGCCGGGTCATTCGTTCGCACCAAGGGATCATGAGGAATGGATGTGAGGCGGTCGTCGCGCAGTAGGGTTCCATTATGGCTAGCCGTGTCGGCGCTGGTACACGGCGCCCTTGCAATCGCTGCACTCGAAGCGCACTTCGTCGGTTTCGAGGGTGGTGGTCCGCAGTCTGCGCTGGCCAGCTCGACCGGTCGTGAGCCTGCGCCCGAGCTCGATCCCGGCTGCCTCCTCGAGGAGGCGCTCGCCGCCGCGGCGCGCGCCAGCGTGTGCATCGTGCCGGCGGGCGCGCCCGACGCGCGCGATGCCTGCTTGCACGACTCGTTCGCGCACTTCGAGACCGGTCGCGCAGCTCGCGCGGCGGCCATCGAGCCGATGGAGATCACGATGATCGACGTCTCCGCCGTCGAGGCGGAGAAGAAGAAGCAGGAAGAGCTGCAGAAGAAGAAGGACGACGAGGACCGGCAGTGGGAGACCTGGAAGGACGAGAACCAGACCGTCGTGACCGCGCCGCGGCCCGAGGTCGAACAGCGTCCCAAGGAGACCGACCACCGCGCCGAGTTCGACAGCTCGGTCGAGCACGAGACGGTGCACCACGGCATCCCCGTGCCGTCGGGCAACGGCGTCTCCGGCCGCGACCCCAGCGTCACCGTCGGTAGCCCCGAGCCGGCCCAGCAGGCGGCGCGGGGCGGACAGAAGGGCGCGCCCGGCGCGGCCACCGCGGTCGGTCCGTCAGCGTCGGCGGTGGGCGGCGGCCGCATCGCCAGCTCGACGGGCGAGAAGGGTGACGCGCTCGGCTTCGATCCCGGCGTGGGCGGCACGCAGCCCAAGCGCGGCAAGGGCCTGGGCGTGGCCATCGATCCGCTGGCCAGCCAGGAGCCGGGCGGCGAGGGCGGCGACGGCAAGCCCAAGACCGACCTGCGGCCCTCCGGCGACGCGCTGGCCAAGGCGGCCTCAGGGACCTACGACAACCTCGACGACATCGACGAGGGCCAGGAGACGCTGCTCAACACCAAGCGCTTCAAGTACGCGTCCTTCTTCAACCGCGTGAAGCGCGCGGTGTGGGAGAACTGGCACGCCGACCGCGTCTACGCCCTGCGCGACCCCGACGGCAAGATCTACGGCATCAAGGATCGTCTGACCGTGCTCAAGGTCTCGCTGCGCCCCGACGGCTCGCTCGCCAACGTCATCGTCGAGAAGCCGTGCGGCGTCGACTTCCTCGACGACGAGGCGGTCAGCGCGTTCAAGAAGGCGCAGCCCTTCCCCAACCCGCCCAAGGGCCTGGTCGACGAGGAGTCGAAGCTCATCACCTTCCGCTTCGGCTTCACGCTCGAGATCCAGGACCGCCCGAGCTGGAAGATCGTCCGTTACCAGTAGGGTACGGACGCGGTTCGAGGCAGCCCGGTCAGAGTAGTTGAAACGCAAGGAAGCCAGGGGCGCCAGCTCGGATGGACCCAATCCCATCGGGACTGGGTTGGTCGGAGCTGGCGCCCCTGGCTTCCTGGCGTTTCCAAGCTCCGCTCTGCGGGCTACTTCTCTTGTTCCTTCAGGTACTGGACGTACTGCGCGGCGGTGAGCAGGGCGTCGAGCTCCTTCACGTTGGCCAGCTCGATCTGCACCATCCAGCCCTCGTCGTAGGGCTCGTCGTTGAGGTACTCGGGGCTGTCGGCGAGGGGGAAGTTCACCTTGACGATCTTGCCCGTCAGCGGCGCGTAGACGTCGGAGACCGCCTTGACGCTCTCGACGGTGCCGAAGACGTCGTCCTTCTTGACCGTCTCGCCCTCCTTGGGCAGGTCGACCTGGGTCACGTCGCCGAGCTGCTCGACCGCGAACTTGGTCACGCCGATGGTGGCGACGTTGCCCTCCACGCGCACCCACTCGTGTTCCTTGGAGTAACGGAGATCCTCGGGGTAGTCCGCCATCACTTGCTCCTCTTGTAGAAAGGTCCTGCGACGATCTCGAAGGGCGCGGCCTTGCCGCGGCAGTCCACCGACACGAGCGTGCCGGGCGCGCTCAGCGCGCTGGGCACGTAACCCATGGCCACCGCGTAGCCGAGGCTGGGCGCGGTCGTTCCGCTGGTCACCTTGCCCAGCGCGGCGACGCCCCGCTGCGCCTCGGGCCAGCCCTCGGGATAGATAGGGTAGTCGTGGCGCGCGATGCCCCGGCCCTTGCCGATCATGCCCACCAGCTTGCGCGCAACGCCCGCCTGCTTCTGCGCCAGCAGGGCCTGCTTGCCCACCCAGTCGCCGGCGTCGAACTTGACCACCCAGCCCAGGCCGGCCTCGAGCGGCGAGGTGGTCTGGTCGATGTCGTTGCCGTAGAGCGACAGGCGCGCCTCCAGGCGCAGCGTGTCGCGCGCGCCCAGGCCGATGGGCAGCACGCCGTCGGCCTTGCCGCCCTCGATGAGCGCCGTCCACACCCGCGCCGTGTCGGCGGCGGGCACGAGCAGCTCGAAGCCGTCCTCGCCGGTGTAGCCGGTGCGCGCGGCCATGGTCACGGGCACGCCGGCGATGCTCGTGGGCGTGAAGTGGAACGACTTGACCGTGTCGGCGAGCGGCTGCCCGGCCAGGCGCGACACCAGGGCAGGCGCCCTGGGACCCTGCACCGCGATGAGCCCGAAGGCCTCGCTCTCGTTGGCGATGTCGGCGATGGACGCCGACTGCTCGCGCATCCACGCGAAGTCCTTGTCGATGTTCGACGCATTCACGATGACCAGCAGCTCGTCCTGCGCCCGCCGGTAGACGATGCAATCGTCGACGATGCCGCCGTGCTCGTAGCACATGACCGTATACATGGCCTGGCCGTCGACCAGCTTGCCGATGGCGTTGGTCATCAGCTTCTGCACCGCGTCGACCGCGCGCGGGCCGCGGAAGACGATCTCGCCCATGTGCGAGACGTCGAACAGCCCGACCGCCTGGCGCACGGTCTTGTGCTCCTCGAGGATGCCGGCTGGGTACTGCACCGGCATCTCCCAGCCGCCGAACGGCACCAGGCGGGCGCCGAGGGCCTTGTGAGCGTCGAAGAGCGGGGTTCGCTTGAGGGTCTCGGCCATGAGCGCGGGCATACTACCTCAACGCGCCGGTTACGGAATGGTGAGATGACGTCGCGTGATCGCGGGATCCGCGGACCGCATGCCGACCTCGAAGTGACCGGTGCCGGGCGCGTGCAGGCGCGCGGCCTCGCGGAAGCGGCCCAGCCAGCCGCGCCGGTGCAGCGTGAGGCGCAGGTCGCCCGCGCAGGTGTTGGCGCAGTAGCTCGGCTCGCCGTCGGGGTCGTGGTACTCGGCCAGGGTCATGTCCTCGGGCCGGCAGGAGTACTCGCCCTCGAGGCGGGCGGTCGCCGACACGGCGGAGAAGCGGTAGTGCCCGGTGGAGTAGGCGCCGCGCGTGAACGGGGTGTGCCTGAGCTCGCCCCAGCGCAAGAGCTCTCCGTCGAGCTCGAGGCCCAGCACGGTCAGCGGCGGCAGCACCAGCCCGCGCCGCTTGAGCCGCACCGTGAGCGCCTCGAGCGCCGCGCCGCGCTTGCCCTCGAATGCGTTGCAGTGGCCCCAGGCCCACTCGTGGGCGTGCTTGCGTCCCCACAGGTGCGTCTGTCCGCCCGGGTCGCCCTCGAAGCGCACGGTGCGGCCGTCGATCTCGATCTCGCCGCGCAGCGGGACGTCCAGGTTGGGCGTGAGCACCTTGGTGTCAGCGAAGCCGGTCTTGTAGACCAGCCGGGGCAGCTGGTGGTACGTGCGCTCCGCGGGCAGCCAGCGCAGATCCCAGCGCACCTTGTGGCCATCGCCGGCCAGCGTGCCGCGCGCGCCGCCGTGGCCGAGCTGGGCGTCCGGCCCGACGCGCACCGTGAAGGGCGCGTCCTGGGCCGAGTGCTCGCCCATGGGGAAGCGGCGGTTGATGGCGATGTTCTTGCCCGGGTCGCCGTGGTCGAAGGACGCGAACCACAGCTGCGCGTTCGGCTCGCCGTGGCCGGGCAGGGGCGCCTCGAGCGTGTAGCGGATCCAGAAGCCGGTGCGCGAGGCCAGGTGGCTACAGGTCAGGTACCAGACCTCGTAGTGACCGCGCCGGGCGCCGTCCCACACGCGCCGGTTGTCGGCCACGGTGGCGTCAGCGAGCCGGGCGGAGGGCGAGGCCTGCGCACCGTAGGTGTCGGCGTCAGTCACGCTCGATTCGTAACACGAGGCACGTCATGATGTCGCGGATGAGCAAGGGCGCAGGGCTGCAGGTGACCGGGCTGGACGTCGTCAGCGACGAGATCGTCGGACGGGGTGGCTTCCTGGCCATCCGGCGCATGCGCATGAAGAACATCCGCGCCGACGGCTCGCGCTCCGCCGAGTACCTGGTCGACTTCATCGTCCGCCCCAAGGGCGTCGATGCGGTGGTGGTGGTCGTCTGGCAGCGCGCGCCCGACGGCACGATCCGCGTGCTCCTGCGCGACGGCCTGCGTCCGCCCCTGCGCATGGGTCGGCCGCGCGAGCAGCTGGTGCTGCCCGACCCACGCGACTACCTGTTCTTCCGCGAGGTCGTCGCCGGCATCGTCGAGGTGGGCGACCACGGCGACGACGGCCTGCGCCGGCGCGCGGCCTTGGAAGTCGAGGAAGAGGCCGGCTACCAGGTCGATCCTGCACGCATCACGCTGCTGGGCGCCGGCACCTTCCCCAGCCCGGGTGCCATGACCGAGAAGTTCTACCTGGCCGCGGTGCAGATCGACGACCCGGAGGCGGCCCAGCCGGCGCAGGGCGACGGCTCGCCCATGGAGGAGGGCTCGAGCATCACCTGGCTCGACCTCGACCAGGCCATCGCCGCGTGCGTGCGCGGGGACCTCGAGGACGCCAAGACCGAGCTGAGCCTGCGAAGACTGCGTGACAGCCTGCGTTAGCGTGCTCGCGCGCGGAGCGTTTCTGCTAGCCTGCGCGGACCATGGCGGCCGAGGTCGGTTTCCTCAAGCAGATTCCGCTGCTCTCGATGCTCGAGGACGACGAGCTCGCGGTGCTGTCGGCGGCCATGGCGGCGCGCTCGCTCAACGCGGGCGAGACGCTCTTCCGCGCCAAGGAGCAGGGCGACTCCATGTTCATCGTGCAGTCGGGCGCGGTCGAGCTGTTCGTGCGTGACACCGTGGGCGCCAAGATCGTGCTGCGCGAGGCCAAGCCAGGCGACGTCTTCGGCGAGCTGTCCCTGCTCGACGGTGGGCCGCGCACGGCCTCGGCGGTGGCGCTCGAGCCCTCGCAGCTCATCGTGCTCGACCGCGAGGACCTGCACAACCTGTTCGTCAAGCGCCCCGACGCCGCGCTGCACATGCTGTCCACCGTCGGTGGCATGACCCGGCAGGCGGACGCGCTCCTGCGCATGCGCGTGGCCAAGAACGCCAACGAGGAGATCGCCGAGAAGCTCACCATCGCCGAGCGCATCGCCGATTTCATCGCCTGGTTCTCGGGCAGCATGCAGTTCTTCGTCATGAACGTGGTCTGGTTCGCGGTGTGGATCCTGGTCAACACCACGCACATCGGCGTGGCCCACTTCGATCCCTACCCGTTCGGTCTGCTGACCATGATCGTGTCGCTCGAGGCCATCTTCCTGTCGATCTTCGTGCTCATCAGCCAGAACCGCCAGGCCACCAAGGACCGCGTGCGCTCCGACATCGAGTACGAGATCAACGTCAAGGCCGAGCTCGAGGTCGCGCACCTGCACGAGAAGACCGACGAGATCCACGAGATGATGCTCGACCGCTTCGCACGCCTGGAGAAGGCCATGCTGGGTCGCAACGGCAAGCCAACCGCGTAGCCTGGATCGCCCGGCAGAGCGCGGCAACCCGCCAAAACGTGTGCCCGCGCACGGCCGGTCCGACGCGGATCGCTTATCCTCTCTGCCATGATGCGTACCACTCGCCTCGTATTGCCCCTCCTCTTACTCGTGCCCGTCGCTTGCGGAGGCGGCAGCTCCAGCCCCGACGCCGGGCCGGGCGAGCGACGCCTGGTCATCCTGCACACCAACGACGAGCACTCGCACCTGTTCGGCTTCGCGCCCGAGATCGACGACTACCCGGCGCCGACGGTGGCGGGCACGGGCGCCATCTCGGGCGGCATCGCGCGCCGCGCCAAGGTGCTCAAGGCCGAGCGCGCCGCCGCCGCCACCGCCGGCATCGACACCCTGACCGTGTCGGCGGGCGACGAGACCCAGGGCGCGCTGCCCCAGATCGCCTTCGCCCAGGGCTCGCCCGACTTCACCCTCATGAAGCAGCTCGGCTACGACGTCATGTGCCCGGGCAACCACGAGTTCGACCTGGGCCCGGCCGCCTACGCCGCGGCCATCGGCGCGGCCATGAGCCATGGCGGCCTGCCCCAGATCGTGTCGACCAACATCCACTTCGACGCCGCCAGCGCCGCCGACGACACCCTTGCCGGTCTCTACGGCGAGGGCGACTCGCAGATGCCCATCAAGCGCTACCACATCATGACCACGCCCTCGGGCATCAAGGTCGGCTTCTTCGGCGTCATGGGCGTGCAGGCCTCGTACTACGCGCCGCTCAAGCTGCCGGTGACCTTCTCGGTGTCGGGTGCCGAGAACGGCTACAGCGGCATCGAGAAGGTCTACGCCGACATCCAGCCCACCATCACCAAGCTGCGCGAGGTCGAGAAGGTCGACGTCGTCATCATGGTCTCGCACGGCGGCGTCAGCGTCGCTCAGCCCGAGGTCGGCGACGACTACCAGATCGCCAAGAACGTGCCCGGCATCGACGCCATCATCAGCGGTCACTCGCACACGCCGCTGGCAGCGCCGCAGCTGGTCACCGGCCCCGACGGTCACGAGGTGCCCATCGTGCAGGCGGGCTCGTTCGGCAGCTACGTGGGTCGGCTCGAGCTGATCGTGCGCGCGGGCGAGCGGCCCAGCTTCGACAAGGATCCGGGCAAGACCAAGCTCATCACCATCGACGACACCATCGTGCCCGACGACCCGGCGCTGCTCGCTCAGCTCGACGACATCATCAAGAACCTGGAGAGCACGGCGCTGGCGCAGATCTGGACGCGCATCCAGGGCACCCCGGTGACCGATGACCCGACCATGGTGGGCGACCTGTACTTCCGCTCGGTGGGCGCGACCGACTTCGACATCGTCGGCCTGCGCGCGTCGAAGGAGACCAACATGCTCAACCTGTCGACCGACGCCATGCTGGCCACGGCGCGCGCGCTCGTGCCCGGCGAGGAGACGCTCATCGGCGTCAATGCGGCCGGCTCGGTGCGCGGCGACATCGTCAAGGGCAAGACCGGCAAGCTGACCCTGGCCGACCTGTACCGCGTCTTCCCCCTGGGCGTGAACCCGGTGGATGGCTCGGTCGGCTACCCGCTGTGCCGCTTCTACATCTTCAAGGTCGAGGTCAAGGGCGCCATGGAGGTGGCGGTGTCGCAGGGCCTGGTGGCCGACTCGCTGTTCCTGTCGACCAGCGGTCTGCGCGTGGAGTTCGACACCAACCGGCCCGCGGCCGACCTCTCGCCCAGCCGGCTGCTCGACGCGCAGAACGGCCGCGTCACCAAGATCGTCCTCGATCGCACCAACGACGGCATCGACAACCCCGAGGACGTGATCTTCGATCTGAGCCTGGCCGATCCATGGAAGGCCGACATCGCCGACACGCTCTTCCCGGTCGTGACCAGCCTGTACGTGGCGTCGTTCGCCAGCACCGCGGGTGTCACGCTCAAGGACAAGGACGGCGTCGGGGTCACGCTGACCGACACCATCCTGCACCGCGGCGACGGCACGGATGTGAAGGAGTTCGAAGGCTTCATCGGCTACATCCGCGACATCAGCGCGACCAACTCGGGCAAGCTTCCCGATCGCTACAACGAGAACGCCACGGCGGGACACCTGCCGCGCCGGATGATCTGCTCGGGCGCGCTGTGCCCCTAGGGGCTAGGGCAGCTCCTGCACCACGACTTCGCCGGGCGGGAAGTTCGTCCGGTCGTACACGAACGTGCCCACCCAGGTCTTGCCGCCGCTCACCGCGGCGGCATTGTAGAAGCCATAGCCGACCGCGCCGGTCATGAGCTCCTGATGCGTCCACGCCCCGCCGGCGTCGCGCCGGCCGATGAGCAGATCGTTCGCGGCCGAGTCCTGGTAGGCCACGGCCAGCTGGCCGCCGGCGTCGAAGAACAGGGTCGCCGCCGCGCCCACCGGGTGCGGCCGGTCGGCGCGCACGCCGTCGTCGACCAGCTCGATGGCGCCTACCGAGCCATTGGCGACCTCGACGTAGCGCAGCGAGTCGGCGAGCGCGTCCTGGAAGGCGATGCGCACCGTGCCGTCGCCGCCCACCGCCAGCGAGGCCCACTGGCCCATGTCGGTCTCGGCGGCCACCGCGACGCTGGTGATGGTCCACGTGCCCGCCGAGAAGGTCGCCAGCTTGAGGTCACCGCCCGAGCGATCGTAGAACGCGACCACCGGATCGCCCGAGGGCAGGCGGGCGGCCGAGGCGAACAGGCCCGGGCCCTCGGGCAGGTCCTCGACCGCGGGCGCCTTGACGATGCCGACGCAGCTGCCGCCCACGCACGCCTGGCCGTCGGCGCAGCTGGACGAGCAGGTGCTCTCGATCATGGCGCACTTGTTGTTCGAGGCCACGCAGGCGAAGGCGCTGGCGTCGCCGCACAGGCCGGCGCAGGGGATGCCGGCCTCGGCGATCACGGTGATGCTCCAGTCGGTGGTCGCGGTGGGTGACGCGCTGGCCGCCTGCGCCCAGCGCAGCTGCGACTTGAGCCCGCCCGCGCCGTCGGGCACCGCGGTGGCCAGGTAGGCGATGCCGGGCACGCCGGAGGCGTCGACGCTGAGCGAGTTGTACAGGCCCACGTAGCCGCCGCCGTCGGCGGCATCGACGACGTGGCGTTCCCAGGTCGCGCCCTCGCTGCCGTAGAGCAGCGTGCCGTCGTCGAGGTGCTGGTAGGCCGCGTGCGCCTTGCCGTCGATCAGGGCCACCGACGCGTACGCGCCCACGTTCTCACCCTCGGCGGCGACGCCGCCGCGGTAGCCGTCCGGGTTGTCGACCACCGCCGCGCCTGCGGGCACGCCGTCGACGGGCTTGAAATGCAGCTTGCCGCTGGAGGACAGGTCGGAGAGCACGAGATCGCCGTACTTGTCCTCGTAGCCGACCGCGACCACGCGGTCGCCCTCGGCGGCCATGTCGAGGTAGCGCCCGATGGCGCCGGTCTTCAGGCCGGGCACCATGGTGGTGTCGTCATCGTCGTCGCCGGTGACGCTACCGCCGCAGCCGGTCGCCGCCGCGGCCACCAGCGCCAGCGCCGCGGCCGCCACGACCAAAGGGAGCCCACCGCGCGCGCCCGCGCGCCGCCGCGTGCGCAGCACGACGATGCCCAGCATGCCCAGCGCGCCCACCAGCCACACGCCGCGCGGCAGGTCGTGGTGCGCGCCCACGCGGCACGAGCAGCCCGAGCCGGTCGCGGGCACGCGGCCGTGGAAGCCGGCCTCGGTGCCGCTGGCGGCGCCGAAGTTGCCCGCCTGGTCGCGCACGCGCACCTCGAAGAGCGAGGCGTCCTCGCCCTCGGCCACCGCGATCGACACCGGCGGCGCCGCGGCCTGCCGCCACGCGCCGTCGTCGAAGCGGTACTCGACCACCAGCGCGTCGCTGGCCGTGACGCGGTCGGAGGCCTCGACCAGGATGGCGTCGCCCTGATCGCTGAGCACGACCGTGGGCGCGATGGAGTCGATGATCGCGGCCAGCTCGACCGGGGTCGCGTCGGTGGTGTCGGGCTGCCCGGCCACGCGCGCGCGCACCAGGATGGGATGGCGTCCCTGCAGCCAGAAGGCGTCCTTCGACAGCGTGACCTCGCGGCGGTTGCTCCACGCCGTCCACGGCCCGCCGTCGATCTGGAGCTGCCACTCGAGGTCGCGATCGTCACCGCCCAGCGCCAGCTCGACGCGCGGACGCTCCGCCTGCTGCAGCGGTCCCGGGCGCGAGAACGCGTCGGTGGCGGGCACGTGCACGGCGCGGATCTCGGCCGTGGTCTCGACCTGGCGCACCGGCTTGGGCGAGGCGATGGACAGGTTGGCGAACACACCCAGCATGGTGTTGTTCTCGATGCCGGTCAGGCTGCCGGGCGTGAGCTTGAGCTTCATGCCCGCGATGGCGGGCAGGTCGATGGGCTTGAGCGACGAGGTCAGGATGGGCACCGCCAGGTCGAGCAGCGAGGGGAACTTGAACGCGATCAAGTCGGTGGTCTCGTCGAGCAGCTCGGAGTTGGTCACGACCAGGTTCTTGAAGGCATTCGCGGTGTCGCCCAGCACGGGCACGATCTGGCCCTCGGGGTTGAGCTGCAGGCCGATGGGCAGCGCGACGTCGGTCTTGACGGTGAAGATGCGCGAGAAGCGCTGGTCGATGAAGGCGAACACGTCGATCTCGAGCCCGGGCAGGTTCACCGTCAGGAGCGCCTGGTCGATCTTGCCGTCCGAAGTGAAGGTGCCCGCGCCCAGATCGAAGGTGGGCGGGCTCTGCGGCCGCAAGGACAGCACGAGCGGCGCGACCTGTCCGCCCAGGAGGTCGCCCAGGGACGGCACCAGGATGTTCGCGAAGGTGTCGGTGTTGAGCAGCTCGACCGAGCGCGTGCCCACGTTCAGGCACAGGAAGCCCGAGTCGTAGGCGGCCCAGCCGGCGCGATCGAGGAACTGCTTGTGCACGCCCAGGCCGAGATCGAAGGTGGCGCCGTCGGGACGCGTGTTGCCCTTGAGCAGCGCCGACTCGGGAATCTGCTGCTGCACCGGCTCGTCCGCGGCCGGCACGCACGGGTCGTGCTTGCCCTCGGCGGGCACCGCGCCGCCCAGGAGGCCCAGCGACATGCCGCCCGCGTCGCCCGCCTGCACGTAGCC
>OBEQ010231881.1_pt1 | contig 12065 bp, 12 predicted proteins | sample 1670901 | NCBI WGS metagenome assembly OBEQ01 (sample SAMEA104232315, study PRJEB22302) | groundwater metagenome | biome: forest; feature: aquifer; material: groundwater | place: USA | collected 2011-08-07 | depth 5.4 m | reverse complement strand
TCATCGCGTTTTACAAGAAGCCACAGAGGCCTACTTTACACGGCAACGACTTCAAAAAGAATTGAAACAAAAAGGAGGTTCTCTGGAAACAAGGGAGAGAAACAAGCTTCTTTTGGATCAGATGACGGCTACGTTGGATGCCCTGACAGGAGGTTGGTTTTCAAGTCGATTGGAGGAGAAAAGACCATGAGAAATTATTTAAAAGTGTTGGCAACGATTTTACTTTTTCCGGCGGCTTGTGCCCAGGTGCCGGCCCAACCTGTTCCTTTAGCAGAACGATCTCCTCAAGTGACGGATGTGATTCCCTCGGAGAATCAACTGATTTCTACCCAGCCAAAATTTGCCGTTTTATTTTCACGCCCCCTCGATCCTGTCTCGGTTCATAGTCAGTCTGTGTTATTGGTGAAAGGGGATATGAGTTCTGATCACATTCAGAGCGTGAGCGACATCTATAAAGGTATTGATAAAAAATCTCTCGATACGCTTTCTTTAAAATATTCTCTCAAGCATGACGCAAAAGAGTTGATTTTGGTGCCAGACGACCAACTTCAACCTTCGGAGACTTACACCCTTTTAATTACTCCACGCGTACTTTCCCGTGAGAAGGTTCCTTTGAGTCAGGATGCTTCTGGTTCCCAAAATCCCGTGGCTGTTGTTTATCAAACAGGTGGTATTGAGATGGTTCAGACCCCGGATCCTATCTTTGATGAAGTCCCTGAAGTAATGCCTCAAGAAGTATCTGATGCATCAAGTCCAACTCCAGTGATTCAAACTCCAATATCCAACCCTGTTTCCACACCTGCTCCCATACATCCACCCTCTTCACCAACTCCGTCATCCCCAGTCTCACCCACATCTTCACCTCAAGGAACAGTGGTGATTAACGAGATTTATTATGATGCGGTGGGAAGCGATACGGATGGTGTGCTCTTTGTTGAACTTTTTGGAACTGCCGGAATGTCATTGTCAGGATACAAAATCAATTTTGTGAATGGGAGTGATGGAAAAATTTATGATGCGATTACCCTTCCAGGAAGTTCTCATATCCGTTCCAGTGGTTTTTATGTGGTGGCTGATGCCCGTAATGGAAGCCCTTCATTAACAAACGTTGCTAGTGCAGATCTCATCGATAGCTTTGATCCTCAGAATGGTCCCGATGCTGTTCAACTTTTGAATGCCTCCGGAAGTTTTGTCGATGCTGTGGGATATGGACAGGGAATAGTAGCAAGAGCAGAAAATGGGCTCGCGACCCTTGAAGGGACAGCCGCTCCGGATGTTGTGAATGGTCATAGCCTCGAAAGATCAAGTCCTGGTCAAGACACAAATAATAACTCGGTCGATTTTGTAGAAAGAGAAACTCCCACGCCGGGGCGTTAAAAAGGTCTATTGACGATACTATCATAAGTGATATCATGGGAACGTACGATAAACTCAAAGCAGGCAAACCACTGACTCTTCGCGAAGCTGAGGATATTTTGTCAGACATGGGTTTCTGGTATAGTCATTCAAGAGGGAGTCATCAACATTGGGTCCGTGAAGGAAGTATTTTTACGCTCCCTGTTCATGGAAAGGATTTGAAGCGATGGGTTACTCGTGAATTAAGGAAATTATATGGCAAAAAAGATGCTTAAAAAGAAATACGATAGCCGAGATTATCCGTTTATCATTACTTATGATGCTGTTGATCGTGTTTATATTGCCAGGTCGGTTGATCTTAAAGGGTGTCATACGGAGGGTACCACTCCTGAAGAAGCGGTAAAAAATATATATGAGGCAATGAAAGGATGGATAGAAACAGCTTTAAAAAACAAAATTACTATTCCTCAACCCTCAAAGCTTGCGGAACAACCTAAAAAGTTTCTTCTTCGTTTAGATCCTCAAAATGCCCTCAAGGTGTCTACTCTTGCCGGCGTTCGAAATACGAGTGTGAACACCCTCATTAATGAAGCTATTCATTGTCTCTGAAGAGACAAGAAAACTCCCACCAAGAAAATCAGGGAAATAAATCCGTTGAGGGTAAAAAAGGCGGCGTTCACACGTGAAAGATCTTTTGCGGAAACGAGTCGGTGTTCATAAAGAAACAAGATGGCAATGACAAGCAGTGTGAGGGTGTAGGTTCCTCCAAAATGTGAGAGAAATCCAAAAACATACAGGAGCACCAGAGTGATGATATGAAAAATACGTGAGATCCGGAGAGCTTTGGCAATACCAAACGTGACCACTAAAGAGTGCAGTCCTTCTTTTTTATCAAACTCATAATCTTGTGTGGCATAAATCATATCAAAACCAGCCACCCAAAAAATGACGGAGAGGCCTAAAACAATCGAAGAAAATCCTATGTGATTCGTAGCAGCACTCCATGCTCCTATAGGAGACATGCCCAGTGCAAATCCCAGAATTAAATGAGAAGCGGCTGTCCAGCGTTTGGCAAATGAGTACCCATAAGTTACCAAAACAGCGATGCCAGAAAGTTTAAAACATAGGGAGTTGATTTGTTGAGTGATGATAATAAAAAAGGCAGCACACGTTAAGGCCAATAAAAGAACAAAGTTTTTGGAAAGAATATTTTGGGGAATATGTCGTGTGGCCGTGCGCGGGTTTTTAGCGTCAATATCGGCATCCAGATAGCGATTAAAAGCCATGGCGCCTGTACGAAGAGTCACCATGGCCAGAATAATCCAGATGAGTAATCGACAAGAAGGTTTGCCTTGTGTTGCGACTAATAAGGAAGCCAGCGCAAAGGGCAGGGCAAACACGGAGTGGCTGAACTTAACCATTTCTCCAATATTTTTTATTTTTTTGAGCATAGATGTCATCGCGAGCCCAAAGGGCGTGGCGATCTCATGTGCATCCCGGGAGATGGCCACGCTTCGCTCGCCATGACAAATAACGTATCCTTATTATGTCCCATCATATCTCGGCCTTAATTGATTCTCGATCCCTATGTGATCCAGCACACGAGCGATGACAGTATCCACAGCCTCTTCCACCGTTTTTGGTTTGGAATAAAAAGAAGGGATGGCGGGTAGTATGACCGCTCCTGAGAGTGACAATAATTTCATGTTTTCCAAATGAATGAGGCTGAACGGAGTTTCACGAGGAACGAGGATTAATTTTCTTTTTTCTTTTAAAAAGACATCTGCCGTGCGTGTCAGAAGATCATCGGAATAACCATGAGCAATACGGCCTAATGTCCCCATACTACAGGGAATGACAATCATGACATCGTATTTTGCAGAACCGCTGGCAAAGGGAGCGGTGAAATCACGGCTTGTATAAAAGGAGTAGCCGCACTCACGATAATCGAGCCCTGCTTCGTCTTGTCCGATCTTGAGGGCATTTTCACTCGCAGTCATGGAAACTTCATGATCTGTTTTTTTAAAAAAATCGATCATTCGTTGAGCGTAAATAGCCCCGCTAGCCCCGCTAATGCCGAGAACAATTTTCATGAAAGGACCTCAGCTGTGATGAGATGAGAAATGCCGCCAGTTTGCGATGTGACTGTGATGTTTGTAAATCCAGTTTCTGAAAGAAGATGGCGATAAGCCGTGGGAGTATAAAAACGACGCACAGAATCTCTGAGATGATTGTAGGCCTGTCGATCTTTTGCCACCAGCCTTCCTGCAAGAGGAATGATCATTTCCGCATAAGTCAGATTAAAAATCTGACTCATCCAGCCTTCTGGTTTAAAAAAATCAAGAATTACGAGTTTGCCGTTGGGTTTAAGAAGTTCACGGATTTTTTTAAGAGCCAGTTCGTTGTTATCTAAATTGCGCATGCCATAAGCGCACATAACCGCATCGAAGGAATAAGAAGGGAGAGTGAGCTCCATCACATCCGCTTGCAGAAGATCCACTCGTGTCCGATATCCAAAGGGGAGACGTTTTTTGCCTTCTTCCAGCATGGCGGATGAAAAATCAACGGCCGTTACATGGCATCGTGGATTGACTTCCAGAAGAGCAGAGGTAAGTGCCAATGTTCCCGCGCAGACATCTAATACTTTTTGGATAGAATCTGATTTAAGTTCGTTGACAGCTTCTTTTCTCCAACGACGATCAATACGAAAAGAGAGCAGGCTATTCAATAAATCGTATTTCGGAGCAATCCGGTCAAACAAGTTTTGAACCTGTTGGGACATAGGGGCAGGAGATACCACCAGATTCTAGATTTCTGCAAGATGTGTATGAGTGGGATGATTCATGACGGCTTGCATGCGTCCTAATTGTAAGGGAAAACGTCTTAAAACTTCTTCCTTAAGATTTCTGGAAGTTTCAGAAGGATTATCCTCTTGACCTCGAAAGGATGAGACCTCAATGAATTCCCCAATATCGGTGATGATGGGTTGATTCTTTTTTGTTCCTTGAAGGAGGGCGCTGTAATCATTGGGAATGATTTGACCTGGGCCATAGTTCACAACGGGAACAATCAGGACATCGCCTTCTAATTCTGCAGCAAAATTAAAAGCTCCATCAAAAAAAGCACGAACACCGACTTCTTCGAAACGATTGGGAGTTTTAGCTCGGGTTCCTTCCAGAAACCAAACGATTGTCAATCCTGCTTCAATTCCTTTTCTCGCCATGGCTGCTGCCGCTAAATAAGCTTTATGTCCTCCTTCACGATCCAGAAGAGGATGTCCTTTTCCGCCAATGAGACTATCGGCAAACCATTGACTTGGGCGGGTGGGATGATTGAAAGGATTTTTTCCCAGGAGGAAGATTTTGGCCAGCTCTTTTTTAGTCATAAAAAGAGAATGGAAATAAGCAAAAAGAAGAAGCACATCCAGATGACTTCGATGGTTGGAAATCACAATGACCTTGGCTCCATTCTTTTTTCGTTTTTCAATATCCGTCAATCTTTCGGAATGCAGAAGTAAACGCCTGGAACCGAGTTTTTCAAAAAGCCTGAGAGCCCCCGTTTCCATGATGGAATCGTACATCTCGCATCCAGGTGCTGTCAGGAGGCTTCTTGTGGCCCTGATGCTCATATGATTAAAATCATAAATAACTTGCAGAGTCGCTGTTCTGCTAAAATAAGGATGCTCTACCATGCTCTGCACCGGCAATCTTCCTACGGCGGACAAATCAGAGACAGAGCTCTCTTCGGTGATATCAATCCGGGTATTTTTTTCGATTTCACTTAAAGCCCTACAGATTTTTTCGGATCGACTCAGTTCCAAAACGACCTCTTCTCTCGAGGCAATTTCTCGCAAAGCATGAGCCACATGCACGGCATCTGTTCCCAGGAGGTGGTGGGCCAAATGGAGTTTTAAAATTTTAACGGCACTTGTGTGGATCTCCCGGAGGATCTCGCAGAAGGGCCTTGTATCATGAGAGGCACAGAGGTTGTAACTGAGTTGAAAAAGCACTCTTTGAACGTCAATAGGTTCTGTGATGTTGGGGGCAATAAAGGGGGAGATGGGAAGACTTGAAACTTGCATGATCTCTTTTCGGCAAGGTTTTCAGGAAGTTTCGTGTTTTAAAAATTTTATTTTAGGAAATGGGATAGAAAAGAGATGAACTTGTGAATTCCTTCTCCAAAGAGAGGCGTGAGGCCTTGGTACAACCATACTTGAAGAGCTCTTCGAATGCCTGTGCTGGAATTGGAACGCGTATCCATGACGCGATTCAGTCTGGAAAGTCCAAACCCATGGGACAATTTTCCAGTGAGTCCCGTGACCAAGCGAGCCAGACCGGAAGAAATTAAAACGGATAATCCCCAGGCTATCCAGCCGGGACGATCGATAAATCCAAAAAGGATGGCGGCGCCTGTAAAAAAACTGATGGGAGCAATGTCATGTAAGAAGAGATCCCGTTTTCCACTGACATAACCGCGGTTGGGAAGGAAAAAATTAAAGGCCATGGTAGTCATTGCCCCAACAAAAATTGAGTTGGTCGCAGCCAATGTATGTTCAACATCAAAATGACGGAACCATTGCGGAAGAGTTCCCATGGTAAATCCAGCGGCAGCTGATGCAGCCGCAGAAGCGTATTTTGATATTTCCAGAACATGGCCGCTGGAAGGCAGTGGAACATCACTCGAATGGAATGTTTCTTCTCTCTTATTAGAACCGTAGACTTCAATGTGACGGCCATCGGGTCCTTCTGTCACAATATAAGTTGTGGCATCACCAAGGCGAGCATCCGCGGGATCTGTCAAAAGTAAATCTTGGCGATAGCCGCCACGGATCCATTCTCTAAAGCTTTCGGAGTGTGAGTTTGTTGCAAAGACCTCACCACCTTCTCTTAAAGCTAAACGCGCCATGGGTTTATCCGAGCCGGAATCGGTGAAGCCTCTTCGAACGACAACCCGGATTTCAAGACTCTTGTAGGGTTCTCCTCTAAACTCTTCAAGTAGGCCACCAACTCCCTGAATATTGGGCGTACCCGTGACCTTGGCCTCGTTATGCAGATGCTCCACACTTGTGACCTCTCCTGTTTTGGGATTAAAAGTAAATTGGGTGCCGCGAACATTGCTGGCATGGATTCCCAGTCCTTCGGCAAGGGGGATTGCTAAGGCTACTGGTCCTGCAGAAAGTAGAATGGGGATGCGACCCTTTTCAGCATCCCGGATGATTTGTTCCACTACAAAAGGACTCAGATTTATGAAACCAAATTGACTGGTAAAACGCTCAAAGCTTTCCTTCAAACCTTTTTCACCAATATTCTTTAGTGAGAGCTTGATGATTTTTTGGGAAAAGTCTCGATCTAATTCCTTCCCTAATATGAGATCATCAACAACCAGTTCTTTGGCTCCTTTGAGAATAGCACCTGCGAGCTTTGGATCAAAAAGGGTTTTCACCACACCCGGGTCGAATCGGATGAGATCGAGGAGTAGCCAATAGACCCAACGCTGACCTAGACAGATGGTGCCATCAATGTCATACAAAGAAAACTCTAAGGTTTGTCCACGAAATCGTTCCGGGTGAGCACGAATTTCAGCTAAAGAAAGAGCCTGACGAACCTTGGAAACTCCGGCACGGTAGGCGCAGATGGCAAGAAAATTTTGTGCTTCCGGAGGAAGCTGACTCAAGTCATGAATAGGCCGCTCCTGAACAGTCACTGGAATAGAATCTTGTCTGAAAAGGGGTTTTTTATTAATGGACGAGTTGGGTAAAAACGGAAAAGGGTTTGCCAGTATCCCACTATAATAGACACCACCATCAGGTGTCATGGGGTAAGTAATGGGTGTGTTGAAAGACACTGTTGTTGTCTGATCAGGTATTAGAGTTCCAAAAGGAACTACTCGAACATTTAAATCACCCATAATGACTTTATCGGTATCTCTGTAGAAACGTTGCGAAAAGAATTAAAAAAAATGCAAAATAGGCTTCCAAACAACAAAACTTTAGAATGGGTGAATGGAGATGACAAGCTTCTTCGTATACGGGCCCATGAAGTACGCTGTACCCATTACCCCCAAGGTCAAGCCAGCTATGTGATCATGCGGATTGTGAGCTACACCAATGTTTGTGTGGCGGATTGCTCTTACTGTGCTTTTTATCGACGGCCCAACGACAACGATGCCTATGTACTTTCAAAGGAACAGATTTTTGCCAAGATTGACGACTTGTTAAAAGTTGGGGGCTCACTCGTAGCGATGGAAGGTGGTTTTAATCCCAAGCTGAGAATTGACCATTATGAAGATTTGTTTCATTCCGTACGTCAACGCTATCAGGATCAAATTGAAATTTACGGTCCCACGATTGTGGAGGTTATTTTTATAGCAAAAGCTTCGCGTATTTCTCTGGAAGAAGCCTTGGTTCGTCTCAAAGAATCCGGGTTGAGATGGATTCCTGGAGGAGGGGCCGAGATTTTAACCGATACCTGGAGAAAAAAACTCTCGCCAAAAAAATATTCGGTGAAGGAATATCTGGACGGGATGGAATTGGCTCAAAGGTTGGGTTATGGTACCACCGCCACGATGGTGATTGGTTTTGGAGAAAACTGGGGAGATCGCCTGGAACATCTCCAACACATACGAGACTTGCAGGATAAGACGGGAGGATTTTCCAGTTTTCTTTTGTGGACGTATCAACCACAAAATACGGCCTTGGGTGGTTCGCTGGTGTCCAACGATGATTATTTAAGAACACTTGCCATCAGTCGTTTGTATCTCGACAATATTCCTGTCATTCGGGCTTCTTTTCTCACTCAGTATGACAAAGGTCCTTTAGCTTTAAAATCAGGAGCCCATGATTTTGATATTCCTCTGGAAGACCAGGTCACGCAGCTGGCTGGTGCCAAGATTGAAGAAAATGTCGATAAAGTTTTGGAGTGGGTGCGTCGTGCAGGTATTAACCCGATCAAAAGAGAGCCTTTTATAACACATCCATGAACGCACTGACGGAAAATACGGCTTTGCCGAGGCCAGCTTCTCCGTAGCCTGGGGATTGGAGAGAAATACCTTTTACTTGAAGAAGAGACATGTTACTTTTTAACTCATGTCTAGAGGTTCAAAGGGTTTAAAAAATATTTTGTATCAGGAATTTAAAGCTGCTCGTAGCCGGTCTCTGAAAGATCATTTGAGCAATTCATTTATCCATACCTACAAGCCCGTATTAGATGATGCTCGTTATCGTTCCTTTAAAACAATACGAGAATACCGTCAGTGGTGTGAAAAAAAACTTCCAAAATGGTTGGGTTATGGCCGGAGTCTTTAGTTTTCACCAGGCAGAGCGTGTCAAGAAAATCCTCAGGAAATATAAGGTCCAGTATCTTTTTATCGGAAAATCGGGAGCGATTCTTCTGGGTTACTCAGATACAACCCAGGATGCTGATATTTTTGTGAAAAAGGATCTTCAAAATACAAAATATCTTGTGTCTGCCTTAAAAGAGCTGGGTTTTAATCTTGATGAAAAGATGAAGAAAGATATTTTGAGAGGAAAAGATTTTATCCAACTTCATAATGGTCCTTTTGATCTGGATCTTATTTTTGCTCCCGATGGGATCGAAAGTTTTGAAGATGCTTGGAAAAGGCATTTGGAAATTCAGGGTTACCCTGTTTGTCATCCGGACGATATTATTCGAAGCAAGGAAAAAGCAAATCGGGTGAAAGATCGAGAATCTCTCCCAAGGCTCAAAGCGTTTCGTGATTATTGGAAAAAGTTACAATAGTTTATCTACCCCAACACATCCATAAACGCACTGACGGAAAACACGGCTTTGCCGAGGCCAGCTTCTCCGTAGCCTGGTGGAGTAGGGAGTTTATGTTTCCTGAAAATATCCCGATACGCTTGAAGGAGTTGGATATAGTACTCCAGCGGTGGTGGTTCCGTGTTGTTTTTGGAAAGTTCCGTGTTCGGTTCTACGCACCAAACAGTGAATCGCGGGCAAATACCCTGAGACATAAAAAATTCAAGACCTTCGGAAGTGGAACGAATCGCATCGGCGCTATTTTCGAACCCATAAGGTTTTGACATCTCAATCCCAGCCACAAAATTGGGGATGACATTTTTTTCTCCAAATATTTTTGCTCCGGCAAGAATTCGTCGGATCCATTCATCACGACCCACATAACGTTCTTTGCCGGGACACAAAGCTGCAAAGATTTTTTTATCCCAGACTTCATAGTTGGGATGATAAATCTGGTAGCCGGAATCCTTAAGGAGCTGAATTTCCTCATCCGGTAATCCCTGTACCACGGCTTTTCCTATCCACCTTTTTGGGAACTTCTCTTCAATGGCACGCGCGTATTGGGAATAAAACTGAGCTTCGGACATGCCATTGAGCTTTGATGTGACACTGCCACCGGTGACTGTATAGGCATGGCTTTGCCGGGCGGTGTCCTTGTCATTAATGAGAGTGAGGGCTTCCAGAATTTCTTCAACAGATTTGATGCCCGTGTAGGAGCGTCCTTCGGCTTTTTGCTGGCGATAGTTGTGATTGATATCGCAGAACTGGCATTCCTCTTCGGCTCCAAAATATTGGCACAAGCGGAAGGCTGTGAGGTAAATCAAATAACCCCATTCAATGGTAGGTGCAATATCCGAGACGGGTTTACCACTTGTCAGTGGGGTTGCGTAGTAATCTGGAAATGAGGGGAGGAGAATGTCGCAGATTTTTTCGTGATTCAAAAACAAATGTAGGGGCAACCCCCCGTGGTTGCCCACGTCAATTTTATATGGTGATTTTGGATTCACCCGTACCGAAACAATCGTCCTTTTAAAATTGTATGGTCCGCCGATGAGGGCAATTTCTTCAGGAACGGCATGACGCTCTTCAGAGGAAAGATTTTTTTGTTCCGTTCGATCAAAAGAAAAAATAAAATAAGATTTTGGTTTGGCTTGACGACACGCTTTGAGAGCTTCGGGAGAGAAAGAAATTCCCTGCCGGAGAAGATCCGATTTGATAATGGCTTCCAAAGGAATGTCGTAACGTTCCTTGAGAAGAAAAGGAGAATTAGGAGGTAGCGGCATACAAGATATTGGTAGCTGTGGACTGAATCCATCCGGCGCGCAAAAGATAGTCTCGAAAAAGTTCCATACCTTCCCGTTCCTTATTTCCCAAGTGATAAACGATATTTTCGAGATAATTTTTAATCTGTTCAAACGAGAACGGTGTGTTGCTGGGTATGACACTCGCCAAATTGGACAGGCCTTTGTCTCGTGCTGTTTGCAGACTTTGAATAGCTCGTTCGCTGACTTGGGAATGACGACTGACCCAAGCGGCATAAACAAAAGGAAGTCCGGTCCAAGACGTCCATTCATAACCTAAGTCGATGGGAGGAAATTCAGGAACTTCCCTCATCGCTTTGTCACCGATTAAAAGTTTTGCCTGCACGTGACGTGGAGGAAGGGGATGATAAAAAGTAATCTCATCGAGATTGCGTTTGTATTTATATTGTAACAATACCTTCAACAACATCGAGGAGGTGCGTGATTCCATGTCGAGATAAATATTTTTCACATTTTCGATGGTGACTCCAGGTTCTAGAAAAAATAATTTCACGCTTCCAACCGTTCCGTTTGATCCGATGCACATATCAGGAACCAACGTAAAATCCGGATTTTCAAACCACGTGACGATAGGCGCTGTAGCTATATCCACTTCGCCAATTCGAAGCAGTCGTGTAAGGGGAGCGGGTGCCGCCAAAACAGGCCTTTCCTCCAGATAGTGAATCAACGGAAGGGCATTCAAATAAGGAACAGCTCCGAGTTTATAAAGCATGCAGTGCATCCTAGAAAATTCAACAAGTGATGTCAATTTTGCAAAAAACACTTTTCTTTTATTTTGAATAATAGATAGGAGTGGGTTTGTACTTTTATGGATACGTTACCCACTCATGTGCATGTCGACAGTCCGGAATTTAAATCCAACCGGGATTTTCATATCCAACTCTTGGAAGAATTTAAAAAAAATCTCAGTCAGGTGCAATTGGGTGGTGGCCAAGAAGCGGTGAAGCGTCATCATGATCGTGGAAAATTTCTTCCCCGTGAGCGTATTGAAAGAATTTTAGACCCCGGTTCTCCGTTTCTGGAATTTTCTGCCTTGGCTGCTCATGGATTATACGACAACGAAGCGCCGTCAGCGGGAATTGTGACGGGGATTGGAGCTGTCCATGGTCGCGAAGTTCTTTTTGTTGCCAATGATGCCACCGTAAAGGGTGGTACGTATTATCCCATTACGGTAAAAAAACACCTTCGAGCTCAGGAGATTGCTCTCGAAAATAAACTCCCCTGTGTTTATCTGGTCGATTCCGGTGGGGCTTTTCTTCCACTGCAAGCGGAAGTTTTTCCGGATAAAGAACATTTTGGTCGCATCTTTTATAATCAAGCCAGCATGTCTTCTCTACGCATTCCACAGGTAGCTGTTGTGTTGGGATCTTGTACAGCCGGTGGGGCCTATGTGCCTGCGATGAGCGATGAGACTATTATCGTCAAAGGGAATGGGACAATTTTTTTAGGTGGTCCTCCTTTAGTCAAAGCCGCAACGGGTGAAGAAGTGTCCGCAGAAGAATTAGGTGGTGGCGAGGTTCATTGCAAAAAATCGGGAGTGACTGATCATTTAGCTGACAATGAAGAAACCGCTCTTTTTTTAGCGCGTAATATTTTAGAAAATTTGAATAGT
>OBEQ011039539.1_pt1 | contig 12066 bp, 12 predicted proteins | sample 1670901 | NCBI WGS metagenome assembly OBEQ01 (sample SAMEA104232315, study PRJEB22302) | groundwater metagenome | biome: forest; feature: aquifer; material: groundwater | place: USA | collected 2011-08-07 | depth 5.4 m | reverse complement strand
TAAGATCTTCATCAATTTTTTCTTCCACAAAAGCGGCTCGTTCCTTGACATCAGACCGTTTTGGGTGATGACGATCCCAAGCTTTACCATGGTAACGCCCTAAAGCTTCTTCAAGATTATCTTGACCATCTGAATCTTGAGTTTCTTGAGGTTGTTTTTCTGAGATAGTCTCTGCACTAGAACCTTCATTAACCATAACGCCATTTTACAAAATTACTATAATCTATTACAATCCCAAGACAAAATATTATGGCTACAGAAGTTGAAGGAAAAAGATTAGTATTAGTTGATGATCATGAGGGGACTCGCAACGGCGTTATCGAGTTTGCCAATACATATGGTTGGGTAACAACAGCTTATGGTGATTTTCAGAGTGCAGTAGAAGGTATACAAGCTCCATCATTTGCAGCTGATTTACTATTAACAGACCATGATTTGGGAGAAGAGCTTACTAAAAATGGAGTTAAAATTGCTCGACTTACTATATCAAAACACCCTATTTTACCAATTGTACTATATTCAACTGATGAGTTGCTGAGAAATTATAGCCTAGAAGAAATAGCCCAATTTGGGATTAATCTGTTTATTAGTAAAAATAATAAAGCTGATGCTTTAGGTGTAATGTTTGAAGTTGCTGATAAGTTAAGCCAATCTTTAAGGACAGATCGTGATCCAAGCAATGTTCTTGCTATTGTTGCAAAAAGAGTAGGAATTTGGGTAGCTGTTAATAAGCAAGGCAAATTAGGATAGCCTCAGTAGTTGTCATTAAATTACCGATCAATTAAAATTCCTTTATGACTTTTGGAAAATTAGCAGAGTATTTTGAGAAGCTTGAGGAAACCTCAAGTAGGCTTTCTTTAATTGAAATTTTATCTCAACTTTTTAAAGAAGTTGAAAGTGATGAAATTGCTAAAGTTTCCTACTTAATACAGGGTAGAGTAGGGCCTTTTTATGAACCTCTAGAAATTGGAATGGCTGAAAAATCTGTAGCAGGGGCAATAGCTAGAGCTTATGGATTAGAACGTGAGGAAGTTTTAAAAGAGTATGGAAAGTTAGGAGATTTAGGTAAAGTTGCACAAAAAATGTCATCCTTGCGAAAGCGAGGATCTAGATCCCCGATCAGGTCGGGGATGACTGTCTCTGATGTTTTTAAAATTTTAAGGACAATTGCCCAAACTTCAGGTGATGGAACAGTAGAAAAAAAGTTGACCTTTCTCTCTGATTTACTAAAAGAAGTAGATGCTATCTCTGCAAAACATTTAGTTAGAATCCCTCTTGGTACTTCCCGTTTAGGAATAGGGGATCCTACTGTTTTAGATGGTTTTGCTACTGCTAAATTAGGTGATAAATCCCAAAGAAAATTACTTGAGGGAGCATATAACAAAGTCTCAGATCTAGGGATCATTGGTGAGACATTATGGAAATCAGGGTTAAAGGGGGTAAAGAAATTAGATGTATCAGTAGGACGCCCACTACGCTCCCAACTTGCAGAAAGATTACCAAATCCAGAAAAAGTTATTGAAAAATTTGAGGGCAAAGCCCACTGCCAACAAAAATTTGATGGATTTCGCGTTCAGCTGCATTTAGATAGATCAAAACCAAAAGGCCAACAAGTTAGACTTTTTTCCAGAAACCTAGAAGAAACAACTCCTATGTTTCCTGAACTTTTAGAGGGAGCCTTAAGTGAAGTTAAAGGAAAAACTGCTATTTTAGATTCAGAAGCTCTAGCATATAACCCTGAATCTGAGGAATTTTTACCTTTCCAAGAGACAACAAAAAGAAGAAGAAAATATGATATAGAAGATTTTGCCAAAAAACTGCCTTTAAAAGCATTTGTTTTTGACATTATGTATTTAGATGGTAAATCTTTAGTTGATTTGCCTTTAGAAGAGAGAATGAAAGTTTTAGCAAAAGCTTTACCAGAGGCTCAAATAAGTGCTTCTCATAAAGGTTCAGTCAAAATCTCTGATCAAATTTTAATTGCTCAACTTGGAGAATTTACCTCTGATCCAAAAGTAGTTACCAAGATGTTTGATGATGCTCTAACTAAGGGTTTAGAAGGGCTAATTATTAAAAGACCTGATTCTAAATATGAGGCTGGAGCAAGAAATTTTAACTGGGTTAAGCTAAAACGCCACTCTAGTGGTGAGCTAAAAGACACAATAGATACAGTAATTTTAGGATATATTTATGGTAGGGGAAAAAGAGCAAGCTTTGGAGCTGGAGCTCTTTTAGTTGGAGTTTATGATAAAGAAAAAGATGAGTTTGTCACAGTTTCTAAAATTGGTACTGGTTTAACAGATGAGGAGTGGAGAGAGATTCATAAAAGAGCAGATAAAATTAAAGTTTCTCATAAACCAGCAAGAGTAAACTCTCTTTTAGAACCATCAGTTTGGATAGAGCCAAAAATAGTAATTGAGGTTTTAGCTGATGAGATAACTAAATCTCCAAATCATACAGCTGGTCGAGATGAAAATGGTATTGGACTGGCTCTAAGATTCCCAAGGCTTGTTAAGTTTCGTGAATCTGACAAAAAAGCTGAGGATGCAACCACTGTTAAGGAATTAAAGGAAATGTATCAACAACAATATCAAAAAGGTTAATGCTGTCGTCTAAATTGAAAACACCTAAGACTTGGCGCCCAAGAGTAGTTCTGTGTGTGTTTTGTTTCCACAACCCCATTAGGCATTCGGTCAACCGTATCAGTAAGTGTTAAAGTTGCAAGAGCGTCATAGGCTGTAATAATTGTTGGTTGTAAAAGTGGAACTCTTCCACACTCCTCAAATATTCCAGTATAGCTTTTAACTGTATGATTTATTCCACCAGGATCTTTATAAACAGTAGTAGATGCAGCCTCTCCTACAACCCTAAGCCCCCTTAGGGAATTGTAATCTCTATACAGCATAAGTTGAGATAGGAATTCCCAAAGCTACTAGTGCAGCTAAACCTATACTTGCTGCAGAGACTCCAACTTTTTTTCTACTTAACGGTAATTCTACATTCCTTCCCAAAAATGGTATTTCCATATTTAGATATTATATCCTATAAAATTTAAATTTCAAGCAATCTATAGTGAAAAATTGATAAAAACTGTATATAATCAAGCAATAACTGCTCTTTAAAATATGGAAGCCAAAAGATTAATTGACCAAGGTTTATCTTTAGTTCATGAAAATGGAAAATCATCTATCAACTTTTCAAAAAGGCCACTAAGATGGGGAGTATTAGCTTTTGGAGCAGCTAGTTCTTTATTAGCAGCTTGTGCTTCAAATGAACCTCCTTCTTTATCAGCAACTCAAACTTTAGCTTCTATAGGCACTTCTTTACCTGCTAGTAGCCCTTCAAGCACAGCTGAGGTGACTCAATTACCAAACACTCCCACACCTATTCCAACAATGACTGAAACCCCTACTTTTACCCCAGCTCCTGAGCTACCACGATTACCTAAAGAGCAAAGAAGACTAGGGCTTAAATTTAGAAGAGATACCATAAATCAAATTGCCCAAAATATTCAGTTTCCTTACTTAAATGATATATCAATTGACTCACCTAGTAATAAATTAACTCAAGACAAAGCCGATGAAGAAGTAAGCGATGGAATTGCTGAGTCTTGGCTAAACTATCAATTGGATAATCAAATTAAATATCCACTATCTTTTAGTTTAGGGGATGATTTCCAAAGAATAGATGTTGTATTAACTTATAACGACGCAATAGTAAACTCAAACTCAGCCTTAAGAAAAACAAAATTCTCTACTTACATAGATTTACAAAATTTTGGAATTAACAAACAAACTAAAAAAGAAAATGGGAAATTGGAATCATCAATCTATCCACCTGATGCTGTTAAGAAAATGTTTGCCTTACCAAAGGCAATGAACTGGACTATTATTTATGATTCTCAAGGTAGGATTATGGAATATCAAGGATTATGTAAAGAAGCTGATGGATATATTTACTTTGCAACTGTCTCTCCCTATGGTGATGTAACTTATACGATAGAGAATCTAGGTAAGCCTAAAAAATAACTGAATTGAATTGTCTGTCACGATTTTTTTTAACTCCTGTGAATCTTTATTTAGTAAATCAGCAATAAAATTATTTATCTCTATTAAATTTTTTGGTGTATTGGGAAATTTAAAACCAATAGGCGCTAAAAAAGGGGAGTCTGTTTCTAGAACTAAAAGATCTAAAGGTACTTTTTTAATAAATTCTTGTTTAGCTGGATACTCAGTTATATCTCCATCAATACCTATATAAATATGATGCTCTTTTGCAAAAGCTAACAATCTCTCATCTGGCTCACAACAGTGAAACACAACTTTAAGGCTAAGACCACCTCCAAGGTGGTCGTCAAGAATCTCTAAAAGTTTTGAAACAGCCAGGATATTATGAATTATTAAGGTTTTTTTATACTTAATAGCCAATTTAATCTGAAAGGCAAAAGCTTTTTTTTGCAGATCAATAAATTTTTCTGTAACTTTATAATTCTCATATTTAGTTTTTCCATAAACTTGTCTATCCATTCCAACCTCGCCAACCGCAATAACTTTCTCATCAGTAATTAATTTTTCTATTTGTTTCAAATCTTCACCTAGGCTTCCACCCCGGGGGTGGAAGCGATTGTTTAAATAAGCAAAAATATGATGAGGATGAATACCCACGCTAGCATATAAACTCTCATATTTTTGTGCTAAATCTAGCGCTTTAATTGATGTCTCAATATTTGTACCCACAACAATCATTTTTTCAATTCCAGCCTCTAGAGATTCCTTGATAACTTGATCTACAATTCCCTCAAAAGCTTGAAATTGTAAATGGGTATGAGTATCTATCATTAGTTTATCGTTTGTCGTGTATGGTTTATCGTTTCATGCCAATAACCGATTTACAATATACGATACACTAACCATTGCCTTTTTCCCAAGGTGCGTTCTCAAGTAAAGTAGCGTACATATCATCTTTAATGTCTATTTTTAATTGATCGAGTTCTTCTTGGGTGGGGTTTCTGTCTTGATACTCTAAAAATGGTACATCTTCAATTTTTGCAAGTGGAGTCTGTTCAGAACCTTCGCCCATGACCAGAACAGATGTTGTTGCTAAACAATCAGCTAAATTTAACTTTTCAAATTTAAACTTTCTACCAAATAAATCTTCATGTCCTATGTAATCTTTTAATGGTTTAAAGCCGCTGTAAGCAATAGCAACGCCTGTTACTCCCCAACGCAGAGGAGTAGTCCTGCTATCTGTTATAACAACTCCTAAGTTTTTAAGTTTAAACTTATTTACTAAATACTCCCTTATTTTATTAGCACTTTCTTGTGAATCTTTAGGCAAAAATATAAAGTAACCGTTCCCATTAGATTCATCTATTCCAGCCCCAGCAATTAATAAATTATTTTTAATAGTCAAACTAACGTTATAACGATTCTTTTCTGGTGGAATAACCAAGTCAGCTTCTTCAAAAATTAGTTTCCTCTTATCAGCTTTCTCCATCTCTATAAATCTACCCTCACAAATAGCCACAATCTTAGAGGTAACAGCTAAAACTGTATCTTCTTCAAGCTGAGTAACATATTTATCTAAGATCAAAAAAAGATCTTTATCCTGATTTGGCATTATTTTATGTGTATTAATTGGGGTAACTTTCATAGCTAAATAACATTATATTTTAAAAGCAATGTTCCTTGTTTGTTTAATTTCTCCAAACTTTTAAGTTTTAAATTTATATCAAAAGTTTTCTCAGCGACTACCCCTTTACCTTTTCCAAATATTTTAGGTTCTATTGTCAGCCAAAGCTCATTAATTAAATTAGCTTTAAAAAAGGAAGTATTAACCTCAATTCCTCCCAGCAAAAGCATTTGCTTATAACCTAAATGTTCTAAGCTTTTAACTAAAGTAGTAGGGGAATCACTACTAAATTCCAGTTGTCCAGCAACTAAATCCTTTTTATATTTTTTGGGAGATTTAGTTAAAACCACCCTTAAAGTTTTTGGAGATAATTTAATAATCTTTTTTGCCGATAAATAAGTATTACTACCCATGACTATTAATTTTTGCTTTCTAATAAGCTTAGATAAATAAATTTGATCTTCTCTAGATGCCCACTCCTTAGGAGGAAGATCTCCTTTTGTAGATTTACCATCTGCAGAGACAACCATCGCCAAAATCACTTTCATGGGCTATATTCTAATCCTACTTAAGCTAGGAAGCAATTAAGGGGAGTCTAGGTAGTAGCTTTTTATTAATTAAAAAGCTTAATAAATACTTTGTTAATAAATAAGATCCAGCAATTCCTAAAGCAAAAAGCATTCGCTCTTCAATAACAACTGGAATAAGAGATTTCCAAACAGCTTCAGGTAAATTAAATGCCCAAATCCAAGCTGCGCCACCTACAGCATGTGCTGTAAATGTAGATCCCAGGCTTTTAGCTAGGAGATTGTTTTTCTTAAAGTAAGCTATTATAGGGATTGTCCAAAATAAGGCAAAATACCAAACTTGTCTTCCAATAGGGTGTGCCCAAAAAATTAATATTGCCAAAATAGGAACAGCCAAAATTAATTTAGAAGAGTTTCCTTTTTTTTGGACCAAAGAAAAATACAAAACAGAAAATAACATAGGAAACAATCTAATTATTGATCCTGTTGTTAGGGGAGTATGTTTAATAATTATATTAACAAGCTCTACCCCTAAAACTGAGATTAAACCTAAAATAGGCCCTAAAAACCCTCCAGCAATTGGTCCAAAAAAATCAAATAAAGTAAAACTTACATTTGATCCTACAAGTTTAGTAAAAGGAATTTGTAACGTTAAAAGTCCAACTATAGCAAATATCCCTAAAAATATTAAATTCTTTTTCATGTTAATTGAAGATAAGAGATTATTACATAGAACCCCAGCTGTCAAGCATTGTGTAAAACTACGATTGACAACTTTACCCTTCACCCTTTACGCTATACGCTACCAATGGCCTTTGTAGCTGATTTGCATATCCACTCCAGATTTTCCAGAGCTTGTTCTAGAGATTTAAATATTCCTAACCTAGCTAAATGGGCCAAGTATAAAGGCATAGATATGATGGGAACAGGGGACTGTTTACATCCTTTGTGGCAACAAGAGATGAAATCTCAGCTAAAAGATTTAGGAAATGGAAGCTATGAGTTTGAGCAAGTAAAGTTTATCCCTACAGTTGAGGTTGCATGTATTTACTCTGAACAAGGCAAAGTTCATAGGATCCATATTTTAATATTTTTACCAAGCTTAGATGCAGCGAGGAAACTCTCTGAAGTCATGACTAAAAAAGGGATTAATTTAGTCTCAGATGGTAGGCCTATTTTAGGTTTAAGTAGTAAGCAGCTTTGTGAATTGGTTTTAGGGGTTGAACCCCTAAGTTTGATTATCCCAGCTCATATTTGGACACCCTGGTTTTCTTTATATGGATCTGAGTCAGGATATGACCGCTTTGAGGATTGTTTTGGAGAGTTTAGTAATCAAATTTATGGAGTAGAAACTGGTTTATCCAGTGAACCAGCTATGAATTGGCGTATTAAAGATCTAGATAAAAAATCCATTCTCTCTTTTTCAGATGCTCATTCTATGCCAAGACTTGGTAGAGAGGTAACTATTTTGGGAGGAGAACCAAACTTTAAAAACTTAACTGAATCAATAAAAAATCAAAATATTATTGGCACAATAGAGTTTTTTCCAGAGGAGGGGAAATATCATTATTCAGGACATAGAAATTGTAATGTAGTTTATGGACCAGAAGAGTTAAAAGAAAAAGGAGAGATTTGTCCTGTTTGTAAAAGACGTTTAACTGTTGGTGTGATTCAACGGGTTGAAGATTTATCTTCAAGAGAGATTAATGATTTAAGATTAACGATTAACGATGGGATAACTAAAACAGAGGCTTTTCCAAGTAAACCTGGATTTAGAATGTTAGTCCAATTAGAGGAAATAATAGCAGAAGCATTTGAATCTAGTGTAGCAAGCCAAAAGGTTAAAAATGAGTACATTAAATTAGTAACAACTGTAGACCCAGAACTTAAGCTTTTAACTAAAACTAAACTAGAATTAATAGCTATGGCCTCAAATGAAAAAATTGCTGAAGGGATACAAAGAGTAAGAGAAGGAAAATTAACTATTGAACCAGGCTATGATAATACTTATGGCAAAGTAAAAATCTGGAATGATTCTGAAGAGGAAAGCAATAAAAAAGAAGAACAAATAAGCCTTTTTTAGGCAGCTCTCCAAAGTCTTTGAGCACCCCTATAAGCAAATGGAGCAGCTACTGCTGTAGCAGCAACTCCAGCAGCTCTTTCTGCAGCTATAGTACTAATATTTTTAACTGCATTAGTTATCCAAGGTATTACCCCTCCAGCACTAGTTATACCAGCTCTAGCTGCCTCAACAGCTATAGGAGTACCAAGGTAAGCTATACCCAATACCTCTGCAGCAATTATAGTCCACAAAGCTACATCAACATCACTATGTGTTGCTAACCAGTTTCTAATTGGACCAGCAAGCTCCTTATTAGTTCTCATCTGCTCAATTCTTGTTCTTACCTGAGCTTCAATTGTTCTTCCATTCTCTATTATCCTTGCAATCTCATTATTCTCAGCTAATCTTCTTGCATCAGCCAGACTAAATCTATGTCCACTTTCCTGGTATCTTCTTAGCAAGCTCAAAACAGCCAGCTGCGTCAATGTAGTTTTTCTATCAGCATCCCTTATAACTTGCAATCTAGCAAAAGCAGGGATATTTTCATCTCTTAACATATTTTGAACTAATTGGTCTGGACCTTGAGTTAACAAGGTTTGCATATCATCATCTATAGCATTTTGATTTCTAACCCAAAGAGGTCTTCTGGTAATACCATGTCTTCTAACTCTAGTTACCCATCTTTGCATTAGCTGATTTCTTATAGCTTGTTCAGCAGCATTTGGAGCGTCTTTATCAATCTCTTCAATCATAGCCTTTCTACCTGTTTCAGCATCAGCTAATCTATCTGCAATAGTTCTATTTATGGCAATAGGGAGTAGTTGGTTAACAGCATTTACCAGGCCTTGATGTTCTAGGTCTCTATCTTGTCTTGCAGCATTCAACCTTCTAGTATTTTCATTATGGTTTGCTTGAAGTGTTGGTAATTGATTTCCTAAAGCTCCGATCTCATTTTGGACTCTAGTTCTTTCTCCTCTTAGATGTTCTCTTGCCTGTATAAGATCATTATATTGTCTAATAAATGGATTATTAGCTTGAATTGTCTGAGCATTAGCTAAAAGTTGATTTTGGTAAGCATTTCTTTGTTGGGTTAAGTTTTGGATCAAACCGGCGTTGTTTGTACCATTAATATGAGCATCAATGGTATCAATTTGGTTTTGTAGATGAGCATTTGCGTTTTCTAATATCTGATTTTGAAGCTGTCTTGCTTGAACACTCATTTGACCTTGTTGAGGAGGGTTTTCCAGGTTTTGAATTTGTTGGTATCGTTGACCAGCAGGAGCATTACCAATAGGGGGTAAGTATCCAGCTAGCTGATTAGTTATATTATTTAGCTCTTGGTTTAGGCCATTTTGTCTTTGGGTAGCATCATTAGCTTGTTGATTAGTGATTCTTTCTTGTTCTCTTGCCCCTAGAACTTGATCTCTCCATGTTCCATCTTCTCTTCTTTCAGGCAAAGCAAATACATAATCTTGGGCCCAATCTTCTCTGCCTGAGAAATTTTCTAACATCTCTCTTAATCTAAATCTTAGATCTGGATCGTGCGCAATATCATCAATAGCTCTATTTCTAGGATTTCCTCTGTTGGTAAAAAAGGCTCTAAGTTCAGGAGGTAAGTTATTTATCGCCCCTCTAATTAGATCTCTAACAGCTCTTCTTTCTTGAGCATTAAGGCTTTCAAATCCCTCTTGGGATAGTCTAGTCATTAAATTAACTCTATTTGTAGCTTCATTGTGCCATTGAAACTCTGGGCTATTTACAGGACGTACTCTATTACCACTTTGATTATGTATTTGGCCAATTTGGTTAATTCTTCTTAAAAGTGTGGTTAGATTAATAGGGGTAGATAAAAATGCGCTTCTATCTTGATCTTGGGTTTTGACTCTATTCTGACGATTTGTCAAAGCTCTCTCCCTAATCATAGGGATAGGATCATCAGTTGGAGCACCCCCAGCTCGGCTGGTGTTAAATGCAGCCTGTACAGTAGCCTCTGGTTCTCTTAAAAGTCGCTCCGGGTTCATATTTAAACACTAAAAAGCCTATCAAAAAGATAGGGCAGTGTAATTAATCCTATAATATTATATCAGAGGGTAAAAGGAGAGTCAAATCCAGCTAAAAAGGAGGTTTATGTAAATCATTCATCAGGCTCTCCAGGAGGAACTGCCAAGGAGGCATCAGTTGTTGAAGATCGATCGAAATTTGAACCACCTGGTAAGTAAGATCTTACTTGATTTAGTCTTCTCTAGCTGATCCAAATATTCCACCCCTAGGCCTTGATTCTGCTGGCTCAGCTGCTGAGGGTAATCTTACTTCCAATCTTGTCGCATCTAAAACTTCTTTATGATACCTTTGCAGGGGGGTTAAACCCGGATACTTTGCCTTAGCTTTTCTTCTAGCCTCATCAAAATTTAATCTCTCAGCCCTATTTGCAGTTTCCCTGTCTTGTGTATCTTTATTTAGACGCCTCCACTCAGCCAATTGAGGATCAGTATCAGGGTTTGCAACAGTATTAGTAGTTTCTTTAAACTTTCCATCTGCACCTCTTTCTAAAACCTTTTTTTGAACAGTAACTAAGCGGTCTTGTTTTGGAGCGGGAGCATTTCTGGCTGCAGCTTTCATTTGCTTTTCATAAAAAGCCATTGGTTTGCCATTTGACAGTAACATATGGGATTCATATTTGGGCTTAGGCTTTGGACCTTTAACCTCTGTAACCAATTTACGATCGATGGTCACTTTCTTTAAACCTGCGGCATCAAACTCAAAAGATTTATCAAGTGCAGCACCTTCCCCAGAATCTTTTTGAAAAGTTACTTCACCACCAACTCCAGGTCTATAAGAACCAGTCCTAGAAGCCTTAGGAGAACCAATCAATATATCAGATCCTCTATCTATTAAAGTATCTATTAAAGTATCTCTTAAAGAGGATGGTTTTGTTATATCTTTTACAGCTCTTTCTTGAGCTGCTCTAGTAGCAGTGAATTGAGATAAACCCTTTTCTACGGATGACATATATTAAGCTGCTTTCTTTTTTTCTCCGTCTGAAATCAATGCTGCAGCCCCAGCTCCAACTGCTCCAACGGCTGCAGCTCCAGCTGTATTAACATTGATACCTCCAACCAACCCCATATTACCTTGACCAGCATCAACTAAATGTCCGCCAATATTAACTGACCCTGGAATACTAACTGTTGGATTGGCCAACCAAGCTGGAATACCTGAAATTGCTGCTCCAGCTCCGCTAATTGCTTTAACAGCCCCTGCAGCTACATAAGGACCAGCCAAATAAGCTCCACCACCAATGGCTGCAGATTTTACAGCTAACCAAGCTAAATCTTTTCCATCCTGTGTTGTTAACCACTCACGAACTGAACCATGAAGTTTTCCAGCAGCTCTTAGTTTTTCAACCTGAGCTCTAACATTTTCATCAGTTTCCATTGCGCTAGTTATAATATCTTCACCCCAATCAGTCTCGGCTATTCTGACTGCATCACTTTCTGAAACTGTGTCTATTTCACCTCTTCTACGAAGTAAGGTTTCTATAACCTGACTCTGCATTTTTTCTAAGAAAGCTGAATCTTTCAGTTTCCTATAAATTTCTCCCTTACTTAACTTCACAATACCCAAATTATTAGCATCAAGCATGATATTTTCTAACAGTTCTCTTGGCCCCTTTGTCATTAATGACTCCCAGTCAGTGTCAATTGCTTCTTTTTGATATTTATTAGTTTCTTTTCTAAATATACTCCAACCCATAACTGGGATTTTAACACCTTTAGAAACAGTTCTTGTTTTCCATCTATTCATCATTGCATCATACAATCCTTTCTCTGCTGGATCAGGTGTATT
>OBEQ010297124.1_pt1 | contig 12070 bp, 11 predicted proteins | sample 1670901 | NCBI WGS metagenome assembly OBEQ01 (sample SAMEA104232315, study PRJEB22302) | groundwater metagenome | biome: forest; feature: aquifer; material: groundwater | place: USA | collected 2011-08-07 | depth 5.4 m | reverse complement strand
TATTCTGAAGTGGTGTGCGGACAGAGTGTGGAACCGCCGATTTTTATGGCATATACAACGCGAACTTGATTTTATCGGACTCAACCATTATTTTCATAAACTTGGAACGGATTACAAAGAGGATCCTGTAATTTTTAAACCTAGCAATCCTACTAATGATTGGCTAAATGTTTCAATTTCAGAAGATGGGAAGTGGGTAACTATAGATGCAGAAAAAGGCTGGACAGGAAATGATAATTATATTGCCAAATTAGAAACTTCTCCTACTGATTTAAAATTGAAACCATTGTTTGTTGGACAAAGCAATGCTTTTCTTTCTGAAGTGCATGGTAACTATATTTATATGACTACTGATTGGCAAGCTCCAAAATCTAGAATATTACGAGTATCACTAAGTGAAGCTGATATAGCAGATCAAAGTAAATGGCAAGAAATTGTTCCTGAAGAAGATGCAACCTTAAAAAAATCAATGATTGCTGGTGGAAAACTATGTCTTATTTATGAAGAAAAGGCATATTCTAGAATTGATGTTTTAGATCTTCAAACTCTTGAGAGAAAAAAACTTCAATTACCTGCAATTGGAGCAGTTCAATCTATTACTGGTAAACAAGATAAACCAGAAGCATTTTATTCTTTTGAATCTTTTACTATTCCTACAAGTATTCATAGACTTGATGTTCAGACATTAAAACAAGAAAAAGTAGAAGAGCTTGCTATTAACAATGAAGATCTATCAAATATAGAAACTAAGCAAGTTGTTTACAATTCTAAAGATGGTACACCAGTAACAATGTTTATTGTTCATAAAAAAGATATTGAACTGAACGGTAATAATAAAGTGTTATTAAATGGTTACGGTGGTTTTAATGTTAGTGAGACTCCTAGGTTTATGAAATCTATTATTCCTTGGGTTCAGCAAGGTGGAGTTTTTGCTCTTCCAAACTTACGTGGTGGAAGTGAATATGGAGAAGAATGGCATAAAGCAGGAATGCTTGATAAGAAGCAAAATGTTTTTGATGATTTTATTAGTGCAGCAGAATACTTGATAAAAAGTGGTTATACAAAATCAGAAAAACTTGCAATTTGGGGAGGAAGCAATGGAGGATTACTTGTAGGAGCTGCTTTAACTCAAAGACCTGATTTGTTTGGTGCAGTAATTTGCCAAGTACCTCTTCTTGACATGATTCACTATGATAGAACAAAAATTGCAAAACTCTGGGTTGGTGAATATGGAGACTCGTCTAAACCTGAAGACTTTAAGTATCTGTATGCATATTCTCCTTATCACAATGTAAAAGAAGGCACTGCATATCCAGCTACACTTTTAGAAACTGGAGATGGTGATAGTAGAGTTGATCCAATGCATGCAAGAAAGATGGCAGCAAAACTTCAAGCTGCTACAAGTTCAAACAAACCATTGTTGCTAATTGTTGAAGAAAAAGCTGGACATGGTGCTGGTAAACCAGTTTCAAAGACACTTGAGAATTATACAGATATGTATTCATTCTTATTTACCGTTTTAGAGTAACTGTACTACATTGCTTTTTAGCATCTTTATACATTTGCATAACTGCTGATAGCATTTTCAAAGAATTCCTATTAGCCTTGGTTAACTAAAAGCTTTAAGATTTTGTATTAAACTGCTCTTCTTCAGTGGATCCCTTCATGCTAACTATTGATGAAGCTCCACCGGAAATAATTTCAGTTATTGCATCAAAATATCCTGTGCCCACAAAGCTCTGATGTTTTACTGCAGAGTAACCATCTTTCTCTGCTTCAAATTCTGCATTTTGAAGTTTTGAGTATGCAGCCATTCCAGATTTTTTATATTCTTTAGCTAATTCAAACATTGCATAATTTAATGAGTGAAACCCTGACAAAGTAACAAATTGGAATTTGTATTTCATTTCATTTAATTCCTCTTGAAAATTTTTTATTGTCTTTTCATCAAGATTTGCTCTCCAGTTAAATGACGGCGAGCAATTATAAGCAAGTAATTTTCCAGGATATTTAGAATGTATTGCATCTGCAAATATTTTTGCCTGCTTAAGATCAGGATGAGATGTTTCAAACCAAAGCAAATCAGCATATGGAGCATATGCCAACCCTCTTGAAATAGCTTGATCAAGTCCTGCTTTTACTTGGTAAAAGCCTTCTTGCGTTCTTTTTCCCTGTATAAACGGTTGATCATTTGGATCTATATCGCTTGTTAGTAACGATGCACTTTCTGCATCAGTTCTGCCAATAATAATAGTCTCTACTCCAGAAATATCTGCAGCAAGTCTTGCAGCGATAAGTTTTGAAATAAATTCTCTGGTAGGAACAAGAACTTTGCCACCTAAATGCCCACATTTTTTAGCTGCTGCGAGTTGATCTTCAAAGTGCACAGCGCTGGCTCCACTTTCAATCATGCCTTTCATTAATTCAAAAGCATTTAAGACTCCACCAAATCCAGCTTCAGCATCTGCAACAAGAGGCACAAGCCAGTCAGTTTTATTGTCACCCTTGAGATGTGAAATCTGATCAGATCTAATTAATGAATTATTTATTCTTTCAACAAGCGAAGGAACACTGTCAGCAGTATACAAACTTTGATCTGGATACATGCTCATTGAATTATTCATGTCAGCAGCAACCTGCCATCCACTAATATATATAGCTTTTAGTCCTGCTTTAACCTGCTCTATTGCCTGATTACCTGTAATTGCACTTAAAGTTTTTACTGCTTCTTTTTCGTTTAATAGTTTCCATAATTTCTGACAGCCAAGTTTTGCAATGGAATGCTCACAATGAATATTTCCTTTTAGTTTAAGAACATCTTTTTCTGTATATGAACGTTTAATATGATTCCATCTGTTTTTATCATTCCAACCTTCAAAGAAATTTTTTGCTCCGTTATTAGACATTATTCCTCCATTTAATTTATATATGAGTAAGTTTTAAGTGTTAAAAAGTCTGTAAAGTTTTCACCAAAAGCTAATTCTTCAAAAATGTTCGCCGCAGTTAATAGTATTTTTTCATTTAATTTAAATTCTTTTTGAATTTTTATAAGTTCTTCAGATACAAGCATTTTTACAAGCTCCTTATCAATTAGTGTCCCATTTGAAAGTTTTGCGGAGTGATGTATCCATTGCCATACTTGTGTTCTACATATTTCAGCAGTAGCAGCATCTTCCATCATATTATAAATGGGTACACATCCTATTCCTCTTAGCCATGACTCAATATACAAAATCCCTACATTAATATTTTTTCTAAGACCTGCTTCTGTAATTTCTCCTTCAGGAATAGTTACTAAATCTTCTGCAGTGACACTAACCTTTGAAGGTTTATTAATTTGATTTGGGGTTAGTAAGTGTGTATTAAAGGCATCCAACGCTATGCTTACTAAACCCGGATGAGCTACCCATGTCCCATCATGCCCCGCTTTTACTTCTCTCAACTTATCACTTCTAACTTTATCCAGAGCTTTTTGATTTGCTTCTTCATTGTTTTTTATTGGTATCTGAGCTGCCATACCACCCATAGCATGAATACCTCTTCTATGACAGGTTTTAATAAGCAAATCAACATATGATTTTAAAAAATGTTTGTCCATAGTAACTTGATCTCTATCTGGAAGTATAAAGTCTTTTCTGTTTCTAAATTTTTTAATAAAACTAAAAATGTAATCCCATCTGCCACAGTTTAATCCAGCAGAATGTTCCCTAAGCTCATATAAAATTTCATCCATTTCAAATGCTGCATTTATTGTTTCTATTAAGACCGTAGCTTTGATGGTTCCTCTTTTCATCCCCAATTCATTCTGAGAAAAGTTAAAAACATCATTCCAAAACCTGGCTTCTAAGTGGCTTTCAAGCTTTGGTATATAAAAATATGGCGCAGAGCCCTTGTTTATAAGTGTTTGAGCATTATGAAAAAAGTACAATGCAAAATCAAAAAGCGAAGCAGAAATTTCTTCCTTGTTCACCAAAACATGCTTTTCATTTAGGTGTAAACCTCTAGGTCTTACAAATAAAGCTGCTATTTTATCATTTAATTTATAGTTTTTACCTTCTGAAGAAGTATATGAAATTGTTTTATTAACTGCATCTTTTAAATTTATTTGCCCTTGAATAGTATTGTCCCAGGTTGGAGAATTTGAATCTTCAAAATCTGCCATAAATACATTTGCTCCGGAATTAAGAGCATTAATTATCATTTTTCTATCAACAGGACCAGTGATTTCAACTTTTCTGTTTTCTAAATCTTTAGAATAAGAATTTACTTTCCACTCAGAGTTTCTTATGTTTTCTGTTTCTTTCAAAAAGGATAATTGTTCACCATTATTAATTTTTTCCTGTTTTATTTGTCTTTTTTCTAATAAATCTTTTCTTCTCTCTTCAAAATTGTTTACCAGCTTAAGCAAAAATTTTATGGCATCTCTTGTAAGAATATTTAAATATTCATCCTTAAAGCTTCCACTAATCTGAATAGCTTCAGCCCAGTCTTTTTCCTGAATTGATAAATCATTTGACATTTGTTACCTATTTTATAGTTTCCCTGATTCATACATTCATAAACCATTCATTAAAAAACGATTATTAGGTTCTGTAACCCTCAAAACAAGCAGTTTATTTGAGAGTTACGATTTTTAATTGTATGCTTAAAAGTCATAAAGATAACTTACTGTAAAGCAGTTTTAGAAGATAGACTTAATTCTCTAATATGAAACCCATTCATAAACACAAATATTTGTTACAATAACTGATTATTGAAGAAAGAAGACTTATATGAAACATAAATTTTTCCTGTTTATTTGTTTAATGATTTTCAATTTTAGTAGTTCTTTAAAAGTTGTGCAAGCTGAAGATTTTGCTACTGAAGATGTCGCTAACAGCTTGTCAAATTTATTAAACGAAGGTAAGTTAAAAGATGATGCTCTTAAGCTAATTCATGGTAATAAGAATTTAATAAAAAAGATAAAATCAATCAGCAAAAAAGAAAGGGCAAGCTTAATTAAAAAAACTACCGAACTTGAAGACTCAATTAAAAAAGGAACATCTACAGAAACCATTCAAAGCAACCTAGATAGCACTCTTAATATGCTTAACTAACAAGACAGCAAAATCTTTTAATGTTTAAAACTACTTAAAAAAATTTAAATCTTAGCTTCAAGAAAGCTAATTTCTCTGATAAAATATTTGAAATGAAAAAAGACAAAAATTGGCAGGTTTATATTATTAAAACTAATACCGGTAAATTTTACACTGGCATTACCACTGACATAAAGAGAAGATTTAGTGAACATAAGAATAAAAAGGGTGCTAAATATTTCAGACTTGAAAATCCTAAGGAAGTAGTTTTTATAGAAAATCATAAGGATAGAGCAGAAGCAAGTAAAAGAGAAATAGAAATTAAAAAATTTAATAAAAAGAAAAAGCTAACCTTAATAAAGAGCATTACCTAAATGAAAATTGCAATAATTGGTGGGGGTGCAGCTGGAATGATGGTAGCAGCTACTCTTCTAGAAAAAAGGATTAATGCAGAAATTTATTTATTTGAATCAAATAATGTTCTTGGCAAAAAAGTAAGCATAAGTGGTGGCGGGAGGTGCAATGTTACCACAGGAATAACTGACAGAAATATTCTACTATCAAAATATACAAGAGGAAGCAAATTTCTAATTCCTGCTTTTTATGAGTTTCCACCAGAAAAAGTAATGTCGTGGTTTGAAGCAAAAGGAGTATCTCTAAAGACAGAAGAGGATTTAAGGGTTTTTCCAAAATCAAATATTGGCACTGACATTATAAAAGTTTTTGAAAAGATTTTTAAAAACAGAATTTCTCTTCACTTAAACGAATCAGTTAAAACATTAACCCTACTTCCAGAAGGAAGATTTTATTTAGAGACCAAGGACAAATTTTACAATTTCAACCTTGCCATAATAACAAGTGGTGGAAATGCCTATAGGCACACTGGCTCAAAGGGAGATGGATACAGTTTTGCAAGAGCATGCAATCACACTGTTACTAAATTAGGACCATCATTGAATAGCTTTGAAGTAAAAGAAAAGTGGTGTAAAGAACTCGCAGGAATTAGTCTGCCAGATGCAAAGCTTGAATACATTAAAAAAGATAAGTCAAAGATATCCGTAAATGGTCCTTTTCTTTTTACTCATTTCGGGATTTCAGGTCCAGTAACATTTGCGCTTTCAAGTCATTTAGCTTTTGAAGAAATTTCAAAAGACAATTCAAAAGAAATTTTATTTATTCCGACACAAAACAGTAATTTTGATTTCTGGAACAAAGAACTGTTAGATACATTTTCAAAATCTCCCAAAAAACAAGTTAAGCATATAATTTCAAACTATCTTCCTAAAAGATTGGTTTCTGAAATATTAAATCTTTGCAAAGTAAATGCTGATAAAAAATCAAGTGAAGTAAGTAAAGAAGAAAGAAAAAAAATTGCAAGGGCCTTTTCTGGTGAACTTAAATTAACACTAATAAGCAGGATGAAAGGAGATGAGTTTGTTACTGCTGGTGGAGTCAATCTAAGTGAAATAAATAAAAATACAATGGAATCAAAAATTACTAAGAATTTATATTTTGCTGGTGAAGTATTAGATGTAGATGGATTAACAGGGGGCTTTAACCTACAGTCTGCATGGGCTACAGGAAGGCTAGCTGGTTTGAGTATTGAAAAACACATTAAATTTACTTAAGCTAAAGCTTAAATGATCATAAAATATAGTTTTTCAATGGTTAAATTTGTTAGTCTAAAAGTAGATTTAAACAGCAAATTAAAGAAAAGATTTTAACCAATTCATGACAAATATTCGTCCATTATCTGAGCTTTCGGCAATCCCTAAAAAAGCATATTTTCCAATAGATCAAATTGGTGAAGTTGCGGAACGGTTTGTCATTTTTGTTAACTTTGCTCAGTTGTCATTCTACGCCTAGCTTGCTCTAATATTTGTTCAGCAACACCAGGATCAATACTTTGTCCTTCTCTATTCATTAGTTGACTATTTGAGTTAACTTGCAAATCTGATCTAACTTCTCTCACAGCATTTTGAAGTCTAGCTTGTTCCATTATCTGTTGAGCAACACCAGGATCAATACTTCGTCCATTAGTATCTAATAGCTGACCATTAGAACTAACTCGTAAATCTGGTCTAATTTCTCTAACATTTGACTGTAGTCTAGCCTGCTCCATTATTTGTTGAGCAACACCAGGGTCAATACTTTGTCCTTCTCTATTTGTTAATTGACCATTCGAATTGACTGTTAAATCTGATCTGATTTCTCTTACAGCATTCTGAAGTCTAGCTTGTTCCATTATTTGTTGAGCAACACCAGGATCAATGCTTTGTCCCTCTCTATTTATTAGTTGACCATTTGGACCAACCTGCAAGTCTGATCTAATTTCTCTTATCGAAGCTCTAAGCCTTTCATCCATTCTATTTAAATTTGCTCCAAAAGCACCTTGTGACTGAGAGTTATATTTCGATAAAGGCTCTGACATATTAATTCTATTGATAATAGCCTTAAACTATTATTGCTCCAAAATTCTTACACTTCAAACAGGAAAACGGCACCATTAAAGATTTTATTAATGTTTTATTCTTTTTCTAGCTATTCCCTAGCACTAAACTCACTAAACCTAAATGTCAAACCCATTTCAGTACAGTCCCTATAAAATATTAAATTACTTTGACTTAGCCCAGTGACTTAAGGTGTTTATAACAACAGCTGCACATTTTCTCATATCCTGAATAGTAACAAACTCACGTACAGAGTGAAAATTGCGACCGCCAGCAGCTAGATTTGGTGTCGGAAGTCCTTTAAGTGAAAGGCTTGAACCATCTGTTCCACCTCTGATAGGTTTATCTATAATTACAAGCCCAGTATCTTCAATTCCTTTTCTTGCAAATTCAACAACTTCTGGTTTTCTCTCTATATACTCTCTCATATTTCTATATTGCTCTCTAACTTTAATTTTGACTGATAACCCAGGGTATAATTTTTCAACCTCACTAGCAAGCTCTTTAATTCTACTAATCCGCTCTTGAGAAGAATCAAAATTAAAATCTCTTACAATTAAAGTAAGCACTGATTCACTAACAGATACTTTTGGAACTGAAAGAGGATGAATGTAACCTTGCCTTCCACTAGTAGTTTCTGGAGCTTCATTTTTCGGTAAAAGAGTAATAAAGTCTGACATTGCACGGATACTGTTTATCATTATGTCTTTAGCATAGCCAGGATGAACATCTTTTCCTTCAAAAGTAATTGTTACTTGATGAGCATTGAATGTTTCACTTTCAATTTCTCCTGGCACACTACCATCAACAGTATAAGCAGCATTAGCACCAAATGCCTGAATATCAAAAAAATCCATTCCTCTACCAATTTCTTCATCCGGAGTAAATGCAATTTTGATATGAGGTCTTTCAATTTCTGGATGCTCTATATAGACTCTACAAACTTCTAAAATCTCAGCAATTCCTGCTTTATCATCTGCACCCAAAAGAGTTTTTCCATCTGAAGTAATAATATCTTCACCAGTATGTCCAGATAGATCAACTGCTGAAATAACAGTACCATGTCCAAGAATTAGATCTCCACCCTGATAATTTTTATGAACTACTGGTTGTATATTGTTAGTCGGTGAATCATCAGCTAAATCAACATGAGCAAATAAACCAATCGTTGGTATAGATTCTCTTACTGGAATATTGCTTGGCAATACTCCAGTAACTACAGCATTTTTATTAACTTGAACTCCCTCGAGTCCAATTGCTTTTAATTCTTCTCCTAACTTTCCAGCTAAGATTCTTTGGCTTTCTGTACTTGGAACCTGATCAGTTTCAGCTTTTGACTCATCTGATACAGTATCAATTTTAGCCATTTCAATAAAGTTATTTGCCATACGATCAGCATTAATTAAAGACAATACGGATGTCGGTAAAATTTTAGTAGTCATAGAACTTCTTTCTAATAATTTAAATTTTCTTTATTGATAAGAATTATAACATGATGCTTAATTTGAATAAAAGTTTAGATAACAAATAAATTATTTAAATTAAAAGTTTTCTTTGTTCAGAAGGTAGTTTAAACCACTCACCCGGTGCCAACTCACCCAATTTAAGAGCTCCGATAGCCACACGAATTAGACGTAATGGTGGAAATCCTACAGCTGCTACCATTCGACGAACCTGCCTATTTTTACCTTCAGTCAATTTAATTTCAATCCAGCTTGTTGGTACTGAAATACGAAAACGTATAGGTGTACTTCGTGGCAGATAATTAGGATCTTTAAGCAACTTTGCAAAACAAGGTTTTGTTTTATACCCTTGAATAATTACACCTTTTTTAAGCTCAGATATTGCCCCTTCAGAAAAGATTCCCTCTACCTGCATATGATAAGTTCGCTCATGTTCATGCTTAGGGTTAAGCAACCTATTATTCCATTCTTTTTCATCACTTAAAAGAATCAATCCCTCACTATCCCAATCAAGTCTGCCGATCGGATAAACACGTTTTGGAAATCCAAACTCTGCCAATGTACGATGCTCTGCTTTCTCTTTTGTAAATTGAGAAAGAACTCCATAAGGTTTATTAAAAGCTAAAAGCATAAACGAAATTATATACTATTATGTTATTGTGCCAAGTGTTGAAGAAGATTGTTTTATAAATTGTCCTTACTGCCTAGAAAGCATAGAGATTAGAGTTGATCTGACCGGTGGACAGAATCAATTTCTTAATTATGATTGCGAAGTATGTTGCAGACCAATTACACTTCAAGTAGAAATTAATGATGATGGAAATATAAATATAATTACTGAGAGAGAATCCTAAGTCCTGAAAAACATCTTATTGAGGTACATTATTATGATAAAAAATAAAATAATAATTAAACTTCTCTTTTAAACCAGCTAAAACAAGCTTTTTATCTATAATTGAGGAAAATCAATAGACATATAATGATAGACTTAAAGCCTTCAAAATTGTTTTAATGGGCACTCACAAATAAAAGCAAAACTGATTTACGCAAAAAATATAAGAGTTTCTATTTCAATAATCTTTTAAGAAAACATAAATTTACAGGAGAAATATGCAAGAAAGAACGTTTAGATCTAATCACACTTTTAATAAAAAGAGGGGAAGAGGAGGACGCCCAACCGGTAACTTCTCTAGAAACAGAAGGAACCATGTTCCTCAAACAGACATATCAAGATATGTAAAAAAAGCTGTTGGTACTACAGCACTTGAAGAATATATTCCAAAAAATCAGTTTTCTGATTTCAATATAATTCCACAACTTAAGATAAACATTGCAGATAAAGGCTTTATCAAACCAACTTTAATACAAGACCAGGCAATTCCAGAAATCCTGCAAGGCAAAGATGTCATTGGAATTGCAAACACAGGGACAGGAAAAACAGCATCATTTTTAATACCTTTAATAGAGAAAGTTTTTAAAAATAAAAATGAAAAAGTATTAATTGTCCTCCCGACAAGAGAGCTTGCATTACAAATAGTAGGTGAATTAAATTCATTTGCAAAATCCCTGAATATTTACTCAGCATTGTGCATAGGCGGTGCAGGTATGGGCAAACAAATAAATGCACTTAGAAGAAATCCAAATTTTGTAATTGGAACACCTGGAAGATTAAAAGATTTAATTAACAGAAATATCTTAAAGCTTTCTAGCTTTAGCAATGTAGTGTTGGATGAAGTAGACAGAATGCTTGATATGGGATTTATCCACGACATAAAACACCTAATATCTCTAATGCCAGTAAAAAGACAATCATTATTTTTCTCAGCAACGGTTTCAAAAGAAGTTGACAGCTTAATTCTCAGGTTTGTAAAAAACCCAATTAAAATTTCAGTCAAGTCAGGTGAAACTTCAGACAATATAGACCAGGATATAGTAAGAGTGAAAGACAAAGCAAAAAAAATTGAAGCTTTGCATGATCTTTTAATAAAAGATGAGTTTAAAAAAGTATTGATTTTCGGCAGAACAAAAAGAGAAGTTGAAAATCTATCAAGGGCTCTACATCAAAGAGGATTTAAAGCAGATTCTATACATGGTGACAAATCTCAATCCAAAAGAGAAAGAGTTTTAAGGCTTTTTAAATCTAATCAACTCCAAACCCTTGTAGCAACTGATGTAGCTGCACGAGGTTTAGACATTGTTGATATTACTCATGTTATTAATTACGATCCCCCAAACACCTATGATGACTATATTCACAGAATAGGAAGAACAGGCAGAGCAAATAAAACAGGGAAAGCACTGACTTTTGTAAGTTAATTTTCTGGGTGAATAAACACAAGTAAAACAAACTGTAATTTTATTTCTAAATATAATTACTTAAATCAGAAAGACAATATTTTAGCTGTAAAATTTGCTACCATCTAACACCAAGGTAGATCAAATTGAAAAGATTTAATCCTAAAGCTTTAATCATTAACATCTCGCTTTCACTGATAAGCATTTTTTGTTGCACACTAATAGTAGTTTTTATAATAGAAGCAAGACACTTTATAAGAATGAAGGAATACCTAAGCCATACATGGCAGGATCCAAATACACAATTTGATTCAGCGCTTGGATGGAGTCCAATACCAAATAGAAGAATAAACTATCCCAATTGGGGATTACTAAGTTCAAATTCACACGGATTCCGCTCTGCTGAAATCAATCAAAATAAAAAACAAATAATTATCCTTGGCGACTCAGTAGCCTGGGGAGCTGGAGTAAGTGACACAGAGACATTTCCACACTATCTGGAAGAAATGGTGTCTAGACTCGGCTACCAAGTATCAAATCTTGCTGTATCAGGATATGATCTTGGACAATATTATCTGTTTTTAAAAAAGCATATAAACAAATTCAAGAATTTAAAACAAGTCATTCTCGTAATTTGCACACATAATGATTTGCAATGCACAGGAAGGAATGTCTGCTATGGAAAAAGAAAACCACTGTTTGTTCTTAAAAATGACGATCTAATACTTACCAATAATGATATTAAAAAATACTGCCTAAGAAATCTATTTTCAAAAAGCTATTTTTT
>OBEQ012840374.1_pt1 | contig 12071 bp, 13 predicted proteins | sample 1670901 | NCBI WGS metagenome assembly OBEQ01 (sample SAMEA104232315, study PRJEB22302) | groundwater metagenome | biome: forest; feature: aquifer; material: groundwater | place: USA | collected 2011-08-07 | depth 5.4 m | reverse complement strand
GCGACCGAGGCGATAGTGCTGCGCGAAGAACTGCTCGGCGCGCTCAAACTCACGACTCTCTTCTCTGACCGCTTCAATCAACTCAAGTTCCGCATTGACCCAAAGAAGAAGGTCTTTGAGCTCGCGGCAAAGAGCGAGGGCCTCGGCGAGAGCACGCAGTCCGTCTCTGCCGCCCTCACCGGCAATCCGCTTGAGAGCAACTTCAATCACCGCTTCGTTTCGGACTGCCTCGCGACCATCGGGAGCGACAGCGTCAAACTCTGCTTCTCGGGCGAGAACAAACCGCTCCTTATTGGCGGCGTAGGCGACAACTCATTCCGCTATCTCGTGATGCCAATGAACAGATAAGATGAGATAATAGGTCTATGGACAAAGAGCAAGCGAAGAAAGAAATAACCAAACTTCTTACTGAATACAAAGAAGTCGTCTCTCTCAAGAAAGAAAAGAAGTATAGTGAGGCAGACACCGAAAAGCAGTTCATTTTGCCTCTTTTTAGTGCACTTGGATGGGACATTGTCAGGCGTGATGAGGTCTCTTCGTAAGACCATATAAAAGGTTCTGGGCGTTCCGACTATAACTTCAAGATAAACGGTGTTACGCAGTTTTTTCTTGAGGCAAAAAAATTAAGTGCCGACTTGGATGATGAAGAACATGCTAAACAAGCGATAAATTATTCCTGGAACAGGGGGATAACCTACGCGGTCTTGACCGACTTTGAGGCACTAAAAGTATTCAACGCACAACGGATTGAAAAGCGTGATTTGATGGACAAACTCGTCTTTGAGATTCCCTGCGCTGATTATTTAAACGATTTTGAGACACTCTGGCTTCTTTCTAGAGAGTCATTTCTTGAACGGCGACTGGACGCTTTTGCTGAAAAGCATGGCAAGAAAGAGAAGTCCGTCTCGGTCTCAACGGTTATCAAGAAACTCAACGAAGATATTCAATGGGCGCGAGGACGGCTTACTGAATCCTTTGATACCTGCAACCAGAGCAAGCACCTCTCTCAAGATTTAATAAGCGAGGGAGTTCAGAAGCTCCTAGACCGCCTCCTGTTTCTCCGCGTTGCCGAGGACCGAGGCGTTGAGCCCGATACACTTAAAAACTTCTTGCGAGAGGCAGAGCGAAATCAAAGCGAAAATCAAACCGCACACTTTCAAGTGATGGTTTCTAAGTTTAGAGAATTGGACAAAATATACGACTCCAACCTATTTTCACCGCACCCATTTGAAGAATGGGATATATGGGATGGAGGACTTACAGAGGTCATTCACCGACTATATGGTCATGAAGGTCATAAGGGTTACTATGAATACAATTTCAAAGAAATGCCGGCTGATGTCCTCGGAACGGTCTATGAGGGCTATTTAGGGAGTAAATTGGCGATAGCGATAGGAGAAAAGAATTTGTTTGGTGAGACCAAAGGCAAAACTACAGCCAGCAAAGATGCTAGAAAAAGAAAGGAACAAGGCATCTTTTACACCCCGCCGTTTATTGTGGATTATATCGTCCGCAACGCGCTCAAACCCATTCTTGATTCATGTAAAAACGTTTCTGAGCTCCGCAGAATTAAAGTACTTGACCCCGCCTGTGGTTCCGGCTCATTCCTCATAAAAGTACTTGAAGCTATTGCGGAACAATACGAAACCTCCTCGGATAGCGAATATGTCAGAAAAAGAATTCTTAGTGAGAATTTGTACGGTGTGGACCTTGATCAGCAGGCAGTTGAAATTGCGCGCCTCAACCTCCTTATCCATTCGCTGAATACGAGAGAGTTATTGCCGCCCCTTGATAAAAATATTAAAAATGGCAACTCGCTGATTTCGGGCACCGATAAGGAACTTGACAGACAATTTGGCAAGAACTGGCGCGACAAAAAGCCGTTCAACTGGTCGGAAGAGTTTCCCGAAGTATTTAAGCAGGGCGGCTTTGATGTTATTGTCGGCAACCCGCCGTATATCAAAGAATTCGTAAATAAAAGTGCTTTTGATGGTCTGCATGAAAGCCCTTATTATCAGGGCAAAATGGACCTTTGGACCTTATTTGCTTGCGTTTCAATCGATCTCCTAAAAGAAGGTGGCACGATGAGTTTTATCGCTCCGAATAACTGGGTCAGCAATGCCGGAGCCAGCATTCTCCGAGACAAAATTCTTAAAGAGGGAGAGTTAAAGACATTTATTGACTTCGGTGACTACAAAGTCTTTGAGCAGGCGGGTATCCAGACGATGATCTATGTCTTTGAGAAGCGGAAACCAAGAAAGAAGTACGAAGTGGAGTATTTCCGAGTTGCCAATAAAAACATCGCCGAAGAACAGTTAATGATAGACATGGCTAGTAAATTGGAAAGAATAGAAATAGAACCGGAGAAACTGATTGGAAAGAATATTACATTTTCTACATCAGAATCAGGTTCTATTTTTGATAAGTTGGAAAACCAGAGAAATTTTAATCTTACCGATGAAGAAATCTCTAACGGTATTCACCATCATCACGATGCCGTTAATAAAGACAGACAAGAGATTCTGGGAAATAATTTTGTGCTTGGTGAAGGGATTTTTGTTCTGAGTGATTCTGAAAAGAATAAACTCCTTTTTAATAGGAAAGAATTAGGGGTCATAAAACCCTCCTACACAACTGAAGAGTTAGGTAGATGGTATGGAGACCCACAAAATAAGGAATGGGTTGTATATACAGACTCCAGTTTCAAAGATTCAAAGAAAATAGATTCTTACCCAAATATAAAAAAACACCTCGATAAATTTAAGGCAGTTATAACTTCAGATAATAAACCGTATGGATTACACAGAGCAAAGAAAGAAAAGTTTTTTCAAGGAGAAAAGATAATCGCTTTAAGAAAATGCGCTCAACCCACATTTACCTATGTAAATTTTGACAGTTATGTGTCAGCAACATTCTACATTATTAAAAGTGACCGTATAAATCAAAAGTATCTGACAGCCATTCTGAATTCCAACCTCACTGCTTTTTGGTTAAAATATAAAGGGAAAATGCAGGGGAATAATTACCAACTTGATAAAGAACCTCTAATCAACATACCAATTCGTGTTGGGGATGAAGAGCAACAAAAAGAAATCACTGTCTTGGTAGACAAAATGCTCGCACTTCAAAAAGAACTTCACGAGGAGGAAGAACATTCCGAGAAGTGGAAGCGAATCAAGTCCGATATCGAAAAAACCGACCGCAAAATCGACGAGGCTGTCTACAAACTTTACGAACTCACCGACGAGGAGATTAAAATTGTTGAAAATACTACTTTTTGAATCGTTCGACGATTTTTCTTAACTTTTCAGGGATCGCTTTGTCTTTCAAGATAACCTCCCGAAGCTTATTAGAATCTTTTTCATTTAGACTTTTACCAATATACTCCACGTTACTACTGGGATTCGCATTGCCGTCCGCATTATGCAAATGTGCAGCTCTTCCATCAAAATCCTCTGTTGTTAGTACAACGAAACAAAGGAGAGTCCCCTCATTTATAGGAGATCGTGGATTTTTTGAGTACAATTCATCAGCTTTCTTTAATTTACTCGTAGTGGTGTGGTCCCAAATTCTAGCCGCATACAAGACGTCACCTTCCGGTGTTTCCCCTAAATGGACAAATTCCTCCTCCTTGTATCTAAAGATGCTACCAAAATTCACGAGTATCATTCTAGCATTGCGTTAAAGACAAAAGAGATTCTAGTTCTTTCCTACCAATAAGACAATCTTGGTCTTCGGCAGCAAGCACATAAGGAATGCTTTCTCCCTCTTCAGTTTTTAGAAACGCGCCCTCCTTGTGAGATATATCCTCTATTTCTTTACCAGTAAAACCTTTGAATCTTTTACAAACACTTTCCATTGTTTTTAATTCGGTCTGTGAAAAATATTCGCTGTCTTTTGGTGTAAAATCCCTTAAGGCAACTATTCTTTTCATGTTGCTACCCTCTCTTCTTTCAATTTGAATTGTATCTCCCAGTATAGCTGATTCGGTATCATTTTCTACCGCGTTCACAAAATTCATTATGGTAGAAGGAATCGGTCCATGTTCCAGATGAACATAGTTATCGCAAGTGATAGGGGATGCGTACTTTTTTACATGCCCGAAATCTGTGAAGTAAAACAACTTCATCAACTTTGTTTTACCCAGCAATCTGGGGTCAGTAAAAGTCGCGAAGTAACGTAACATCGCTTTTAGTTTTGGAATCGGGATTTTCATAAAAACACTACCGTTAACCCCTTAGAAGAGAAGCACACAAGGTGTGGTATGATTGTAGCATATTTGCAAGTCAAGATGTGGATAACTCCCACTTGCTTACCATCTCCTTATCATATAGACGACTGTAAGTCAAGATTATTTCAATCCCGACTCACTGCGTTACTTTAAAACGCACCACCGCTTCGCCGCGGTTTTGAACGATATCGTAGGCGACTGCCTTGAGTTCGTTGCTCTCTTGAAGTCCGTCAAGGTCGGAGAGTGAGATGGGGAACGACCACGGGGCTTTGGTCGCCGTACCGACGAAGAAGTTGTTGACGAAGAACTGTACTTTTGCAACCGGATATTTTGTCGCGAGGGAGAGTACCACCTGCATCTTTCCTGTCGGTGCGAAACTCGCGTCTCTATCAGGGCTCAAGAAAGAGACGCGGGGGGCGGAGTTCGCGGTATGGTAGGGGTCGGTCTCTTTCGGTATGTCAGCAAGTGTCTGGTCGGTGAGCCCCTGCTCCTCGGCCCACTTGCGTACGGCGTACTCCCAACGGGGGAACTGCGAGTCGGTATCGGGCGGCGGGGCAGAGCGCAGAACGCGCGGATTATCTTTGTCTATCCAATAGAGCGTTGAGTGCACGCTTCGCACCGCTCGTTCTTCGCGAAGTTCGGTTGGGGTGAAGTCGGTCGCGAGTTTGCCCGAAAGTTTGTCTATGAAGTAGGTCTGACTGCCTTGCCAGATTCCACGCAGAATCGGCGGGAGAGAAGTTAAATTCTCTTCGGGCGGTTTGGTAAATGATTCGGGCGGGAGATTCTTAAGCGCCTCCGCCATAAACTCATGCCAGAGCGGCGCGACGATATATGCCGCTATTTTATGCATTGGGTGGTTGTCGTTGTTGCCCGCCCACGCGCCAACGGCGAGTTGTGGCGTGTAGCCGAGAATCCACGCGTCACGAAAGTCGTTGGTCGTGCCGGTCTTTGCCGCGACCTCGCGGTTTGGGAAGTAGAGCGGCGAGGTCGCGCCGAAGGCGGGCGTGCGCGCTTTGTTGTCAGAGAGCATATCGGTGATGGTCTGCGCAACGGCTGGTTCAAGAACCCGCTCACCGTCTGCCTTAAACTCCTCAATCACGGCACCGTTCTTGTTCTCAATCCGCAGGATTCCGGTTGGCGTGTTGCGCATTCCGTTCGCGGCCAGGACTCCGTAGGCACCCGTGAGTTCTAGAAGCTTCACTTCGCCGCCTCCGAGTACGAGTGTGAGGCCGTACTGGTCGGGGTTTGAAAGCGTGGTGAGCCCCATATCTTTCGCCAGCCGCAGCGAGGCGGGGATCCCCGCGAGGTAGAGCGTCTGGATTGCCGGCACATTGACCGACTGCGCCAAGGCGTCGCGCATTGTCATCGGGCCGCGGTACTTGCCGTCGTAGTCCTCGGGACGATAGCACTTCTCTTCGTTGCCTACGATAATCGGCGTGCCGTCGGGATTGCACTCGGTTGAGAACTCGGTTGGGAGGTCAAAGACAATCGTCTCGGGGGTGAAGCCCTTGCGTATCGCTTCGGCATAGACAATGGGCTTGAAGGCAGAGCCGGGTTGTCTAAATGCAATCGTCGCGTTGAAGTTGCCGTCAATCTCTTTGTCAAAATAGTCGCGCGAGCCGACCATCGCGAGAATCTGCCCCGTCTTGGGGTCCAGCGCGACGAGTGAGGCATTCTCGGCATCAAATGTCTCTTTGTTCTGGAGCGCGTACTTCTTCACAATCTCTTCGCCTTTTTGTTCCAAATCGTAGTCAAGGGTCGTGATGACGCGCAGTCCCTCCGACTCAAGGCGCTCCTTGCCGTACTTCTCTTCAAGTATCTGGCGGATATAGATGACGAAGTGGGGCGCGAGAATGCCCGTCTCGGAGTTCGGTTTCCATTCTACTGTTTCTTTCTGTGCGGTCACGCGCTCTTCTTTGGTGATGAAGCCGTTCTCGACCATCCGTTCAAGTACCAGATCTTTTCGTTTCTCTAACTCATCTTTGTGATTGCCGTAAGGCGAGTAGTAGGTCGGGGCATTCGGGATTGCCGCGAGGTACGCGGCTTGCGCGAGTGAGAGGTCGCTTGCTTTTTTGCCGAAGAACGCCTCGCTTGCCTCTTCAATGCCGTAGAGAGTGCCGCCGTAGGGAATCTCGTTTAAGTAAAGCGAGAGAATCGTCTCTTTGTCTAGCGTTCCTTCAAGCCGGGAGGCGAGCACCCACTCTTTGAGTTTGCGGGTTACGGTCTTTTCGTTGGTGAGGAGCGCATTCTTCACGACCTGCTGGGTGATGGTGGAGCCGCCCTGCCCGCCGAGGAGGTTACCCGCAAAGAGGTTGCTCAAGGTGGCGCGCAAGATTGCTTTAACACGTATGCCCTTATGCTGCCAGAACTCCGCGTCCTCTATCGCCACCGTCGCGTTTTTGGCATACATCGAGATGTCGCCGTAGGGCACCACCGTGCGCCGTTGCCCTTGATGCAGGTCGTAGAGGAGAATCTCGCCCGTGCGGTCATAGATTTTAGTGGACTCCGTAACTCGGCGCTGCGAGAGCGCCTTGATGTCGGGCAACTTCCAACTTGATGCCCAGAGGAGAAGAAGACCGAAGACAAAGAGCCACCCCGCGAACGCAACTTTTATGAAAAAGCGCACCAGATGCCGCTGTGCGTATCGTTTGTGCATAGAGATGATGGTAGCACAAAATGTGGTAGAGTATAGAGATGACGAAAGATGAACAGATACAGGAGATTTTGACCCGCGGGGTGGAACGGGTCTATCCCTCCAGAGAATTTCTTGAGGCGAAATTGCGAAGTGGGGAGCCGCAGACCTTTTACTTGGGCATTGACCCGACGGGACCCTCGCTCCATCTGGGGCATCTCATTCCGCTTCTCAAGTTGCGCCAGTTTCAGGCGTTAGGGCACCATATCACCCTGCTCATTGGCGACTTCACCGGTATGATTGGTGACCCAACCGACAAGAGCGCGGTACGCAAACGCCTCACGCGCAGGGAGGTGTTGGAGAACGCGCGACTCTACAAAGAGCAGGCGAGCCGCGTCATCTCGTTCGGGTGGAGAAACGGGGCAAAACTCGCATACAACTCTGATTGGCTCGGCAAACTCTCGTTTGAGGATTCGTTTGATATCTTGGCGCAGATGACGCACGCTCAAGCGATTAAACGGGATATGTTTCAAGAACGGATAACAGCGGGAAAGGACTTGTACCTGCACGAATTTTTGTACCCAATGATGCAGGGGTACGACAGCGTGGCGATGAATGTAGACGGCGAAGTTGGCGGGAATGACCAGACCTTCAATATGCTGGTTGGGCGCGACCTCTTGAAAAAAATGAAGAATAAAGAGAAGACGGTTGTCGCGATGAGGTTGCTCACCGACTCTACCGGCAAGAAGATGGGCAAGACCGAAGGAAATATGGTGGCGTTCTCGGACTCTCCCCGCGAGATATTTGGCACAATAATGAGTTGGCCCGATAGTATGATTCTCTCTGGATTTGAGTTGTGCACGATTGTTCCGCTCTCTGAAATTGACGAGGCGAAGAAGCAACTTGAGAGCGGCGCGAATCCGAAAGAGATAAAGATGCGGCTTGCCGAGGCGGTGGTCTCGCTTCTGCACGGAGAGGGAGAGGCAAAAGGAGCGCGCGCCGGATTTGACGCGACATTTACCAAAGGCAGACCGAACGAATTTGTTGAAGTTTCTTTTGCAGGCGGAGTAGTAGTAGACACTTTGATAGTGAAAGAAATCGTAAAGTCAAAGTCCGATTTGCGCCGTCTTATTGCTGAAGGTGCATTGACTAACCTTGATACGAATCAAAAAGTAGGAGAGGAGTTTTTAACCAATCCTCAAGCCGGCAAGTATCGGCTCGGCAAACATCGGTTTATAAAAATCACCACATAACAAAACCCGCCGACGAGGCGGGTTTTGTCTTTTACAGATTATCCACATCATCAAACGAGTCCTCTACCATCTCGGGGTCAATCTTTTCGTCTCCCTCGTCACCGTCAGCGCTATCGGCGCTCGCCCTCACTGCATCTTCGTCCATACGAATGTGTAGTTAACTGCTAATTCGTCTCTGTTGTATCAAATCCGAAATCTTTTGCAAGCAGGGGTATCTGTGGAAAACTAAGAAAAGCGTTCTCGCGCCAGACAAGTAAGTCCTATTGCAATCGCGTCATACTCGTCATCGCGGCGTGTGCGCATGGGGAGCGCGATGAGCCGCTTCACCATTTCCTCCACCTGTTTCTTTTCGCTCTTGCCGTAGCCCGTCACGGCGACCTTCACCTGAAGCGGGGTGTACTCGTGAACGGCAAGTTCGGCGCGCGCGGCTTCTACTAAGATAGCGCCGCGCGCCTCGGCGACGGGCATCACCGTCTTTTGATTGACCGAGAGAAAGAGTTTCTCAATGGCGAGTGCCTCGGGTGCATACTTCTCAATTACCTTTCGCACCTCGTTTGCAATCTTTAAGAGTCGCTCGCTGTGAGAGAGTGTTTTTTCTGTTTCTATGCAGGACGAAAAGAACAGTTTCTCTTTCTGTCGCGGAAGTTTTTCAAGTACCGCAACGCCCATCCGTTCATACCCGGGGTCTATCGCAAGTATTTTCATACGATGTAGTGTAGCACTTTATAAAATCCATCCCCCGCCCCTTCCTTTACAAAGGAAGGGGGCGAATGCGATGTTCGAGAATAATAAGATCTTTATTAGAAAACATATTTGTTGTCTACTTTAGAAGTTAAAATTTAAGAAAATAATCATGAATGATTTTATAGAGGAGCAAGTGAAGAGGGAATCTGCGGGTATGAAGCGTATATGGAAAGGTTTTCTTATTTTGTGTGTTGTTTGGTGGGGATTGATGGGCTTTTCCATTATTTTCATAGCACCTAATATATGGTTAGTTGGAGTTGTCTTTTTAGCTGGTGCAGGATATCTAGGATATCGTTTGTGGGGAAAGAAGAAAGACTAAATTGTCATTTAGGTTAATATGCTCCTCCTTTACAATCAGAAACTAAAACTGCGAGCACGTGAATTGAGAAAAAACCAAACCTATGCGGAAAAGTTATTATGGGCAAGAATAAAAGGCAGAAAAATTAAAGGTTACCAATTTCTTAGACAGCGACCGATTGCTAACTTTATCGTCGATTTTGTATGTTTGAGGTTGAAATTAGTGATAGAAATTGACGGTTTGATTCATACACAAAGCAAAGATGCCGATGCATTCAGACAGGGACAACTGGAACTCCTAGGATTTAAAGTTTTGCGTTTTTCTAACGAAAAAGTAGAAAAAGACATAATGTCTGTACTCAAGAGAATCAGTGAGTGCGTATAAGTTCGGTCTTAAAATCCTCCCCTCGCCCCTCCTTTATAAAGGAGGGGGATTCAGGGGGGTGGATTTTTGTTTTACTCCGCATTCGTCACAACCTCTTGCACATCTTCGTTCGCCTCAAGCGCTTCAACCAGTTTTTCCAATTTCGCAAGGTCGGCGTCTTCAAGTGGGACGGTGGTGGCCGCTTTCCACCCATCCGAACCCTTAGCAAATGCCCACGCCGCTGCGCCGGGGGAGGCGAGATTACCGTTATGCTCCGAGAGCAAGAACTTAAGTTCATTTGATGCGCGGTTGCGGCTGTCGGTCAGCACCTCAATCAAGAGTGCGACACCGCCCGGTCCGTACCCCTCATACAGAATCGCCTCAAGCGCGGCACCCTCGCCCTCGATTGCCTTCTTAATCGCCCGCTCTATATTGTCATTCGGCATATTCTCCTTCCGTGCGCGTTCTATCGCCGCGCGAAGCGCGGGCGCGTCTTTATTGCCTTTCGCCGCCCGCGCCTCGTTCGCAATCAATCTCGCGTACTTAGAAAAGACCCGACCCTTCATCGCGTCCGTCTTACCCTTCTTCTCTTTTATCTGTGTCCACCGATTATGTCCAGACATATGACTATGGTATCGCACCATAAAGAAAACGCCACCTGATCTTGCAAGTGGCGTGTAATAGTTTGGCGAGAGGTCAGTACATTTAGATGATTCGGTGCACCAATTTAAGTTCGAGACACTCGTCGGCAGTGAGCGTCAGATTATTCTTGGCGATGAGTTTCTCCATCAGGTAACCTTGCTGGGAGAAGTTGCCCTTGCCAAGAACCGAAAAGACCGCTTCTCTCCACTTCTTCGCCTGTTCAATAATATGTTTAGGCACCTTCTCTTCGGTAATGAGTGAACCCGAATCAATCTCTACCGACCCGAGATTAACAGTGAATACCCCATCCCTCACTATTTCGCGCTCGTGCATACGCATGGCGATGAGTGCCGCTGCTGACTCCGCCCGATACACCTTTGCGTAGAGCAAGGAGGTGCTCGCTAGGACTCGTTCAGTGAATTTGAGTGTCGCCTCTGTTTCTCCGCCGACGCTGTCAATGACGAGACAGAGGTTTACTGTCTCTCCCAATCCCTCCGCTATTTTTTTGTACCGCTCTATCTCCCGCCAGGCCTCGTCCAGTCGTTCTTTCGTCAGGTAATCTTTCAGTAATACGAGCGACCCGTTTACACGCTCGGTGGTAGAGAACGATGGTAAGACCCCTGACGGTAGAGATGTGGGCGATATCGGTGAATTTCTTGCTTCACGACGAAGCGAACTGGAGAAAAACTCGCCGTATCTCTCTGGAGGCAAACGACAGGTTGCAGACATTTCTCCAAATGCCCGAGGAGACCACCACGATATCTGGAAAAAGGGGACCGATAAATAGCCCTCTTATTTTCTTACATCAGCGTCTGCTTGACGCCGCTTAAATGCTCAAATGCTTTGGGGGTGACGCGCCTGCCGCGCGGGGTGCGTTCTAAAAGCCCGAGTTGGATGAGATACGGCTCGTGCACTTCTTCAATCGTCGCCTCTTCTTCAGAGAGCGCGGCGCCGAGGGTGTTCAAGCCGACGGGCCCACCGCCAAACTTCTCAATCAGCACCGTGAGGAGCGCGCGGTCGGAGGGATGCAGACCAAGCGTATCCACACCTAATAACTTCAGCGCATCCATAACCGATTCGCGCGTGAGTGCACTCTTTTTGACTTGCGCGAAGTCCCGCGCGCGTTTGAGTAAATAGTTTGCGGTGCGCGGGGTGAAGCGGCTACGGATAGCGAGCTCGCGGAGTGCTCCTTCTTTTGCGGTGATGCCGAGAATCTTCGCCGACCGCCGCAGAATCTGCTCGATCTCATCGTTGGTGTAATACTCAAGCCGAAATGTGCCGCCCGAAAAGCGCGAGCGCAAGGGAGACGAGAGCAGGGCAACGCGCGTCGTAGCAGCAATGAGCGTGAAAGAGGGGAGTTCAAGCTGCACGGTGCGCGCCGACGGGCCTTTGCCGATGATGATGTCTAGCCGCCCCGACTCCATCGCGGGGTAGAGTATCTCCTCAATCTGTTTGTGAAGACGATGAATTTCGTCAATGAAAAGAATATCGCCACTCTCAAGGTTGGTGAGGATGGAGGCGAGGTCGCCAACTTTTTCAATCGCGGGACCCGAAGTAATCTTTATCTGCGCGCCAATCTCTTTCGCAATCAGATGGGCGAGTGTCGTCTTGCCGAGCCCCGGCGGGCCGTAGAAGAGGAGATGTTCGGGGGTATGAGAGCGTTCTTTCGCCGCCTGCAGGAGAATCTGGAGGTTTTCTTTGATACCTGTCTGCCCGATATACTCATCCCAGAGCGAAGGACGCAATGTTTTGTCTAGCGAGAGGTCGCCTAGTTCTTTTTTCTGTACTGCCATACCCACTCATTGTAAGGGAGAGAGGCAGAAAAAAGCATTGACATTAAACTCAATCTATGCTAGGATTCACCGCTGGTGCTCTCAGTCAAGTTATCAAGAGAATGAATCTTCGGGC
>OBEQ011502712.1_pt1 | contig 12072 bp, 12 predicted proteins | sample 1670901 | NCBI WGS metagenome assembly OBEQ01 (sample SAMEA104232315, study PRJEB22302) | groundwater metagenome | biome: forest; feature: aquifer; material: groundwater | place: USA | collected 2011-08-07 | depth 5.4 m | reverse complement strand
CTTTATATTCTCCGGATGAATTAATTTTTTTGTTGGATCATGGAGTTGAGTTTGACATTCTTCAGGTGCCTTACAGTATTTTTGACCGGAGATTCGAAGAATATTTTGGTCTTTTAAATCAAAAAAAAGTAGAGATTCAGGTGAGATCGATTTTTTTGCAAGGCTTTGCTTTTTTATCACCGAGGCTCTTGCCGGCAACTCTGCAGCCAGCAAGGCTGCAGTTGGAGAATTTAAAAGAGATCGCCCGCGATCAAAAGATTTCTATTGAAGCATTATGTTTGAATTTTGTGTTGCTCAACGCCGACATCGATAAAGTCATTATTGGAGTGGATGGTTTAAAGCAGATTAAAAATAATGTCGCGAGTATCGATTCTTTGAATAACGTTAGAGAAATTTACGATTCTTTAAAGCGGGTGGAGATTAAGCAAGAGGACATTCTTCTTCCCTATAAATGGGTGTCCTCTTAATACGCCGATACGATCTTGGTGGAGAAATGCTCAAAGTAACTCAATATCCTCAGGTGGCAGAATTGCTCACCCCTCATTTTAACGTAAGTATCGAAGGCTATTCTCTTGTCTTGGAGCCAATCAGCGTCCGGGAGATTAACGAGCGCTATTTGTCATGGTTAAATAATCCTCAAATCAATCAATTCCTGGAAGTACGAGCTAAAAAACAGACCATAGAAGACATTTATCAATTTATCAATCAATTAAGATCCAAAAAAGGATGTGAATGCTTTGCCGTTTTCACCAAGGAAAGCAAGCTCCATATAGGGAACATCGCTGTCTCCAGAAACAATCCGAATGATCAGGCGGTCGCTTATTATGGAATCCTCATTGGCGACCAGAATGCCTCGATGCTGGGGTTGGGCGCGGAGGCTAGTATCTTGATCTTAGAATTCCTTTTTAACACCCAGAACGTCCGGCGAGTCCACGGGGGAGCCTTGGCATTAAATAAGAAAAGCTGGCAGTTGTTGGAAAAGTTGGGTTTTAAGCGGGAAGGGACTTTAAGAAAGGCCGTTGTTTTGTCCTCCGGTCATATCGACGACAGTTATCTCTATGCCATATTAAAAGAGGAGTGGCTTAAAGAACGATCACAATTTGCCTTTATCCTGGATCAGTATCGTGTTGTGAAAAAAAATGGAAATCAAAATGAATAAAGAGATCATGCCTTTAATTTGTGAGGCCTTGCGTGAAGTTCTCCTTGCCCAGGATCCCCAGGCGAAGGTGCAAAATGATTTTACCGCCGACACGGTGATTTATGATCATTCCGGCGGACTTGATTCCTTAGGGCTCTTGAGTTTGGTCGTGGCTGTTGAGAAGAAAATCCGGGAAAAATTTCATGTCCCCGTGACCTTGGTGACACAGAAAGCTCTTGTCGAAGGGAAAGCTTTTCGTAATGTCGGGTCCTTGACGTTTTATGTCGAAGAACTCTTAAAGAAAAAGGTGGGAAGTCAATGAATCAACGAACCATCTTTATTACAGGAACGAGCCGCGGGATTGGAAAATTCCTGGCTGAGTATTATCTTAAAAAAGATTATACGGTGGTAGGTGTCAGCCGTTCGGAGACTTCGATCAAACACGAGCGGTATCACCATTTTACGGCGGATATTTCCGATGAAAAGAGTCTCATGAACATTGTGTTGGAATTGGAAAAAAATAAAATTGATCCAGATATTCTCATCAATAACGCGGGTTTATCGACGATGAGCCCGTTCATTCTTACCGCGACCGAAACCTTCGAAAATGTTTTTAAAGTCAATGTCCTCGGAACATTTCTTGTGACCAGGGAAATCGCAAAGTTTATGATTAAAAAACGCTGGGGGCGTATTATCAATATTTCTTCCATCGCTTCTCCTTTAAAACTTGAGGGAGAGTCCGCTTACGCGTCTTCGAAAAGCGCGGTTGAGACGTTGACCAAAATTTTGGCGAAGGAATTAGCCCCCTTAGGAATAACCTGCAACTGCGTGGGGCCGGCCTTGGTTCCGACGGACATGCTCCAATCGTTCCCAGAAAAAGTTATCAATGAGGTTAAACAGAAATTGGCGATTAAGAAAGTAGGAACCCCGGATGAGGTCGCTTACGTTATTGATTTTTTTATTGGTGAGAAGGGTGATTGCATTAGCGGCCAAACCATTTATCTGGGTGGAATTTAATGAGGCTCAATAAGATGAAAGCAAAAATAGAATCTATCGCATATTATTTGCCGGAGTATATTCTCAGCAATGAAGATTTGGAGAAAGAAAATCCGGCTTGGAATAGAGATCTCTTGGAGAGCCGCACGGGAGTGCGTTTTCGCCATATCGCGCAAGAACACGAGACGGCACTGGACTTGGCCGTGCGGGCCTGCGAAAAATTATTCCGAGAGAATATCGGACTTAAAGAAAAGGTCGACGGAATCATTTTTTGTACCCAAAGCGCGGATTACATCATGCCGCCTAACGCGTGCATTTTACATAAGACATTGGATCTGTCTGAAAATGTTTTTGCTTTTGATTGTAATCTGGCCTGTTCTGGATATATTTACGGACTGGCTTTGGCTCAAGGGCTTATCTGTTCGGATGTGGCCAAGAATATTCTTATTGTGAATTCCGACACGTATTCCAAATATATTCATAAAGATGATCGCTCGGTCCGGAGTTTATTCGGGGACGCGGCCGCCGTATCCTGGGTAAGAGCCTCAGACACAAACCAGGGGATTCTTGATATTCAATGCGCCACCTCCGGAGAACATTACGACAAATTCATTATCCCCGCCGGAGGATGCCGAATGCCTAAGTCAGACAAAACAAATCAGGTCATGGTCGATGACAACGGGAATAAACGCACCCTTGAAAAAATTCATATGGATGGTTTAGGGATTTTAGGTTTTGTCAATTCCAAGGTGATCGAACAGGTTCAGTGGATTCTAAAGCGCAATCAACTTCGTTTGGATGATATCAAGCTGTTTATTTTTCATCAGGCGAGCAAAGTCGCTTTGGATTCGCTCAGCCAATTGTTAGGGATAAATTCGGACAAAATATTCCAAAATCTTCGGGATGTCGGCAACACTGTTTCCGCTTCCATCCCCATGGCGTTAAGCTTGGCTCTTAAGACACAGAAATTATCTGCCGGCGACAAAGTGATTCTTTCGGGATTTGGCGTCGGGTTATCTTGGGGAACGGCTCTTATTGAAATATAGGTGTTTCTTTTAATTTGGAATGATGAATATGGGAAAGTCACAGGAATTATATAAAAAAGCTAAACGTATCATCCCAGGCGCAACCCAGCTTTTATCCAAGCGCGCGGAAATGTTTTTGCCGGATTATTGGCCCGCGTATTACAAAAAAGCCAAAGGCATTGAGGTTTGGGATCTGGATAACAAACATTATTGTGACATGAGCATCATGGGCGTGGGGGCCTGTGTGTTGGGCTATGCCAATAGTGAGGTCAATAAAGCCGTTAAAGCCGCCATCAACGACGGGAATATGTCCACGCTTAATTGTCCTGAAGAAGTTGAGTTGGCCCAAATATTGATTGCGTTGCACCCGTGGGCAGAGATGGTCAGGTACGCCAAGACCGGTGGTGAGGCCTGCGCGATTGCGGTTCGTATTGCCCGGGCGTCCTCAAAAAAAGATAAGGTTTTATTTTGCGGATATCATGGATGGAATGATTGGTATCTGGCGGCGAATTTGGGGAATGAGAAGAATCTGGATGGACAACTCCTTGCGGGCCTGGCCCCCGCTGGAGTCCCTCGGAGCTTGATCAATTCGGCGTTGCCTTTTGCGTATGGGGATATCGAAGGATTCAAACGCTTGGTCGAAAAACATAAAGAGGAGATCGGCGTTGTGATCATGGAAGTGGCGAGACACGAAAAGGTGAATTTAGATTTTTTAAAGAAAGTAAGACAAATCACCCAATCCATCGGCGCTGTTCTTATTTTTGACGAAGTGTCTTCCGGGTTTAGGATTAACACCGGCGGAATGCATATGGTTTACGGCATTTATCCGGATATCGTCGTTCTCGGCAAAGCTTTGGGGAATGGATATCCCATTTCCTGTGTTATCGGCACCCGAAATGTTATGCAGGCCGCTCAAACAACTTTTATCAGCAGCACTTACTGGACCGAACGCGTAGGATTTGCGGCGGCGCTGGCGACGATCAAAATATTTAAGCGCGACAACGTTGCAAGAAAACTCGTTAAAACTGGTGAGTATTTATCTAAAGGACTCAAAGGCATTTTCAAAAAATATTCTCTTAAGATTGAGATGGTTGGTATCGCGTCCATGCCTATCATGGCGATCAAGGAAGATAACCCCCTTGTCATTAAAACGATTTTTATCCAGGAGATGTTAAAAAAAGGGTTTCTGGCGACCACGGCGATTTATGTTTCTTATGCCCACACTCAAACCATCTCGGATAAATATTTAAAGGCTGCTGATCAAGTTTTTGGAAAAATATCCCAAGCGTTAAAATCAGGGACTGGGACTCTGGAAAAAATGCTCAAAGGACCTGTGTGTCATTCGGGGTTTAAAAGGTTGGCTTGAAAATGATTTTAGCGATCATACAAGCGAGAATGTCCTCAAACCGGTTGCCCGGCAAAGTCATGAAAGAAATTCTGGGCAAGCCCATGATCGGCCATTTGCTGGAACGATTATCGTTGTCTAAAAAAATCGATAAGATTGTGCTCGCGACTTCGGATTTAGCGGAAAATGATGTGCTTGGCTGCTATGTGAAAAAGATGGGAACAGATCTCTACAGAGGCAGTGAGGATGATGTCTTAGACAGATATTATCAAGTAGCAAAACAATATCATCCAGAAGGAATAGTCAGAATTACCGGGGATTGTCCTTTAATAGATCCGAAAGTTTGTGATGAGGTGATAAAGGTCTTTCAGAAGGAAAAGTTTGATTATGTGATAACTGGGCCTACTTTTGCAGAAGGGCTGGACTGCGAGGTATTCACGTTAAAAGCCTTGGAGAAGGCCTGGGAAGAGGCGAAACTGAAATCGGAAAGAGAACACGTTACTTTATATTTTCATAATAACTCAGATATGTTTAAAATATTGGAATTACATAACCAAACGAATGACAGCCGATATAGATTTACAGTTGATGAGGGTGTAGATTTTCAGGTTGTAACAGCTATTTTTGAACATTTTAAGCAAAAAGGAAGGCCTCTTTTCTTTGCGGATGATATTAAAGATTTTTTGGATGCGAACAAAAACATTTTTGAACTTAATGCGAATATTATTAGGAATGAGGGCCTCATAAAGTCTTTAAAAGATGATCAAAAAGTTGAAAATAAAATATTGATTAATCGTTTCAAGGATGGCGAACACCGATGAACAATGAAAAATGGATTGTTTTAGGCAGTGGATTTAGGGGAATAATAGGAGCATATCTTTTATCTGGAAAAGGTCATGAGGTCACAATGATCGATAAGGCTAGCAAAATTGGCGGGGTGCTGTTTTCGGAAGAGTGGAAGGGTTGTTATTTGGATAAAGGCTGCCACTTGTTTGATAATGACTCTGATGAGTTAACCTCATCTGTGATGGATATTATGAATGAGGAAGTGTTGCTTGTTCGAGTCAAGTATGCTTCCATTATCAATGATAGATTAACTGACGAGATCGCTATCCCCGATTTAGGCAGTTTCGGAGAGAAAATAGCCAAAAATATTTTGTTTGAAACAATTGAATGTGCTTCTCGCCCTTCCGCAAGTTCTTCAAACTTATTTGAAATGATTCAGCAAAGGCACGGCACGACAGCAGGGAACATCCTGAAGGATGTTATTATTAAAATGTATTGTTTGGAACCTGAAAAAATTGATGTCGGGGCTTTTAACCTGATGCCATTTCAAAGGATAAAATTCTTAAATGATCGGTTAGGAAATATTTTAAAAGAGAGTAAAACACTGGATCTCAAGCTAGCTGTAGCCAGTCAAAATGATCCGATGAGATTTTATAAGGAAAATGCAAGAAAATATCCATTTCGTAATTTTTATCCAAAACAACATGGGTTGAGAGGATTTTGTGAAAAAGCGTTATTAACATTAAGCGGCAAAAATGTATGCATGATGATGAATACGACTATAAAGAATATTGCTATAACGAACCACAAAATTACCATTACCTATGATGATGGGAAGATAATCAGCGCGGATAAGTTGCTTTGGGCAGTATCTCAAGAACTGTTAGGCAGTATGTTTGGTATTGAAAACAACTTGAAAGATTATATCCATTCTGTCCCTATGGTTCTTCATTATTTTACAGTCAACCAGGATGATGTCAGTGATTATTCTTATATTCAGAATTTTAGTAAGGATGATCTATTTTTTAGGGCCTCTATCCCGACTAATTATGGTCGAGATAACGCCCCCAAGAATATGGCTTATATCTGTTGTGAGCTTCCGACTCCATTAGGTTCGGCAAATTGGGATAATCCTGAACAATTGACTCATCAAGTTTGGGAGGAACTAAGAAAGTATAATATTGTGAAGGGAGATAAATATATTGATCATCTCGTATTTAAAACACCTGTTTCGTACCAAGTTCCTAAAGTAGGGTATTATGATGAACTTGAGAAAATTTTAAGTAAGATACCAGCGGATAAAATTCATGGGGCAGGCTCATGGCAGTTTTCTAAGAATAGTATTGTTAAGGATGTAACGGAAACATTATCCACTTATTAGTCTTGAATATCATGAAAAATACATTCTGGGAAGATAAAATTTATGGTCAAGGAAAACATTTTAATAAATATCCCTATGATATGATCGTGAGTTTTGTTTTTAATCATTATCCGCGAGATAAAGAAAGGGAGAAAATTAAGATTCTAGAAGTGGGATGTGGCGCGGGAAATAACCTATGGTTCGCTGCAAAGGAAAATTTTCAAGTAACCGGGATTGATAGCAGCAAATCAGCGATCGAATTCTCTAGAAATCGATTTAAGGAAGAAAAACTTCAAGGAACGTTTCTGCAAGGAGATTTTTCAAATCTGCCATTTAGCGACAATCATTTTGACTTGGTCATTGATAGGGCGGCTATTACATGCTGCGGTTGGGAGGAAATTGAGATCATCCTGGGTGAAATTTACAGGGTTTTGGCGCCTTCAGGTAAATTTTTATTTAACGTTTACAGCGATCAGCATAGTAGTTATTCGTCAGGCGAATTTCATCCTGATGGAACAAAAATAAATATGACCGAAGGGACATTGAAAGGAATTCAGCATATTTATTTCTTTGATCAAAGGGCAATATTAAAGTTATTTCCTTCGTCTCGATGGAATATGCTTAGCTGTCAACACCACGAGATATCGGAGATGTTAAAACCTGCTTCTTCCTTTCATGCGGAATGGACAGTGATCTTGGAGAAAAAATGATTGTCTCTATCAATCAACCGGCGTACCTCCCTTGGTTAGGATATTTCCATAGAATAGCCATCTCTGATGTCCATGTTATCTTAGATCATGTTCAGTTTGAGAAGAATAGTTTTACGAATAGGAATAAGATAAGGACGAAAGAGGGCTGGTCATTGCTTACGGTCCCTGTTCAAACAAAGGGGAAGTTTGGGGCACTCCAAATTAATGAATTAGAAATTGCCCGCAACACAAATTGGCAGAAAAAACATAAAACTTCGATTATGCTTAATTATAGCAAAGCACCTTTTTTTGATGAGTATTTCCCATTTTTTGAAAGTGTATATAGTAAAGAATGGGATAAACTCTCCAAGCTCTTAAATGAAATTAATCTGTATTTACTAAAGTGTTTAGGGATTAATAAAAAAATATTATACAGTTCTCAACTGGATGTGATGGGCCAAAAGTCTGATCTGGTATTAAATATATGCCGCAAGACAGAGGCCACAACTTATCTCTCGGGGAGCCTAGGAAGAAATTATTTGCAAACGGATCAATTTGAGCAACAGCATATTTCAATTTGTTATCACGACTACCAACACCCTGTCTATAAACAAGTTTACAAGGGTTTTCAGCCTCATATGTCAATAATCGATCTTTTATTCAATCATGGGGACAAAGGGTTAGAGATCCTGGGCGGGTCTATGGCTAGTAAAAGAGAGGCACATGATTTGTTAGGTGACCATGTTTAATAGCGCCTACATCATAGCAGAAATCGGTATTAATCATAATGGGGATTATAATCTTGCTGAGAAGATGGTCGTAGAAGCTGCGAAAAACGGAGTTAACGCCGTCAAATTTCAGAATTTTAGAACGGAAGATTTTATTTTTGATAATACGCTCTATTTTACATATCAAAGTCAAGGTAAAAAAATCAGCGAATCTATGTGGGATCTTTTTAAGCGTGCCGAGATGAAAGAAGGATGGGTGCCAAAACTTAAGAATTTGTGTGACCGTCTTAAAGTCGATTTTCTTTCTACCCCAACAAACGTGTCAGGAATTCAAGAGCTGGTTAATGTTGGCGTTAAGATGCTGAAAAATGGTTCTGACTATTTAACACATGTTTCCTTATTAGAAGAAATGGGCAAAACCGGCCTTCCGATTATTGTTTCAACAGGAATGGCCAATGTATCGGAAATAAGAGATGGTATTGAAGCGATTCATAAGGGAGGAAAGAGTGACATTGTTTTGTTACATTGCACCAGTGTCTATCCCACGCCGCCAGGTGAAGTCAATCTGATGAGAATGGTTTCTCTGAGGGAGACGTTTCAAACTCCAGTAGGATTCTCAGACCATACCCTTGGTTTTGTGTCGGCTGTACAGGCTGTCACGCTGGGCGCCTGTGTTATCGAGAAACATTTTACGTTAGATCACAATTTATCCGGTCCGGACCATTGGTTTAGTTTGGATCCCAAAGAATTAGAAGAGTTTGTTACAAACATCCGTCGTGCTGAACAAAACATGGGGAATCCGGCAATAGAACCTGCAAATTTAGAAAGGGATTCTTGCCGGAATTTTAAATTGAGCATCAGGGTTAAGCGTGATATGAAGGTCGGCGACATTATCAAACTCAATGATTTAACCATAGCGAAACCCGGTGATGGGCTGCCTCCCAAAGAAATAAACAATTTGGTAAGCCGAAGGTTATCAAGAAATATTCTTAAGGGCACCGCATTAACATTGGATTATATCAATTCTAATGGAATATTGAGGGTATGAAAGGAGTAGATTCTATTAAGAGAGTAAAACGGATTCCAAAGAAAAGCGTCATTTTACGGCCGCTTTCATATGATGATAAAGAGATGATATTTGAATGGAGAAACACGCCATTTCTCATTAAAAATAGCACCAGCGGTCGCACGGTCTCCTGGGATGAGCATTGCCAATGGTTTGATAAAATTTATGGTCACACATTGGCAAAAATTTTTATTATACAGCATGGTGACCAGCCGATTGGTCAAATCCGTTTTGAGCCCATAAGAAATAATCAATATCAGACAACAATATATCTTCTCGAAAAATATACTGGACAAGGATTAGGCCTTATTTCATTAAAAAAAGGCATGGATATCATGATAAAGGACATGGGTGATATCGAGTTTATAGCCTTTGTTAAGAAAGGTAATCAACCCAGTGATTCATTATTTAGAGAAGCGGGATTTAAAGAAACGAATGATGATATGAGCATTCCACAAAATCATGTTATGTTCCAATATGCCCAGAATGGAATGAAACCGTTGATTGAATTTTATGACAGGCAAGTTAAGCGGCATGGGGACAGTATTCACTCCTTAGATTGGGGCAGTACGGCCTCTCAAGAAAAGAGATTCGAAATATTAAGCCAGATTGGGGATCTCCATGGTCAGAGAATATTGGATGTGGGCTGCGGGCTGGGAGATTACTATTCCTGGTTAGTGAAAAAAGGAATTGCGGTCGATTATTTGGGCATTGATATGACCGCCGCTATGATCAAACAAGCTAAAAAGAAGCATCTCAAGGCTAGATTCAAGATTGCCAATATATTGGAGATGCAAACTCTAAAGCCAGATTATGATTATGTCTTTGCTTCCGGAATATTTAACCGCAGGGTCAAGAATCATGAGCGCTTTGTTCAGGAAACGATTAAAACAATGTTTCAACTCTGCCGGAGAGGTTTGGCATTTAATATTTTAAGCCAGAAGGCCGATTTTAAGGAAAAAGACGAATACCACGCGCGCCCCGATGAATTATTGAAATTTTGTCAAACCTTAAGTCAAGATGTGGTCTTGAATCATGATTATATGCCTCATGATTTTACCGTTTTTCTATATAAATCACGAAGATGATATCCGATAGAGAATTAAAACATAAAGTCGTGTTTCGGGTGGACACCAACAAACACGTTGGATTAGGGCATATCAAAAGATGTTGGGCGCTGGCAGCTCAATTCCAGCAAGATGGACATCAGGTCTTATTGGCCGGTGCTATCGATGAATCTTTCCCAAATCAGTTTAGGGATTCCCATGTACCCTATCAATGCTTGGAGGCCAGAACTCATTCTCCAGAGGACCTTTCTAATTTTTTAGCGGTATGCCGAAGGTTCGATGCTGAAATGATCGTGATGGACGTCTATGGGATGGATCAGGAATATGGTCGGCGAGTTATGGAGGAAGGATACTTTTTGATAGCGATGCATGATACAGGCATGCCCACTCAGGCCGCGCACATGATCATTAACGGCAATCTCAATGCCCAGATGATTCCTTATCATACATCCGCTGAGGTGACGCTTCTTCTGGGCATCGATTATTTAATGATGTCTCCAGAATATGGGAATCTTCAAGCCCTGAAAGGTCAGGGTCAAGATTCAGGGACAGTTAAGAATATTCTCATCACCATGGGAGGGGTCGATCAATACGATTTGACGACAAGAATTTTGTGCATCTTAAATGATATCCCGGCGGATTTTACGATCACGGTCATTGCGGGCCCCTACTATGAAAATCAAGAGACGATTGTTCAACAGATCAAGAGAATGAAAAAGCCGGTGGATTTAGTATTATCCCCTCCCAGCTTATTTCTCTATATCAAAAATTGTTCCCTGGCAATCAGCAGCGCCGGACAGACGTTGTATCAACTCGCCGCTTTAGGCCGGTCAACCATTGGTATTGCTTTGGAAGAAAACCAAATAGGCCATTTAAAGGAATTGTCAAAAAGGGGCGCTTTGATTGATCTCATCTACCAAGAAGGAAAAGTATTTGAAGAAGATCTTAAAAATAGGATCTCTGAAATGATCACCGATTCTTCTCAGAGAATCCGTTTAGCAGAATCCGCCGCCAAACTTGTTGATGGTCAAGGAGCCCACAGAGCTTTTAAAGCCATTGTTCATACTTATCGGAGCAGAAGAGAAAAACATGTCTAATCGACGAAAAATTTTCATTATCTACAAAATACATCCTTGTAATTTCCCCTTTGTTTTTTTAATGACCTGGTTTATCAAGGTTGTTTATTGGCGTTCGGAATTTATTCCAAGTGCTTGGTTAAAAAGGTTTGAGGTCATGGATTCTGCTAATCTTTTTACTTTAGATGAATGGCACCAAAATACAGACGAAGCATTTCAGGTTTGGAAGCGCTGCATCAATGATATTCAGCGTGAATCCGAATCTCGTCTCAAGATTTTTGGTGTTGTCGTTGACTTTCAATACAATATTCTCCAATGGTTAGCCTGGCATTTTCAAGATTACTTTCACTTTCTTCATTTGGTAAAGCGATGGATTGCTTGTCATCAACAGATGGACAATTGTTTTTTGGCCGGCACATTCTTCGCCAGCTGGGAAAAGCGAATGGGTTTTTCTATCCCTAAGGTTGTTGACATTCCAACAGTCCATTGGCTGGCCGCAATGGATCGGCTTTGGCAATGGGGGTTTTCGTTTGCGGAGAGTATTCGTCAAATCTATTTCTTGCTGCGGAAAACTGAATTTGAGGTGGGAGAGGAAAGAAAATTCCGCTATATATGGACGGATATAAACCCGATCGATATCGCAACAGGTTCCCAGAGGCTCGATTTTGCTTTTTTACTAGATCGCGATTTGATTTCCAGGGACGATTGCCTATATCTTTTTTTGAAAAAACCGGCCCTTTCTACGCGTCATTGGTTAAAAACACGGGGAATTCGATGGGCACTATTGACATCTTAT
>OBEQ010641900.1_pt1 | contig 12074 bp, 9 predicted proteins | sample 1670901 | NCBI WGS metagenome assembly OBEQ01 (sample SAMEA104232315, study PRJEB22302) | groundwater metagenome | biome: forest; feature: aquifer; material: groundwater | place: USA | collected 2011-08-07 | depth 5.4 m | reverse complement strand
CCTCCGACCGACAAAAAGGCGAGCATACCGGTACTGATGTCCGTACGCGCAGTATTGACACTCCGGGAGAATACGATTTGGGCGGCGTCTACGCTCGGGTGATGACCGCAACTCGTTCCCCGCAATCCTCGATCGTGACACTCGTGATGGATGGCATCGTGCTCGTCCATTGCGGCGGGCTTTCGCTCGTGCCACCCGACGCCTTGATCGAGGGTTTTGAGCGCGTGGATATTCTCACCGTTTCGGTGGGTGGCGGCGATGGACTCTCGCCGAAAGATGCCGGTGCGCTTGCGCGGGCGCTTGAGCCCCGAGTCGTCATTCCGTTGCGATACAAAACTCCCCATCATGGCGGCGAGTACGGAGCGCTCGCGGCGTTCCTGAAAGAGATGGGCAGCAGTAGCACCGACCCTGAAAAGCGTTTGAAACTTTCGAAAGAAGATATTCGTGAGGGTGATGTCCGGGTGATGGTGCTTGATGACGCGCCGTAGGTATGGCACTGCCGTATCGAAGTCGCGTTGCCATTGGTTCGGTGCTCATTACGGTTATTTCCGTGATCGCCGGAATTGTCTGGATCGTCTTCGCAGGAAAGCGCATCCGTGCCACGGCCGCGGATATTCGACCGCCATCGTTTTCGTCCTTTCCGTCGCTCCCATCGTTTGATCACATCAACAACGGCGAGGCCGAAGTGCGCCTCAAATCCATGTTTGAGAGCCGTCTCGCTCCATCATCGCCCCCACCCGCTGCTCCCGCGCCTGGGATGTAGTCTCAAAGCGTAGTTATGAAAAAGAAATCCCCCCCAATCGTCCTCATTCCGCCTGCCAGTTCGATCCAACCGCGGCGGATTATTGATGAGGTGTCGGAGTCGTACCTCGACTACGCGATGAGTGTGATCGTGAGTCGGGCGCTTCCGGATGTTCGCGATGGTTTAAAGCCCGTGCATCGACGCGTACTCTATGCGATGTGGCGGATGGGCCTTACCTCGGATGCAAAATTTCGCAAATCCGCCACCGTCATTGGAGAAGTGCTCGGGAAATTTCACCCCCATGGCGATATTTCGGTTTACGATGCCCTCGTGCGCATGGTGCAAGAGTTCTCGTTGCGCACCCCGCTCGTCATGGGGCAAGGTAACTTCGGGTCTGTGGATGGCGACGCCGCTGCCGCCTTCCGATATACCGAGGTCAAACTTGCGAAAGTTGCCAATGAACTTTTGGAGGATATTGACAAAGACACCGTGACGTTTGTCCCGAACTACGATGGCACGCATCAAGAACCGAAAGTGTTGCCCGCACTGCTGCCAAACCTGTTATTGAATGGCACGATGGGTATTGCGGTGGGAATGGCGACCTCGATTCCGCCCCATAACTTAGGTGAGCTCTGCGATGCGGTGATGCGCATCATCGAAAACCCCGAGGTCACCGTCGAAGAGCTCTCCGATGTGCTCCGCGCCCCGGATTTTCCAACGGGCGGCATCGCGTTTGATCGCAAGGCGATTGCGACCGCCTATGCCACCGGCAAGGGCTCCGTGGTGGTGCGCGCAAAGACCGAAATCGACGACGAGGATGGCATGGCGCGCATTATCGTCACCGAATTGCCCTACCAAGTGAACAAAGCCGAGCTCATCACGCACATCGCGGACCTCGTGCGCGAAAAAAAGCTCGATGGCATCCGCGATCTGCGCGATGAGAGTAATAAAGAAGGCATTCGGGTGGTGGTTGAGTTGAAGAAAGATGCCTACCCCAAGAAGGTGTTGAATCAGTTGTTCCACCGCACGGCGTTGCAGAGTGTGTTTCACTGCAACATGCTGGCGTTGGTCGATGGCGTGCAGCCGCGGGTGCTGAATCTCAAAGGCATTCTCGAGGCCTATGTCGCCCATCGAAAAGAAGTGGTGACGCGGCGCACACAATTTGATCTTGATCGCGCACTCGAGCGCGCACACATCTTGGAGGGGTTGGTGATGGCGCTTGAAGACATCGATCGCATTATTGCGACCATTAAAAAATCCCAGGATCGCGCCGATGCGCGGACGAATTTAATTGCGAAGTTCAAATTCTCCGAGCGACAGGCAGAAGCGATTCTCGAAATGAAGCTCCAGCAGTTGGCGGGTCTCGAGCGCTTGAAGGTGGAAGAGGAATTAAAAGAGAAAAAGAAACTCATTGCCGAACTCAAAGATATTTTAGCGCACCCGAAACGCATCCTTGGGATTATCAAGGACGAAATCACCGATGTGAAATTACGGTACGCGACCCCGCGACGGACCACCATTGTTGATCACGCGGTGGATGCGTTTAGCGAGGAAGATCTCATCCCGAACGTCCCGACCATGGTGCTCATGACCCGCGACGGCTACATCAAGCGGGTGGCGCCCGAACAATTTAAAACTCAAGGCCGCGGCGGCAAAGGGGTCGTGGGCCTCACGACGAAAGAAGAAGACATGGTTGAGCAGTTTTTTGGAACCACCACGCATGCAACTCTTTTATTCTTCACGACCCGTGGCAGAGTCTTTTTGCTGAAAGCGCATGAGATCGGGGAGAGCGGTCGTCAGGCAAAAGGAAGCTCGATTGCGAACTTTCTCCAGTTGGGGCAGGACGAGCGCGTCTCTGCAGTGCTCTCGAGTGATGATCTTGGCAAAGAAGATAAATACATTCTCATGGTGACGCGGTTAGGCACCATGAAAAAAGTGGAGCGCGAGGCATTTGCAAATGTGCGGCGCTCGGGGCTCATTGCCATGTCGCTTGATCCAAACGACGTGCTCGGATGGGTGCGCCCCACCACGGGGAGTATGGATATTCTCCTCGTATCGGAACAGGGCCAGTCGATTCGCTTCCGAGAAAAGGATATTCGCCCCATGGGTCGGGTGGCACGCGGCGTGCGCGCGATGCGTTTGAAGGGCAAGGATGTGATCGTCGGCATGGATGTCGTGGACCCCAAAGCGGCAAGCAGCCTCGATATGTTGATCGTGATGACGCATGGCTTTGGCAAGCGCACACCATTGTCTGCATACAAAGTACAAGGCCGCGGTGGTTCTGGGATAAAAACCGCCAAAGTGACGGAAAAAACCGGCTCGATCATTGCCGGGCTCGTCGTTGCCGGTGGCGGTAAGCAAGTGGAAGGCGATGTCGTGGTTGTCTCGTCAAAAGGGCAAGTGATTCGATTAACGCTCTCATCGGTTGCGCGGCTGGGGCGCGCGACGCAAGGCGTGCGGGTGATGCGGTTTAAAGAAGAGGCAGATAGTGTCGCATCGGTGACGTTGATTTGATGCGCACGCTCGGGGCCGTCTGCTCTCTGAAGCAATTGCCATTGAATGAAAAAATCGCTATAGTGGAGTCAATCGTTTCCCTTACTACCATATACTAACCCCCTGATACCAACACCAATCGTATGGGTTTACCTGGCCATCGTCGGACAAGTTCACATAAACGCCGCCGTGCGTCGCATTTTGCGTTAGCGAAAACGCCGCTTGGCAAATGTAAGAACTGCGGAAAAGCGATTCTCTCACACGTCACCTGCCCGTATTGTGGATACTACAAGGGGCGGAAGGTGATCACCGTTAAAACGGCAGCAGCGAGAGCAAAGAGTCGGTAATGAAGTAATTTGGTAATTGGGCAATTTTTGTTCGACCCCACAAGCGTTAATTACTAATTACTCAATTACGTAATTACCCTCCGTCATGTCCAACCGTCACCTCGCCCGTACCTTAGTGATGCAAGCGCTCCACGAGTGGGATTTTCGGAAATTGGAGCCATCGGAACTGCCCGCGGTGGCCGAATACGCCCGTCTGCAGCTGGCACCGGATTTTGACGATCATGCATTTGTTGAGAACGCGCTCACGGGCATTGTGGAGCATCTTCCCGAGATTGACGGGCTCATTGTGCGCTATGCTCCTGAATGGCCGCTTGATCAGATCACGGCGATTGACCGTGTCATTCTCCGGTTAGGAATTTACGAGCTTCTGTTTGTCCTCGACATTCCGGCAAAAGTGTCGATCAACGAGGCGGTCGAGCTGGCAAAAACCTTTGGCGGCGAGTCATCTGGGCGATTTGTGAACGGCGTGCTGGGGGCCATCTACAGTGACGAACTGGCGAACGGTCGCATTAAAGCGGTTGATCTCCTGCCCGAAGGTTCGAAGCGCGAAAAAGCAAAACAGCGCACATGAAAGACATCCTCGGTCTACAAAAGATCATCGGCACGAAGTTTGAAAACCTCGAGCTGCTTCAACAGGCGTTGACGCATCGGTCGTATTTAAACGAACATCCTTCATCGAAATTGGGGCATAACGAGCGCTTGGAGTTCTTGGGTGATGCGGTGTTGGAATTGACCGTGACCGAGCACCTCTACCGGGCGTTTCCGCAATCTCCGGAAGGTGCGCTCACGAATTTTCGGGCGGCGCTGGTGAATGCGAAGATGCTCTCCGAAATTTCCCGCTCCCTCGGCGTAGAAGACTACTTGGCGCTCTCGAAAGGCGAGACGCGCGATGCGAAAGGGAAGGCGCGGCAAATTATCCTCGCGAATGCCTTTGAGGCCATTGTTGGGGCCATCTATATGGATCAAGGACTCGAAGCATCGCGCGTTTTTGTTGAACGCATTGTGATGCCCGAGCTCCCACGGATTTTAAGTGAACACCTCTATGTTGATCCAAAGAGTCGGTTGCAAGAAGCATCGCAAGATCAGCTTGGGGTGACGCCGACGTACAAGGTCCTCGAAGAATCGGGGCCAGACCACGATAAGCAGTTTGTGGTTGGGGTCTACATTGGCGCCGAGCAGATCGCCACGGGGAAAGGGACAAGTAAGCAAGAAGCCCAGTTAGCTGCCGCAGCGCGTGCGGTCAAAAAGAAAGGGTGGTAAGGCTCTGGTATGATGGATATTGCAGCGCTGTTTAAATACGCAATGAGTCAAGGTGCCTCTGACCTGCACCTTGCGGTTGGGCGTCCGCCCATTATTCGCGTCGATGATGTTTTGCGCGACGTGCCCGCTGAAGCTCCGCTGACGCCGAAGCGCATTGAGGAGATCATCACTGGCATCATTACCGCAAAACAGCGCGAAGAATTTTTAACGAAACGTGACTTAGATTTTTCATTCGCCATTCCCGGACTCACGCGTTTTCGGGTCAATGTCCATTTCGAGCGCGAGAGCATGGGGTTGGTCGCGCGGATCATCCCCACGAGTTTGCCGACCATGGAAGAGATCGGCATGCCGCCCGTCATCTATCGCATGCTCGAAGAGACGCGCGGACTCATTCTCTTGACTGGTCCGGCGGGTACCGGAAAATCCACCTCGCTTGCCGCCATGGTCAACCATATGAATGAAGAGCGGGCGCAACATATTGTCACGCTCGAGGACCCCATTGAGTTCGTGTATACCTCAAAGCGATCACTCATTCGGCAGCGTGAGCTCGGGGCGGATATGACCTCGTTCGGGGAAGGGTTGCGACACCTTTTGCGGCAAGATCCCGACATCGTCGTCATCGGCGAGATGCGCGACCTCGAGACCATTGCGACCGCGATCACCGTTGCCGAAACCGGCCACCTCGTGTTTGGAACATTGCACACCTTTAACGCCTCGCAGACGGTCGATCGCATTATCGACAGCTTTCCCGACTATCAGCAATCGCAAATTCGTACCCAAATTTCAATGACCCTGATCGGCATCATTGCGCAAAAGCTTTTGCCGAAGCGCGGCGGGGGTCGCGTGGGGGTTCGGGAGGTGCTTTTGAATTCGAACGCCGTTGCCAACCTCATTCGTGAGAATAAAATTTCACAAATTCAGAGCGTCATTCAGATGAGTGCGGCGGAAGGCATGTTTACGATGGATCAAGATATCGCGCGGTTGTATCGCGAGGGAAAGATCACGCGCGAGACGGCCGAAAGTCACGTGAGTCGTTCCGATATCTTACAAGATCACTAACACATCGCCCATGGTGGAGCGCGCGGTTATCGATGGGCTCGAAATTTTTTCCCGGCTTGCCGAGGTGGAGCGTGGCGCGGTCGCGCTTGCCGCCGTCCGTCGAGTATATACAAAGGGCGATGTGTTGTTTCACGCCGGCGATCCGAGAGATCGTTTTTTTGTCATTGTCGAGGGCGATGTCCGTATTTCAAGCTCGTTCTACGGACGAGAGCAGACCATCGTCGTCTACCACGCGCAAGCATTCATTGGCCTCCATGTTATCGTTGCCGAACCGTCGGCGCGTCGGAGCACGGCAGAAGTGGTGAGTTCCACGGCGGTCATTGTGGAAACAACGCGCAGTGAGTGGGCAGCGCTACTCAAAGAGTATCCCACGATGCTCGGCAACCTGCTTCGCAGTGCGGTCACGACGCTTGACGAGCGGCTCGTCTACGCGAACCGGAAACTCTTTACCCTCTATACCGTCAGTCGCATGCTGCGCACGGCGCGCAGTATCGAGCAGGCAGCACGGGAGATTTTACCGGTGGCACTGTCCGTCGCTGCTGCCGAACGGGGGCTCTTTGTGATGCGTGATACGATCACCGGGGCGTTCGTCCCCACCGCCATGGTCGGCTATGCACAAACCGGGCCGATCGAGGCGTGGGCCGGACGTTTTGAGCGCGACACATGTGTGGGCGCGGTGACGAGCTCCAAGGAATCGCATATTATCACCGAGGCGCCTGCGGTCTCTGCTCCGCCGTATGCCACCGGATCGATGCTGATCACTCCATTGCTGGTTGGCGGTACGGCAGTCGGCGCCATTGTGCTCGCCGATCGTGCGGGGGGTCGTCCATTTGCGCATAACACACGGATGGTGGTGGAGACCATTGCGCAACAGCTTGCCGATGCGATCGAGCGCGGGCGATTGACGAGCGAGCAGGAGGCGCATCGCAAGTTGCGTCGCGTGTACATTGCTCCGTATAACGAGCAAGGATTCTAACAGTTGCTTTTTCTCCGTCTTCGGCATACAATGCCGACACTTTTGAGGCGCCCGTGGTGAAATGGATATCACATCAGCCTTCGAAGCTGAGTTTGGGGGTTCGAATCCCTCCGGGCGCATGAAGCAAAAAATGCGCCGCTAGCTCAATGGTAGAGCAGCCCCGAAAGCTTTCGGGGAAGGTTCCGGGCCTATGCCCACCGTCTATATTCTTCAAGATGGCGATAACCGCATTTACATCGGGAGCACGACCGATCTCGAGCGGCGTCAGCGTGAGCACCGACGCGGCCATACCAGCACAACGAGGAAGCTACGCGACTTTACTGTTGTCTGGAAGAAAGATACTGTGGAGCTTGCGGAGGCACGAAAAATCGAACGGAAGATAAAAAATTGGAAAAGCAGGAGAATGGTTGATTTATTGATTCGAGGGGTTATTGATGTATAGCATTCATGCGCCGCTAGCTCAATGGTAGAGCAGAGGCCTCTTAAGCCTAAGGTTCTGGGTTCGAGCCCCAGGCGGCGCAGATCGTGATGCATCAAGGTAGAGCAGCCCCGAAAGCTTTCGGGGAAGGTTCCGGGTTCGAGCCCCGGGCGGCGCAGAATATACATCGTAGACAGCGAGCCATGGTGATGGCTCGCAAATCGTTTCTCTTCCCTATGCCTCACGGTGACGTCATCATCCGTTTTGACCAGGTCTCGTTTGGATACACCGACGACAAGCGCATTCTCGATGGCGCGAGTTTTTCGGTTCGGGAAAATGCAAAGGTTACGATCATGGGTCAAAACGGCGCCGGGAAAACGACCATCTTCAAATTGATTCTTGCTGCGGCCGGTGCTGCGGACGAGCAGAGCATGACGCCCGAAGCCGGTACGGTTTCGATCCGCGATCACGCGTCAATCGGGATTGCGACGCAAGTGATGCCGAAGAAATTTTTTGATCACACGGTGAACGACTATTTCGCAACCGCGTTTGGTGAAGAACAGCATCCGTCGCAGAAACGCATTGCCGAAGCCCTGGATGTTGTCGGGCTTTCCGTTCCGCGTGAGCGAAAAATCAAAGAACTCTCCGGCGGTCAGCACGCGCGACTGCTCCTGGCGTACGCACTCATCCAAAAGCCCGATATCCTCCTCCTCGACGAGCCGACGAACAATCTCGATGCCGAGGGCATTGCGCGCTTGACGGCGTTTCTCATGCTCTACGAAAAGACGGTGCTCGTGATTTCGCACGATGCGCATTTTCTCAATTCCTTTACCGACGGCGTGTTGAACGTCGATAGCTATACGAAGAAGGTGGAGCAGTACGTCGGGAACTACTTTGACGTCGTTGAACAAATTGCCTCCCAGATCGAGCGCGAAGAAAAACAAAACGCGCAACTGCAAAAAAATATCCAAGACCGAAAAGAAAAAGTAAACTTTTTTGCCCATAAAGGTGGCAAGATGCGCAAACTGGCAAGCAAGCTCCGCGAAGAAGTGGCAGAGGATGAAGCAAATATGGTCGAGGTGAAACGCGACGAGAAGACCATTCGGCCATTCACGATTCCGGCGCAACCCTGGCCCGAGGTCGTCGCAACCATTGGCACCGTTGGGGTCATCGTCGATCACGAACGGGTCGAGAAGCCGGTGAATCTTGAGCTGTGGCGACGGAGTCGTCTGCGAATCGTCGGGCCAAACGGTATTGGCAAAAGCACGCTGCTTGCGGATTTGGCACTCGGCAGATCATCGGGTGCGCATATTGCTCCCGACGTGCGTATTGGCTATTATCGACAAGATTTTTCCGGCCTTGATTTTTCAAAGACCGTCTACGATTCGCTTGCCGAGATGATGGAAGCGCCCGATAACCAAACCATCTATGCCACCGGCGCGCATTTCCTCTTGACCGGAGGGCTCATGACAAACACCGTTGGCTCACTCTCGGAAGGGCAGAAAGGCTTGCTTTGTTATGCGCGGTTCGTGTTGCAGAAGCCCGGGATCCTTATTCTCGATGAGCCGACGAACCACATCAATTTTCGTCATCTGCCCGTGATCGCGCAGGCGATCAATGTCTACGAGGGGGCCATCATCTTGGTCTCGCACATGCCAGATTTTGTTGAGCAGGTGACGACAACGGATGAGCTTGATCTTGAAATTTTGGTGAGTAATTAGCCACCGCCTCTGGCGGGGTCCCGCTGTGGCGGGATAATCGGTCATTTGTCGTCGGTGAAATAAAAAGAACCCCGATGGCGGGGTTCTTTTTTGTCGTGTGAAATTCGAGATGCTTAGTTGCCGACGGCGCCTTGGATCATGCCTTCCACACTGCTGCCTTTCATCGGGCTATCGAGGTTCAGATCTGTTTTGGCGCCTCCAATAATTTGGATCGCGCCGTTGACTGTTTGGAGCTTCAGGTTCCCATCAAGGTGAAAGTCTACTTTCATCTCACCGGAGAGATCCATTCCCAATGTCGTCGAGCTATCGACGCTGCCATCCGAAATCGTGACGACGCCGGCGCTGTCCGTTTCAACGGATGCATCGCTGCGACTTTCCAGTGTCACGACCGGAGCAAACACGTAGTTGCCGCGTTCGGTTTCGTGCAACGACTGGTCCGCGAGCACATCAAGGTGCACACTCGTTGTTGCGTCGGCCTTCACCATGACGGTGCTTGCCATTTCGAGCGTTCGTTTCGGGAGTGTCGCCTGTTTCTTCGCACCGCTCTTCGTCGTCACGACGACATCTTTGAGTGTGACCTTCACGCGCGAGTAGGTGTCGGCCGCGGCTGTTGCCTTGGCATACAGTTGTGATTCGCTGCGTGCTTTGAGATCCAGGAGTTTGTAGGCCTTTGTGTCACTCGACACGTCGACCCATCCTTTTGTCTCGTTGTAGAGCTGCACGCGATCAACATTCATGGTCACTTCGCTCACGTTGTTGATTTCTGCCGTTTTATCGGTGACCGAGAAGATCACGGTTCCATCGAGACCATTCGATGTTCCAGGAGTAGTATTGTTGTCCGTCGTGGTCACGGGGGTCTTTGCTTTCGAGCCATCTCCGGCGGGTTTATTCCTGCTCGAGACCAAAAGACCAATGCCGACCAAAACGACAATTGCAATTCCAATCCATGTTGCTTTCATATAAGAGCCTTTATGGTGATATATTGGTATAGGTATAGGTCGACCTTTCTCCCTTCTTAGACCACAATGAAGGAATTTGCAAGAGGGGAGTTATTTTTGTTATACAGTCACGACCTCTTGGAGTCGTCGCCAGCTCACGGGCGTGCCCGCATCGTCAAGTTCAAGCAGCATCGCATTCACGCTCACCGGGCCATTCTCGGTTGTATCATGCATCGTCCGTGAGGGCGTTTGGCTCAAGAACATTTTAATAATAGCCTCTTTGTTGGCGCCGATGATCGAATCAACAAGTCCCGTCATGCCAACATCGGTGAGGTAGGCGGTGCGGCCCGGCCAGATCGTCGCATCCGCGGTGGGAATATGGGTATGCGTTCCCCAGAAGGCGGTCACGCGGCCTTCAAGATAGCGGCCGAGCGCCATTTTTTCGCTGCTCGCTTCAGCGTGGAAGTCGACGAGGATAATGGGTCGCGGCGACATTGCTTTGAGATCGGCAAGCAAAGCATCGGCAGTGCGGAACGGGCAATCGACGGATTCGCGAAAAAAAACACGGCCAAGTAAGTTGATCACCACGACCTGCTGACCGGCGACCGTGAGCTGTTTGATGCCACGACCGGGGTTCATCGGCGGATAGTTCGCAGGTCGAAGCACCACACCATCCGGATCTTCCAAAAGGGGAATGACATTTTTATCCCAAATATGATTCCCTGACGTAAAAAGATCCACCCCGGCTTTTTTCAGTTCCTCAAGGGTACCGACCGAGGCTCCTGCGCCGTGTGCCAGGTTCTCGGCATTCGCGATCACGAGATCGGGTTGGTACTCTGCCTTCCAACGCGGAAGAATGGCCGCAATCGCTTTGCGCCCCGGTTTTGCAACAACATCGCCGAAGATCAAAGTACGCATTGGTGGGAAATTAGTAACTAGTAATTGGTAATTATCGATTGAGTTCTGTTTTTTAATTTCCTCACCATCACCTCGCGTATTCCGTAAACCGATTTTCGCGGATGACCGTCACTTTCACTTCGCCGGGGAATTGTAATTCTTGCGAGATTTTTCGCGCGCAATCTTGGGCAAGCTTCAATGCCGCGTAGTCGTCAATTTTACTCGGCGTTACAAACAGGCGAATTTCACGACCGGCTTGAATGGCATACGTTTTCTCAACGCCTTCAAAGGAGTTTGCGATCGCTTCCAGTTCTTCGAGGCGTTTCACATACTGTTCGAATGAATCTTTGCGTGCACCCGGGCGCGAGGCGGAGATGGCATCCGCGACTTTGGTGAGGATTCCTTCCACGCTCTTCGGGTGGTCTTCATGGTGCGAGATGCAGTGATAGGCGATCTCTTCCGGGAAGCCGAATTTCTTTAAGATCTGATAGCCAATCTCAAGGTGCGTACCCGGAATATCATGATCGACCGCTTTGCCAATATCGTGGAAGAGCCCGCCCTTTTTGGCCACCGCCACATTGGCGCCGATTTCTTGTGCCAGCATGCCGGCAATTTGGGCGACCTCCATGGAATGCAGCAGCACATTCTGCCCGTAGCTCGTGCGGAATTTGAGCCGCCCTAAAATTTGCACCAACTTCGGATCAATGCCGGTAATGCCCATCTGGTAGAGCGCGTCTTCACCGGCTTTTTTCATTTCGGTCGCGATTTCTTTTTTCGCTTCTTCAACCGCGTCTTCGATTTTCGCCGGTTGAATGCGTCCATCGGCAATAAGTCGTTCCAGTGCGCGCTTCGCCACATGCCGACGCACGAGCGAGAAGCCCGAGATCGTAATGGCAAGCGGGGTTTCGTCGACGATAATTTCCGTGCCGGTTTGTGCCTCGATCGCTTTGATGTTTCTGCCTTCTCTGCCGATGATACGGCCCTTCATGTCTTCGGATGGGAGCGTCACGGTGGTGGTGGTGAGCTCCGACACTTGCGATCCGGCGTAGCGTTCAATCGCACCGGCGACAAGGGAGCGCGCTTTTGTTTCGTATTCTTCAATACCGCTCTGTTCGATGGTGTGGATGCGGTTCATGACGTCATCCTTCACTTGGTTTTCGGTATAGGCGAGGATGTGCTGCTTGGCTTCTTCTTGGGTTAAGGCCGCAACGCGTTCGAGTTTG
>OBEQ010733152.1_pt1 | contig 12075 bp, 4 predicted proteins | sample 1670901 | NCBI WGS metagenome assembly OBEQ01 (sample SAMEA104232315, study PRJEB22302) | groundwater metagenome | biome: forest; feature: aquifer; material: groundwater | place: USA | collected 2011-08-07 | depth 5.4 m | reverse complement strand
TTAAATTTTCTCTTGCTTACGACTTCTCCAACTAAATAGGTGGTGTCCCCAGATTTAGAAATTCTTACATTAGATAACATTTGCCGAACGATCACTTCAATATGTTTATCGTTAATAGTCACACCTTGGAGTCTGTAAACTTCCTGAATTTCGTTCACTAAATGTTCCTGACATTCTTTAGAACCCTTGACTCTTAAAATGTCATGAGGGTTAATAGATCCATCTGTTAAAGGTTCGCCTACCCCTACGCGATCTCCTTCATAAACCACCAAGTGCTTTCCTTGAGGAATTTGATATTCTCTGGCCACATTTGTTTCTTCATTGGTCACGACAACCTTAAGATTTCCTTTTAAAGTTGTGCCCAATTTAACAATTCCATCTATTTCTGAAATCACAGAGGCATTCCTAGGTTTACGCGCTTCAAATAATTCCGCGACTCTGGGAAGTCCTCCCGTAATATCCTTGGTCTTGGTCACTTCTTGAGGAATTTTAGCCACCACATCTCCGGACTGAACCGTTTCCCCATCGTCAGCCACAATATTGGTATCTACAGGTAAAGGATAGGTCATCTCTTTTTTGCCGCCCTTGTCGTTAATGACAATACGGGGGTGCAATCTTTCGGCCCTATGTTCTATAATTACGCGTTCAATTAAGCCTGTAATTCTATTTTTTTCCTGATGGAGAGTCGTTCCTTCAATAATATCGCTCCACTTACAAACTCCATCTTGTTCTGTAATAATGGGCATAGCGTAAGGATCCCACTCGGCAATCAGTTCACCCTTGGTCACTTTTTTGTTGTCCGCTACTTTAATACGGGCTCCGTAAGGAATGGAAAGATGTTTCTTCTCTTTTCCGCTGGGCCCTTGAATAGAGACTTCCGTGCTTCTAGAGATACAAAGAGCATGATCTTCTTTATTCTTAATGGTGCGCAAATTATAAAATCGAACGACCCCATCTTCCATCGCTCTAATTTCTGATCGTTTCACTACGCGTGAAGCCGTACCACCGATATGGAAAGTTCTAAGGGTGAGCTGTGTTCCAGGTTCACCAATGGATTGGGCGGCAATAATACCTACCGCTTCTCCAGACTGTACATTTTTGGATGTGGCTAAATTAAGTCCGTAGCAAGCCGCGCACACTCCATGTTCAGATTCACAGGTTAAAACGGAACGAATTCGGATCCGATCAATTCCGGATTCCACAATTTTTTTAGCAACTTCAGTGGAAATAAGATCTCCTGTTTTAACAATTCTTTCTTCGTTTAGGAGTCCGGCCACATTGTCCATGGCCACTCTACCCACAATTCTTTCTTCTAAAGGCTCAATTACTTCATCTCCAGATTGCAAAGTTCCAATACGAACTCCGTTGATAGTTCCACAATCTTCTTCTGTAATTACAATATCATGAGCCACATCAACTAGACGGCGAGTTAAATATCCGGCATCCGCAGTTTTCAAAGCAGTATCGGCTAAACCTTTACGACCTCCGTGAGTAGAAATAAAGTATTCCAAAACGGTTAAACCTTCTCTAAAGTTAGAAAGCACAGGTTGTTCAATAATTTCACCCACACCACCGGTCAACTTCTTTTGAGGTTTTGCCATCAATCCTCTCATTCCGGCGAGCTGTCGTACCTGCGCGGGGGATCCTCTGGCTCCAGAGTTTGCCATCATATAGACAGAATTAAAACGGGTTTCGTTTGGATTATAAGGATTTTCATCCTTTCTTTTCATTTCATCGAACATGAGTCGTCCCACATTGTCTGTTACATGTGTCCAAATATCAATAATTTTATTGTATCGTTCAGAATCCGTAATTACGCCTTGGCGGGCTTGAGATTCAATTTCTTTTACGGATGCTCTAGCTTTCTTTATAAGATCATCTTTGGAAGAAGGTACAATCATGTCCGCGATAGAAATAGAAAGCCCAGAGAGAGTCGCGTGTTTATAGCCAAGATTTTTAATATCTTCTAAAAGTTTTATCGTGCGATGGTGCCCCAAATTTTTATAGCATCGTTCCATTAATAGAGACACTTCTTTCTTATTCAGCTCATAATTAACATACCCCAGCTCCGGCGGCATAACTTGGTTAAAGATGATTCTCCCCACGGTTGTATAATGCTTCCATAGAGAAGCATTTTTTTGATCTTTTTCACCCAGTTCTGGCTCCGTAATTGGTTCTGTAACCCCGCGCACTTTAATCTTGGCATGGAGTACGACTGCCTTATTCTGATAAGCAGTAATCACAGCTTCAGGATTTTCAAATACTTTTCCCTCACCTGGGCATCCCGATTTTACTTTTGTAAGATAGCAGCAACCTAAAATCATATCTTGCGAAGGAGTCGCGATTGGTTTTCCAGAAGCGGGAGAAAGAATATTGTTGGTAGATAACATTAGCATTCTAGCTTCCATTTGAGCTTCTAGAGATAAAGGCACATGGACGGCCATTTGATCTCCATCGAAGTCAGCGTTAAAGGCGGCGCAGGTTAAAGGGTGAAGCTGAATGGCTTTACCTTCAATTAAAACAGGTTCAAAAGCTTGAATACCTAGACGGTGCAAAGTAGGCGCTCGGTTGAGTAGTATAGGATGATGTTTTGTAATTCTTTCCAAAATATCCCAAATTTCTGGTTTGGCTCTTTCCAACATTCTCTTAGCAGCTTTTAGTGTTATGGTCTCATTTTTCATGAGTTCCCGAATAATAAAAGGTTTAAAAAGCTCTAAGGCCATTTCCTTAGGTAGGCCGCATTGGTGCATTTTAAGGTTAGGTCCTACCACAATCACGCTTCTGCCAGAATAATCCACTCGCTTTCCTAATAAATTTTGACGGAAACGGCCTTGCTTACCTTTAAGAATATCACTCAATGACTTCAAAGGACGAGATCCCGCTCCCACAACTACTTTTCCTCTGGCGCCATTCTCAAATAGGGCATCCACAGATTCCTGAAGCATTCGCTTCTCGTTATGAATCATAACTTCAGGCGCTCTCAAGGACTCAATATGCTTTAAACGGTTGTTGCGGTTAATAATTCTTCTATAGAGATCATTTAAATCGCTGGTAGCGAAGCGGCCCCCTTCTAAAGGTACGAGAGGTCTTAAATCTGGAGGAATCACTGGGAGGACCGTTAAAATCATCCATTCAGGACGATTGTTGGAATTTACAAAACCTTCCAGGGTTCTTAAACGCTTTCTCAACCGTTCTCTTTCTGTTTCCGATTCAATATTTTTGAGTTTATTTCTAAGGTCAATCGCTTCCTTTTTAACATCTGTTTTTTCTAACAGTTCTCTTAACGCGGGCGCTCCAATTCCAAGTTTTACTTTGGATCCCCATTCAGATCGAATCTTCTGTACTTCTTCATCCGTTAATAATTGTTTATGTTTAAAGATAACTTTCCCGTCTAGATTTTTGAAATCTTCTAGAACAATATATTTTGCGTAGTAAACCACTCTTTCCAAGTCCGCTAATTTTATGTCTAAAAGCGCTCCAATCCTGGAAGGCGATTTTCTTAAGAACCAAATATGGGCCACAGGAACGGAAAGTTCAATATGTCCCAATCTTTCTCTGCGTACCGCGGATTCTGTGACTTCCACACCGCAGCGATCACAAATGGTTCCCTTATATTTAATGTATTTATATTTACCACAGTTACATTCCCAATCTTTTACAGGACCAAAAATTCTTTCACAAAAAAGTCCATCTCTCTCTGGTTTAAAGGAACGATAATTGATGGTTTCCGGTTTTCTTACCTCTCCGTAAGACCAGGAATGGATTTGATCTGGGCTTGCGATTGAAATTTGAATGGCGCCAAAGTCGGCAAAGTTCATTCCCCATTGAGCCTTCTTTTTGCTCTTAGCCGAAGATGATAACTTTCGTTTTTCTAATAGATCGATAACCATAATTTATCCTTTTTACGATTTAGATCCGACTTCTACTTTTTCTTTCGTTTTGGACTTTTCAGATCCTTTTTCTTCACTCTCTTTTTTCTTTAGCTCAATCGATAATCCTAGGGACTGAAGTTCTTTAACTAAAACCTTGAATGATTCTGGAATTCCCGGTTCCGACATAGATTCTCCCTTAATAATGGATTCGTACATCTTTGTTCGGCTAACCACATCGTCCGATTTGACTGTGATAAACTCTTGCAATGTATAGGCGGCGCCATATCCCTCTATGGCCCAAACTTCCATTTCTCCAATTCTTTGACCTCCAAACTGCGCTTTACCACCCAGAGGTTGCCGAGTCACTAAGGAGTAAGGTCCCGTAGAACGAGCATGAATCTTGTCTTCCACCATGTGTGCCAGCTTGAGTATGTACATAACACCTACGGTTACTTTTTCATCAAAAGGTTCCCCAGTTCTTCCGTCATAGAGAGTGATTCTGCAATAATCATCCGGTAAGAATTTTTCTGGTACGCCAGATTTTTTTAAATGTTCCTTTGCTTCCACAACTTTTTCGATCACTTGCGATTCCTTGGCGCCATCAAAAACGGGAGTCACCATTTGTACATTTAATACCGAGCCTGCCCATCCTAACATGATCTCTAAAATTTGACCCACATTCATTCTGGAAGGGACCGATAGGGGAGATAAAACCATGTCTACAGGTGTTCCATCGGGCAAATAGGGCATATCATTTCTATTCATAATTTTGGCTACGACTCCCTTATTTCCGTGTCGACCGGCCAATTTGTCCCCTACTTGCACTTTTCTGCGTGAAGCAATATAAACCTTTACAATTTTATTCACAGTCACGGGCATTTCGTCGCCAGATTTAACATTTTCTTTTCTGCGAGCGAAATTCTTTCTTAAAATTTGTTCCCACTTTTCGAAGAGAACGAGCAGTCTCTTTTTTTCTTCCAATTTTTTAGAAGGAGTCCACTCTTTTCCTACTAAATATTCATCCATGTGGGCTAAACTTTCTTTCTTTTCCTCACGGAGAACATCCAATTCTTTATGAAATTCTTTTTCTATATCATCTGTTTTCGCGTCTTCTTCTTTCTTATTTAAGCGTTCTCTGCGCACAAATTGCTCCACAGAAAGAACTTTCCCGGTGACGCCCGGTGGAACTCTTAGAGACGCGTCGGCCACTTCCTCTGATTTTTTACCAAAAATGACTTTTAAAAGTTTCTCTTCGGGAGAAATTTGCTGTTCTCCTTTAGGTGTAACTTTTCCAACTAGAATATCTCCCGGACTTACTTCGGCCCCTAGACGGATAATTCCATGATCGTCCAATTGAGTTAAAGCATCTGCTCCCACATTGGGAATGTCCCGAGTAATTTCTTCCGGTCCAAGCTTTGTATCCCTGGATTCAATCTTAAATTCTTGAATATGAATAGAGGTAAATACATCGTCAGTCACAAGACGATCGCTCATCAAAATGGCATCTTCAAAGTTGTACCCTTCCCATGCCATAAACGCGACAAGAATATTTTTTCCCAACGCGATTTGTCCCTGGTTGGTTGCGGGGCCATCGGCCAAAGGCTGCCCTTTTTTTACAGAATCCCCCACTTTTACAAGTGGAATAAAATTAATACAGGTATCTTGGTTGGATCTTGTATATTTCTTAAGTTGATAAATATCAATAGGGTTTTTAGAATCCTCGTCTTCAGACCAGACAGCAATTTGATTGGAAGTTACAGAAATAACTCTTCCGGATCGAAATGCCACAACCGTAGAAGCAGAGTCTTTCGCTACGCGCTCTTCAATTCCAGTGCCTACAATGGGATATTCCGGCCTAATTGTAGGTACTCCTTGTCGTTGCATGTTGGATCCCATGAGTGCCCGGTTGGCATCGTCGTGTTCCAGAAATGGAATTAAGGATGCAGATACGGAAACCACCTGCATGGGAGAAATGTCCATATAATTAATATCTTTAGGATCTTTTAAAGGAAAATCACCTCGAGTTCTACAAGCCACTAAATCCGCGGCAAATTTACCATTTTTTTCCAAAGCTGAATTTGCTTGCGCCACTACATTTTCATCTTCTCTGTCCGCGGTTAGATAGTCCACCTCTTCGGTCACTTTTCCGCCCTCAACCTTCCTGTAAGGAGATTCAATTAAGCCATACTCATTCACGCGCGCGAAACAGGCCAAAGAAGTGATTAATCCAATATTAGGACCTTCCGGTGTTTCAATAGGACAAAGCCGTCCATAATGAGTGTGATGCACATCTCGCACTTCAAATCCAGCTCGTTTGCGATGCAGCCCCCCAGGTCCCAGGGCAGACAGGCGTCGTTTGTGCGTTAACTCTGCCAAAGGATTAGTTTGGTCCATAAATTGAGAAAGTTGCGATGTTCCAAAAAATTTGCGTACAATACCCACCACAGGAGATGTATTTAAAATAATTCTAGGCGTCAATAACTCCGGTTCCGGCAAGTTCATTTTGTCTCGGGCAAGTCGTGTCATCTGCATCAATCCAATTCTTAATTGATTTTCTAAAAGTTCTCCAATCACGCGAACTCGCCGATTCCCAAGATGATCAATATCGTCAATTTCAATTTTTACCTTTTCGTCCCCAATGTTAATATGGGTTAATCCATTATTTAAAGCAATTAGATAACGCAGTGTCACCAAAACATCTTCCACGGCTAAAGTTCTTTTTCTTTCAGAAGGGGTTTCAAAGGATATGTCCTTTCTGGCAGACATCTCTTTAAATAAAGGAGCAAATTTCTTTAAAATTTTATAACGACCTACGCGGGTAAAGTCGTATCTGCGCACGCTGTTTAATAGGAATGAATCTAGATAATTTTCAGCCTGATCAGGGGCGATGTATTCTTGGGCTCTTAAAATTCTATAGATTGCTTGAGTCGCTTCCTTTTTAGATTTATAGGGATCTCTTCCTAATGTGTTGCGTATGGCCACATCGTTCAGAGTCGGATCTGTTTTTATAAGCGCCAAACTTTGAATGCCTTTTTCCTGAAATTTCGCGAAAAGGTCGCGGGTAATTTCACGGTTAGGTTCAGCCACAACTTCACCGGAGGATTTATCGATCACATCCTCCGCGCAAATTCTTCCTACAACTTCCTCAACGCGAATATTTTCTAAAGAAACGGTTTCCACATCATAAAAGAGTTTTAAAATCTTGGAGTCGGACTCAATTCCCAAGGCTCTTAAGAATGTGGTAGCGGGCAATTTTCTTTTCTTATCTAACCGAACATAGAGAACATTATTTAAATCAAATTCAAACTCAACCCAGGCCCCACGATAAGGAATAATTCTGGCGTAGTAAAGTTTTTTACCATAGGAGGAAATATTTTTTTCTTCATCTTCTTCAAAAATAATTCCGGGAGATCGGTGCAACTGACTAACAACAACTCTTTCGGCGCCATTCACCACAAAGGTGGCCCCGTCGGTCATGACAGGGATTTCACATAAGAAAACTTCTTGTTCGGCCAGTTGTTTAATTTTTCCGCTTTCTTTTTTCTCCACCAACCGTAGGTTAATTTTTACGGGAGCCGTATAGGTGGCGTCTTTGGTAATGGCTTCTTCTATGGAATATTTTGATTCTCCAATTTCATAATTTAAAAATTGAAGCTCCAATGTATCATCCGAATTGGAAATTGGAAAAACATCTAGTAGGGAAGCTTGAAGGCCCTGAAGTTTCCTCTTATCTCCGGGAACTCCTTTTTGCAAGAAGTCCTCAAAAGATTTTTTCTGCATCTCCAGAAGTTCTGGCAGAGGAAGAATGGATGGAATTCTAGAAAAATTTACCTTATTCAATAAAATATCCCCTTTCTCGACATGACTTAAGAATCGAGGGTCTTAATCTAAAAAATTTAGCAGAGGAACCTGGTCCTCTGCTTTAGTTGAACTTATTAATTGCACCAGGAAACACATATTATACGATTTAATAAAAAAAAGTCAATAGAATTTATAGATTTTATTAACTTTTTTTTACCATCTTCGCGGCGCACAAAAGTGCCTCTAGCATGGGAGCGGAGTTGGCGCGGTTTTTTCCTGCAATATTAAAAGCTGTTCCGTGACCTGGAGAGGTGCGTGGAAAAGGAAGTCCCAATGTTAAATTAACCAGCTTGTCACTATTAAATAACTTTAAAGGAATAAGAGACTGGTCATGATAGAGAGTAATTAAACAATCATAGATTCCATCTTTGTGGTCGCGAAACGCGGCATCGGCGCTTAAGGGGCCCACAATTTTTAAGCCAATTTTTTTTTGCGCGCATTTTATCGCGGGTTCTATTATTTTTATTTCCTCATCCCCCAATGTTCCAGATTCCCCCGCGTGCGGATTCAACGCGCAGACAGCTATTCTTGGATTTTTAATCATTATTTTTTTTAACCAGTCATAGGTCAGTACAATGGTATCGAATATTTTTTCTTGAGTTAATTCTTGAGGGATTTTTTTTATAGGAATATGTCGAGTCACAAGTACAGTTCTTAAGGGTTCGCTTAAGATGGCCATGGCTACTTTAGGACACTTGCAAAGTTTGGCAATCATTTCTGTTTGCCCAGGATAAGAATATCCTGCCCATTTCCATGCCAATTTAGAGATAGGTCCATGAACCACTCCATCCACAAGTCCAAGCATGGCCAGTTCAATAGATTTTTCTACGGCAGCATAGGAGCTTTTTCCACTGGCGCTACTGGGGGATCCAAATTTAAATTGATCTTGGGAAGAGGTTGGAATATGAAGAACATCAATCGCTCCATATTTAAATTGCGCTTGAGCGGGATTTAATATGGGGCGAATTTTTAATGAGACACCCAATTTTTTTAAACCTAAAACTTGGGCATCCCCAATCACGAGAGGGTTGCAAGTAGTATAAATTTTTTTATTGGCCAAGCATTTTAAAAGAACTTCTGGACCAATTCCACAAGGATCCCCGAGTGTCAAAGCTAAAATGGGTTTACTCATGGGGCTCATTAAGTGGAAAAAAAATTTTACTTGATTGGATGAACGGTAATGCTTGCTTTTGAACGAAGATCTTTGAGGTATTTTTCTAATTTGCCGGTAAAAGATTTTTGGGCGAGATAATTTTTTAAATCGTCGGCTACATCTTCATAATCTAAGGTGTGGGGAGCTTTGCGTTCCACAAGTTTTACAATGTGAAAACCAAAATCTGTTTCTACGATTGGAGAAATTTCTCCTTCCTTCATTTTAAAAATCACTTGGTCCATCGCCTCAATTCCAATATCCCCTTTAGAAATAAAGCCAAGGTCCCCACCGCGCGCTTTGCTCACAGGCTCATCGCTATGCTTTTCCGCAAGGAAGGCAAAATCTTCACCATTTTTTATCCTTTGCAATATGCCTTCTAATTTCTTTTTTGATTCGCCTCTTTTGGCGGGATCTTCTGATTTTTTAGAGCGAACCAAAATATGGCGGACTCGCACCTGTTCTCCCGTGAGGCGTTGTAAATATTTGGATAGCTGGGAAATGTCGTTCTCTTCTTCCGGGCTTATGACTTCAATCGTTTCCCCCGCCATTTTTTTCTGTATTTTCTTAAAAAGTTTTTTGGCATCTTCTTCCTTTGGAGGAGTTACTTTAGAGCGAACTTCAATATCGATGAGTTTTACTTTCATGAGCTGCTCTTCTACGCGCGCTTTAAACTGATCTGAACTTAAACCTTCTTTGGTAAGCTGTTCCTGAAATTTCTTTTCGGCTTCTTTTTTGTCGATAGGTTGACCCGCCTCATCTACATAAAAGGGTTCCTTAAATTGGTCTATTCCTCTTTCAACTTCTGGTTTGGTTACTTTTAATTTCTTTGTTTTAGATTCTTGTAAGAGAAGTTTTTCTTCAATGAGTCGGTCCAGAATTTTATTTTTTAGGGCAAACAATTTTTCTTCTGTTAGTTCACCTTCCGGAGCCGTGCGCTTGTAATGTTCTATGAATGGATATGATTCTCGTTCTAAGTCATCTAGAAAAATAGGTTCATTGTTGATGACCGCGACTGTTTTACCCACTACTTTGGACGCAGTTTGTACGCCAAGTAAAGGAGTTTCGCTCCAAAGGCTCTGAATAGAAGTCAAAGTAACGCCAACGCATAATGTAAAAAGGGTTATCTTATTATTTCGCATAAGGTTCCAAATTTTGAGGGGTTTGAGTGGCTCTGTTCATGGGAATTGTAATGGAAGCAAGAATTTTTTCGTTAATTTTAACTCCTTGTTTTTCCTTTTCTTTGTCGATCCATTCATCAAATTTTTTCTTTTCTAATATTCTACGAATTTGGGGCGCTGCTTCTTCATAGGATTGTCCAGGCAGTTTAATTTCCCCACTTTTTTTAATAATGTGATAACCAATTTTAGTTTTGACTACTTTGGAAATTCCCCCTGTTTTTAAGTTGAATAGTTCTGTTTCAAACTCGGGTAAATCTGCTAAATCTCCCCGCACAACTTCTCCAATAAAACCGCCTCGGGGGGCCGAGGGGTCTTTAGACACTTCTTTAGCGACTTTAGAAAATTCCTCTTTACCTTGGTTTAATCTTTTTAAGGCTGCCTCTGCTTCTTCATTGGAAGTGCAAAGAATGTGACTGGCGGTAATCTTTGTGGGGTTTTGATAATCTGGTTTATTCTGTTCGTAGTAAGCCTTAAGCTCGGAATCTTCAATTTTTAATTTTCCATCTTGTAATGTGCGCAGATATTCTTTTAAGATAAGCCCTTTTCTAAATTGCTCTTCTTGTTCTTTGGCTCTGGCTTGAAAACTTTTAAGGTTTTCTTGAACTTCCTTCTTCCTATATATACCGGATTTGGCGGCAGCGTTCATTAAAACCTTTTCCTTTAAGAGAATATCTAAAAGTTGTTTTTTTCCTTCCAATGTGGAGAGATAAGTTAAGTAAGCTTCTGGAGAGTTAGCCAGCTCCTTGGAAAAATATTCAGCGCTAATTTTAACATTGCCAACTTTGGCAAGCGTAGGATTATCGCCTTTCTTTTTAATCCCAACATAGGCTGCCCCAAGTAGAGCTAAAATTAAAACGATTCCGAAAATCTTTTTCATAAATTTTTCAAATCGTAATATATTTAGAACTGATTTGCAAGAACTTTTTAACAATAGATATCGCTGATTCTCTCTCCTCTTTGGGGATAGGGTCAGGGTGAGGGGTAAAAAGTATGGAAAGTATTTGTTTAGGTTCGTTCGATTTCTTAAGAGGTTGAATTTCAATAAGATCCGGATGCTCTTTTGTGAAGTTTTCCAGATCGATAGGAAATTTATCTTTAGAGATCGGCCAGGAGAAGAGGAATCCATTTTCGATTTGGGCAATGGAGGCTAATCCAATTTCTTTGGCAGGCCAACGGAGGTCTAGAATTTCGAAGAGATTCTCTAGCGCTTCTGGAAGCTCTCCAAAACGGTCATTCACTTCATATTTTATTTCATTCAGTTCCTCTTTAGATTGGACTGTCACCATTTTTTTATAGAAGCCAATTCTTTCGCCAGGGTTTTCGATATAGTTTTCCGGGATGTAGGCGGGGAGGTCACAATCAATTTCCGGAAAGTCTAAGTTTGGGGACCGCGCGCTTTCTAATTTTTCACCTTTTATTTTAACTTTCTGGATCTCTTCAGATAAGAGTTTACAGTAGAGTTCGAGTCCCACGGATTGAATCCAACCATGTTGTTTAGCGCCCAGAATTTCTCCGGCGCCGCGGATTTCCATGTCCCTTAAGGAAAGTTTAAATCCAGAGCCTAAATTGGAGAATTCTTGTATGGCCTCTAATCTTTTTTGAGCGTCTTCACTCATATTCGCCCAATCAGAAAAGAATAGATAACAATAGGCTTTTGTTTTATTTCTTCCTACGCGGCCTCGCAACTGGTAGAGTTGGGCTAAGCCAAATTCTTGACAGTCTTGAATAATAATGGTGTTTACGTTTGGAATATCCAGTCCCGACTCGATAATGGAAGTGGAAAGCAGTATGTCCCATTTCTTATGCATAAAAGACCACATCGCGTTTTCTAAGGATTCACTGTTCATTTGACCATGGGCTATCCCAACTCTTATGGAAGGGTATAGTTTTTCTAACCGTTCTTTTTCTTTATGGATGCTTTTAATGTGATTGTAGACATAAAAGATTTGTCCTCCTCGGGTAATCTCTCTAGAGATGGCATTCTTCAGAAGTTCTTCGTCGAACATACCTA
>OBEQ012200058.1_pt1 | contig 12076 bp, 6 predicted proteins | sample 1670901 | NCBI WGS metagenome assembly OBEQ01 (sample SAMEA104232315, study PRJEB22302) | groundwater metagenome | biome: forest; feature: aquifer; material: groundwater | place: USA | collected 2011-08-07 | depth 5.4 m | reverse complement strand
GCGAAGGCCGTTGAGTGGTAATGCGGCGAGACTGTCTCGGCCGCGACGTCAAGCTCGCCGACATCGCGGTAATGAAGCTCGAAATAGAAACAAGGTGCAGAACGCGCTGTAAAACGTGCTCGGTTAACCGGCCGACGTTGCAATAGGTTTGGCTGCGGTCCGAGGCACTATCGCGCCCGCCCCGGCATAACGATCTCTCGATAGGCCAGCATGCCCGCCGTCGCGTTGAACGTTTCCGGGTAATGGTAGGTCATGGTTTTTCCGCCGTCGGTGATGACCAATTGGAAGCTGGTCACATGCGCACCGCCAGCACCGGCGGTCTTCTGACCTTCCCCGGTCGAATCGACAGTGTTGGACGGTGCAGGCTTGGTGTCCTCCTTTGCCGCCCTGAGCCTCTGGTCACCCGCAGTGAACGCGCCCGACTCGTATCCCGTATGCGCGCCCGGCGCCGGTGGCGTCGAAGGCGTGGCCGGCACGCACAGCAAGAACGACCCGTCGGCCAGCGACTTGGTTGACCCGATCGAGCCGCAGCCGCTCCCGGCGACAACGATCTCAGCAGACTTCAGCGGACCGCCACTAAGGTCGAGCACCCAACCGTAGACGATGAACGTATCCGGTTGGGCCTTCGGAACCGAAATCTGAGCGCGATGCCGTTCCGCCGCGATGGTGCGGCCGCGGGTCGCGTGCATCGCGATGCGGGCGCTGATCTCCTTGCTCTGAGCAGAGTCCGCGCCATAGCGGTTGGCGATTCGCTTGGCCTCGACCGCTAATGCGGATTCATGCGCCTGATGGGCTTCGTCGAGATGTTGAAGCGCCTGCGCGCGCAGCGGCGTCATATGGATCATGGCGTCGACAAAGACGGCGGCAGTCTGTTTCGGGTCTTTCGGGCTCATGCTCACACCTTCCTTCGAATGATTCGTTTTCTACGCTTTGGGGTCGCTCTAGTTGGTTTGCCAGCCGCGGAAGGCTGTGGCTTCATCGATAGCCACGATAAATCGCTTGCACGAGATCAGTGGGCTCAAGTCGACCAATGAACGGTTCGGAGTGGCGACCGATAACGCCGAAAATCCGAGAATGACGAAGCAGTGAGTGCCCTGATTGCAGGTCGTGGAATTCATCATGGCGAGCGTACCTGCCGAGAATGCTGCTCGCGCCAGCGTTTCCTGGAAGCGGTTGTCGGCAAGGCGCAACGACCAGCCGGCTGCCAAAGCGTTGAACCAAATGCCGGCGTTGCCGAGTTGCGCGCTGCATTGGTTGTCTTCGAACGCTATGTCGCCGAGCGAGAGCACGCTGATGGCGCTGATCATGGTATCGATGTTGGGGCCATCCATTAGAACGGTGTTGTCGTTGAAAGTTGTATCGCCGCTGAACGTTGCGAACAGCTGCGTCGTTTTCTCGTCCGTCGGCTCTGACCATGCGTGCTGCGGCGCGCTGAACAGATCGACGATCAGGTCGGGGAGCTCCGTACCGGCCGCCAGATTCCACACGAAGACCGCACAGCCGCCCAGCACGGCGCGCCCTTGATCGATCATATAGGGCGAGCTTGCCGGGACGTCGCGGCCATGGCTGGTCAATTCATTGTTTTGAACCGAGATGGCGCCCATGCCAAGAATGGCGAGCGCTGCGCCCGACGTCGCAGCCACGATATTGTCGTGGACGCGGGCGGCCGGAAAACCGGTTTCAATCCCAGCCTTGAAATACTCCGACAACAGATGCAGCGCAGCCTCGATGATAATACCACCGCGCGGACCCGGTTCCAGGTTTTGGTTGGTGTCGGCATAAGGTCCGTTGTCGATGATTTCGTTACGCTCGATGACAAGGCCGGAAGAGAAAAGCGTCCAGATACCGCAGATCGAGCGGGTGAAGTCCTGGCCATTTCTGGCGATCAGATTGTGGCGAATGGTGACGTGTTCCGACACCAAGAGCGCAACGCCACCACGTCCGGGCAGCATCTTCGCCGCCCCGCCAGTGTCACCACGGTCGAGCGCGGCGCATCTCGCAATCCGGTTGTGATCGATTTCAAGAAACGCGACCGCTTCGAAACCATGCATGTCCGCCGGAGGAACGATGTCCGCGATGCCGCTGCCGCCCATGTCGAAGATGTCGTTGTCGAGGATACGGATGTCGACAAGCATCCCTTCCGAGATCGGCACCAATGGATTGCCTTCGGGATCCTTGGGCTTTCCACCACCCCCGCCCCCGATATGGACACAGCCCGCCGAGTCGACAAAGATTCCGGAGCTGTAGACGGGTTGCCATGTCGCAAAATCAAGCGCACCCGCGTAGTCGTTGTTTTTAACATCTTTGGCTTTGACGTAGACGAAGCTACCGAGCGTGACGCCGTTGCCGTTGCCGTTCTCGATCTCGTTGAGACGCACGACAACGTGTCTGGAGCCCCCACCGATCTGGATGCCGCCAAGCGCCGCGGTCAGTGGCGTGCTGACCTCGCTTCGCACCACGTTTTTCAGGATTTCCGCATGGTCCGCCTGCAGGAAGATCGCCGGCCAAAGTCCGATATCGCTCTTGGCGCTCAATGACGCGGCAAGCTTCTTCACCTGCACCGAATTGTGCGCGATGCGGATGTCCTCGGCGTGCCGGCATTCGATCGCAGACTTGTCACGCACGGTGATGTCGAGGTCTTGCAATATGATGGTTTTCGAAACCTTTTGACTATCGATGGGCAGCGTGCTGCCGATTGAGATGCTGACTGCCGTCTCGGTCGTGATCGCGAGCGCGCTGATCGAGATGACTTGAGAATCCATGACGCTGATGACTGGGTCGGTGGGGACCTTGCCGGTCAGCTTGGTGCGGCCATGGCAACCGTGGATGCGGATATTCTTGGCTCCCGTGAGCTTTACGTTCTCCTCATAGGAGCCTGCCAGCACGCAAACTTCGCCGCCGGCGCTCGGCAAGGCCGCGATCGCGTCGCCGATTTTGGTGTAGTCGCCGATACTGGTCACGCCGTCGCCGACCGTAACGGTGCAGCAACCCGTCTTGCGCTTGGTGAGGGTCACGAGATCGTCGAACCCCTCGCGGCAATCCTCGAGCAGCAAGAACTTGTCCTGCTGCCAGCCGATGGTCGCCAGCGGACAGACCCACAGTCGCGGTCCTTCCGGCGGCTGTGGCGCCGCGAGATAGCGATGTGGATAGATTTCGGCCGGCGTACTCGGCCGCGCCGCAAACATCCAGTATTGGCCGACCGTGAGATCTCCTGCGGTGCTGCCGAGGTCGATCGTGACCTTCAGTCCGGTACCCTTAAGCTCGACCGGCACACCGGAGGTGAATGAATATTCTTCCTCCCAAAGCCGCAGAAACATTGGGTTGCTGCCACCGACATATGCTGGCGGCAAGGAACCGGGCAGCGTCACCGATGTGGGATCGGAGGCGGGGCCATTCGACGGGGTCGTGACCACGCCGGAATGTGCCGCGACGTAGTCGTTTTGCAATGGATCGGTGTTATCGGCCGAGAGCTGCAGCGCGCAGCGGAGCAATTCCACCGCCTGGTTGGCGTGCGGCGCATGATAGGTGTCGACCGGTGTGGTCAGAAATTCAAGCGTGGCCGGGCTGGCGGCGGCAGGCGCTTTGACGCGATGCAAGAATGAAGCGTTGTTGTAACCCCAGACCAGCTTACCGCTTGTCTTGGAGGTCACCTTGCTGATCTGCACGCGGATCAACTGATTGTCAGCGCCGAGATAGCCGCCTTGCGCCTGCGGCTCGCATGGTGTCGCCTGCGCCGGCTGGTTGACCAGCGCGACCCTCAGCGTCGCCGGCGACTTCAGCATCATGGTCTTCGAATCGAAATTCAGGCCAGCGGCGGTCCATGACGCCTGCGCCGCCTGCAGCGCGGTGGCGCATTTGCTGGCATTCACCGGCAGCCGAACGATGCGCTGGATCAGACGTTTGCGCTGTGTCGTGTCGGGGCCGCCGAGCGCCTGCTCGCGCAGCGCGGTGTCCTCGACCGCGCTAACCTCCTGCTCACGCAGAAGCAGATACACGAACTCGGATGCCGCGACGTTCGACACGGGCCAGAGCGGGTCGCCGACATGATCCAGCCATTCGGTCTGCGTCGAGTAGGTGACCGCAGCCGGCAGCGTGACGCGCTCGCCTCCGACATACATGGTGCCAACGCCGACCGCGAAGTCGTGGCTGGTGTTCCCGGTGATGCCCGAAATCTGGTAGCCGTTATCGGGTGTGCCAGAACGGCCGACCACGTCGATGGTTTCGAGACGGAGCGCTTCGCCGGCGACCTCCTGCGCCTCGTTGACGTCGGCTTCGAGCGTGACGCGCCCTTGCTGCATGACCACCGACCGATACTGTCGTGTAGGGTCGTACGATATCCGTGCGCGATCACTCGACATCTCATCCCCCGTGACGCAATGAACTTAAGTGGCATCGATCCAGACCGGCACCTGGCCAATCGGCATGAACTCGGCAAATTTCTGATTGAGGCCGCGGCGCTTGAGCGGAATCCTCTCGCGGCAGAAGGCTCCCATCTCCGAACCGTCCTCGGCGCCGGCCATGATGCTGGCGCCGTCGCGGCCGGTAATGATCGCCCGGTCGGCAGTGTCGCGCAGTTGCGCGTAATGCGGATGGCCGAAGTGGCGGCTACGGAACAACTCCGCCTGCGGGGCCACGGTCACGCTCTCATAGGGCTGGTGCACAACGCTGCCTTCGGCATAGGCGGAGAAGCGGATGCAGCCATGCTGGGTGTCGTCAACGACGGCGACGTCATCAATGACGCAATTGCTGGCGTTGAGCCGGTGCACCGCGAGCCCGCCGAGCACGGTCGTGCGCAACAGTTGCGTCATGCCGCTGTCGGTCGCGATGGCCGCCGGGGCAGTGCCGTTGAGCGTTTCCGGCAGCGCCTGCACGATACTGTCGGTGATGCTCAGCGCTTCGACACCGCCGCCGTTACGGGTGTGGATCGGCCCGGTGATCGACTGCGCAATCGCAAGCTTGCCGATCTTGGCTTCGACGAAGAGCCGCGTCGGCCACAGCGTCTGCCCGTCGGCGGCGGTGGCGAACGCTGCCGGCGCCGGTAATTTGGCGCCGGAATTGCCCGGGTCGAGCGTGGCGCAGCAGATCTGCACCAAGTCGAATTCGCCGGTCAGTACCACGTCGGCGCCGACGAGGTGCAGCCCTTGCAAAACAAGCGTCGCGCCCGGCGCACCCTTGATAATCCATTGTGGCCGCGCATTGGCGACGGCGCGGATCACCGGGCGCTGTTCGTTATCGCCCTGGAGCAGCACATTGGCGACACCGCCGGCGCCGCCGAGGTTGGCCGGAATCTTGTAAGTCAGCGAATCGGTGATCAGCAGCGTACCTTGCGCGCCGATGTCGGCCGGAGTGATCGCGCCGCCGCCGGTCTTGTTTTTCACCGGCGCCGGCCGGCCGGGCAGCGGCGCTCCGCGGCGCTGGTCGTAAGGCCCGGCGCCGATCTCCGAGCCGAAGCCGTAATGGTAGGTCACGGTCAATTGCCCGGCTGCTCCACCAGGCAGATAGAGGCGACCGTCCCCCGGGCGGATGCTCACGCCCGTCAGCGGCACTGGCGAGCCACCGTCCAGCACTGCGAGCGCCATCGGATCGGTTGCGTCCGGAGGCGGCGGCGGATCCGGATAAAGATGCGCGTGGTCGCGGTCGAACAGCGGTTGATCGATCGGGCCGGGCAATTCCCATTCGTTCGGCGACACCCAGTGCTCACCGAAGGCATCGCTCGCCCGCCACGTCGGCGAAAACAGTGGCACCTCGCGACCAGTCGGATCGAAGGTGTAAACAGGACTGGGGCATTGCTTGTATTGCACCGGCGTTGACGGCGGCACGGCGTAGGTCTTCAGCCGCCAAATGAACACGCCAGCCTTAGGGATATTGTGCCAGCCGACCGTCTGCCGCCCGCGGCGGAAATCGGCGGTGTAGAAATATTCGTCGAAGGCGGAACCCGTGCGCGAAGCGCCGTAACAGGCCTTGCCGATACGGGTGGGGTCGTAGACGTCGCGCAGATCGGCATAGCCGCCCATCGGCGTGGCAGTCGCGGCGCCGATCAAGCCTTCCAGCTTCAAGAACTTGGTGTCGGCGTCGGCGCGCGCGACCGGCGGATCGAAATTGTGCCGCGTGCGCGATAGCCTGCGGAAAAATTCGACCAGGCGCGCGTCGCGGCTGGCGATGTCGGAGGCCAGTTCCTCGAGCAGGCCGACGGTGCCCTTGCGGCGGCGGTAGTAGATGGTTTTGGCGACGTCGCGCCGCTGTCCGGCTGGGTCGAGGCAGGCAACGAGCTGCGTCGCCACCAGGTCGCCGATATAGGGGATGATCCAGTCGTCGCAGGTTTCGATCGACTGGTCTTCCCACAGTCGGTCGATGCTGCGGCGCAGGACAGCGGCCTGTGCGGCCACGCGGTTGACCATCTCCTTCAGCGGCCCCGGCTCATCGGGATCGCTATCGAGAGCGCGATAGATCGCCGGGATCAGGTGCCACAGCTTGGCGGCATAATATTCGGCGTAGCGGTCAGCCGTCATGCTAGGTCACCTCGGTGGTGATCGTGAGTTGCTCGGGCAGCACGCTGTAGAAAGCGCCTTCGCCGGGCGCATGCCGCTCGCCGGCTTGCGCGAGCTGATTAACGGCGAAGACGATGCTGTGCACCGCAACCACGCCGTCGACGTCGATGCACACTGCGTCGATCTGACTGTCGAACACCGCCTCACCGATGCCGAGCCGGCGTGTGCCAAACACGCCGGCATCATTGTCGAGCATCGCGCTCCTGATCTTGGCGGCGACGTCGGCGGCGATGAAGCGCTGGTCGATCAGCAGATGCAACGATAGTGAAACCGGGATTGGCGTCGCCGGCGCGATCACCGCGTGGCGGTGCGGATCGCCGGTCACCGTGATCGCTGCCAGGGCGGATTTATACGCAGCAGCGTCGTCGCCGACATAGATTTTCACCGCGCTGCGCTGCTCGGCGGCGTCGAACGACCAGACCGCCTGCGTGCGGGTCACGCCGGGCGCCTGCGCCGCGATCACTTGGTAGTCGTCGCCGGAAATAGCCCGGCCGAAGGCCATCGCCGAGCGTGGGGCGTTGCGGCGGATCTTGTCGGCCGGATCGGGATCGCTGCCGCCGCCGACCGCGACTGGGTTCTTCAGCGACTTGAGGTTGGGATATGGCTTGCCAATCACGGTGAGCGTGCCGGCGGCCGGCCCCTTGGCGCCGCTACCATAGCGGTAGGCGGCGACGACATTGTTGGCGCCGGTCGGCAGGCGGGCACCATTGATACCGTCGCCGAACATCACACGAGTTTTCTGGCTGTCGTCTTCCGACGTAACGAAGATCTCGGCATCGGGCGGCTGGTCGTAGAAGCTCGGCGCTTCTTGCCACAGCCTTCCGTTCACCCAGATCCGCAGCGTGCTGGCGAAGTTGTCGCCCTTCGCGAGATAAGTCAGCGGCTTTTTCTTGAGAACAAAGGACTGGCCGGCGACGCTGGCGTCACCGCTGCCGAGCACCTCCCCGGCAACGCTTTTGCCGCGTGACACAGCGAGGAGGTTGTAGTGCACGGTGAGCGGTGTTTGCAGCGTGGCAGCCGGCTCAAGATCGCTGACCGTCAGGCTGCGGCCATCGGTGGAGATACCCTTCCCAGCCGTGCCGGCATTGGCCGCATCGGCGATCAAGATGGCCGCCGCCGGCCCATCTTTGGGGAATGTCGCCGGTGTGCGGGCCTCGAGATCGCCGCTCTTATAGGTCGCGACCGGCTGATCGAGCAGTTGGCCGGCGCTGCGCCAGCCGTAGTTGACCGTAATCACCAACGGATCGGCGCCAACCGTACTGTAACTCCAGACGTAAACGCCGGAAGGCACTTCGAACTTGATGACCGAATGGGTGACCGCAATCGGGACGATTGGCCGCGCAGGCTGGGTGCTGAAATACGTGCCGTGATTGACGTACCAGACCGTCTCGGCGGTGGACGAGACTTGGCGCAATGGCGATGTCGCATTTGGGCCGGTGAGCAGCACGTAGTCGCCGGCACGGATGTCGCGCGCAAGACCAGCAAGATGGATCTCGTAGTCTAAAACGAAGGTGCTGGTGATGCTCGAGCTCGGCATGCTCTGCGTCGCCTGAAGCAGCAGGAGATCGCGCGCTCGCGCACTCGTAACCTCCGCGGGAAGCGCGCTGGAGGAATCGAAATACACCTTGGTGTGGGCCGTCCCGTCGGTCCCGGTCTCCGTCTCGATCCCCTTGACCGTCAGCAGCAGCGGAGAAAACGCCGCGTTGCGCGACTCCAACATCAGATGCGCGCCAACTTTGAACGGCGGCTTGGTACCGACGAGCAGAAAATGATCATGGTCTGGCGCGAGCGCGAAGGCGGGCGGCTCGGCCCGCACGGTGCCGGTCGGCTTGACGATCGTGTCGGTGTCGAGTTCGAAGGTCTGCGGCTGGTCGCCCGGGCCCGGCTTGCTGTCGACCGAAAATCCGCGTGGCAGCTTGACCGGTTGGTATCCGCCGACCAACGCGGTCAACATGCCGTGTGCCGCGATGCCCGGCCGTGGCCGGTAACCGAGCGCGCGGATCAGGCGCCGCAAGTTCTCCGGCTGACTCGCCGTCCGCAGATAGGACTCGTTGGCGATGCGCTCGTTGTAGAAGGTAAGGATGTCGGCGAGATAGGCCCACCATTCCAGCATTTGCGTGCCGAGATCCTCCTTGGCGCTCGGCCGCCAAGCGCTGAGCTGCTTTTCTTGGTCGAACGGCGCCGGCGGTGTGCCGAGCAAAGCGCGGCGGAACGAGCGGAAGTCGCCGACCCGGTAGGCGATACGCTCCTGCGCCGGCGGATTGGAGATTGTGCGCTCGCTGGGCGCGCCGTCGCAGGGGCAAATCGGGTCGTTCGCCATCACCGTCCCCCCATCACGTTGAGACGGATGGAGCCGCGCTCGGGGTGATTGGGATCGTTGTCGATACGCAGGATTTCATCGCTCGCCAGCGTCAGCCGGTCGCCGAGATCGATGAAATTCGGCACCACCGCGCGGCGGCGGTAGCGCAGCGCCAGCACGCCGGCGACGCCCGCCACCTTCTGGATCGCCGCCTCCAGCCGGCTGCGCTCAAGTGGCGTGCCGAAGGTGAAATGGTCGGCGAAAAAGAAGCCGGTCGCATTCTTGTCCGGCGGCGCCAATGCATTGAGCACGCCACGTTCGACCGCGCCCTGAAACGCATCTGGCTTGGCACAGATCTGGATGTCGAGATCAATCGACACATAGCGCGCCTGCGGCACATACGATTCGTAGCCACACAGGCGGCGGCGGTTGAGCAGTTCGATCGCTTCGGTGTGGCGCTCAAGCGGCAGTTGCTCACCGCCGAGCGGATCGATCGCGGTGAAGGCGGTGAACCAGCTTCCGGTATAGCGGAACGAGCAGCCCGCCTGCTGCACCCAGGCGAGCCGTTCGGCTTCCGTCTCGTAATCCTCGGCGAGCACGGCGCGGAACTGGCGCGCGCGGAAAGCTTGCGGCGCGCGCCGGCGCACCTGTTCGTTGGTCTCGCGGTCGGCGCCGCCGACGGCGGCCAGAGGGTTGGTGACTGCGGTGAGTGTTCCGAGCCAAGCCGAGTCGACCGTATTAATCGCGCCAGCGGCGACATTGCCGAGCGAGCCGGCACCAACCCGGTAGTTGACATCGAACACGTCTTTGTCGTCGGGCTCGAGGCCGAAATCACCGGCGCCGAAGCGGATAGTGTCGCCATCGTCGCCGTCATATTCGAGCTGGGTTTCGCCGTCGGCATGGCGGAAGACGCGCCGATAGCGGGCCGGCTCCAAGCAGAATGCCCTTTCGCCCTCCTCGGCATTGATCAAGCTTGGCTTGAAAGCCCAGGGCTCCAGCGGCGCGGCCGGCCGCGAGAGCTTGATCTCCGGCTTCGGCGCGACGTCCGGATTGTCGCTCGCGAGCCAAGCGAGCGGCGCATTGGCGAGGCAATAGCGCGGTGTGTAGACCGGGTTCTGCGGCGTAGAATTGGAGCCGAGCCGCGCGAAAGCGATCGGCATATTCGGCGCGGCGGGCGGCGGCACGCCAATAGCGAAGCTCTCTTGGTGGCGCCGCCCCTGCGTTGCCGGCACGATATTGCCTTGCACGACAGTGTGCGTGAGGTCGCGCGCGTGGTCGAGCGGCTCGCGCCAGGCAATGCGGGGGATCTTGGCGCCACCGAACAGCGGGTCGACGATCTCCTCGACCAGGACCTTGCTCACGGGATCGACCTCGACCAGACGCACGATCTGGCGCAGGTGCGGATCAGCGCTGACTGCGGCCGTGGTGTCGATGAGTAGCGCCTGATCGAGCTTGAAGTTGTAGCCGTCGCCCTCGATCCACATACTGGTTGCGCCGCGCGGCAAGCAGCGCTCTTTGTCGTCGAGCCAATAGGCCTTAATCGGCTTGTTCCACAGCTCATTGACGTCGTAGCTGTTGATCGGATCCGCGAGCCCGGGGCCGATCTCGAACGGCACGCTGGCGCCGTCGGGTACCGCGGCAAAGACCCCGATGCCGGCGGGCAGCGCCGTGACGCCGGCGCCGACCTGGCAAACGAGCGAGGCGCGCGCGCAGGTGGCCGGCTTCGGCTCGTAGTCGACCAGCCGTGCCTGCGCGGTGATAGAGCGGCGCTCGCTCGCGGTATCGAGCGCCGCCTCCCCGGCGATGCGGTCCTGCTGGTAGCTCAAATCGTCGGCAAGTGCGCTGAGGGCCTCCATGAACATCACGCCGAAATCGGCTTCGCTGCGCTCCTGCCACTGCGGATAGCGCAGCGCCGAAAAATCACTGAGCGCGCGGCGAAAGCTCGTGAAATCCTTGGCGAGATAGTCGATCGGTGGCAGCGGTGTTTCGTCGGCTGGGCACGCCGCTGTCAGCGGCGCGCAGTCGAAATCCGAGGGACAGAACACTTTGAAGGAGAAGGTGCTGGTATTAAAATCGATATCGAGCTTCGGGATGTTCAGGCGTAGCGCGTAGTCGGAGAAGTCGCCGTCGATCTTACAGTGCAGCGTAAGCAGCGGCCGCCCGTCGGCGTCAGTTGTCCAGTCGGCAAGGACAACATCGGCGACCGCAACCGTTGGCACGCTGTCGCCGCCGGTGATCATGGCGATCGTGCCGACAATGTCGGTATTGTTGCCGGGCGCGACTGTGTTGATGAAATGCACGCGCAAGTTGGGCGGGTTGGGCAGCGGGTTCTGCACCACTTCGACGAAGTCAATGCCGTTGAGCGTGCTCGACTGCAAAAGCGCGATGAAGCGATCCCTTGCGGTCATGGCACGCTATTTCACCTCGACCATGGCGCTGAGCTTCTCGCGCGTCTCGACCAGCACGTATTCAATGCGGATCTGCATCACCCCGTCCGGCGCGCTTGCCGCGTCGCCCGATCGTGCGTCGAGCGACTGGCCGGCGCGCGAGACCGCGACGTCCTTGACCTCGATTTGGCCGGCAAGCCAACGCGACAGCGCTTGCTGCACCATCAGCTTGGTGGTGGCCTGCAAGGCGTCGGAATGCGGTGCGAACACCAGCCGCCGCAACCCACAACCAAACTCTGGCAGGTTAACGCGCTCACCCGGATCGGTGAGCAGCACTTGGCGGATCATCTGCGCAACATGGTCAGGGTACGCTGCCTGCGCGGCCTGGTGCGAGGCCGCATCGATGCGAAACGGATATGCGTAATCCTGTCGTCGCACGCACAGCCCCCGACGCAACATTACGTCCGACCACGCCGCTCGCATCTTTGGACATCGGCGGCCACCCGGAGTGGTTGAGCGCCGGCGCGCGAGGTGTCGTTTAGTTGTGAATTCTAAGACGACAACTTTGGACAGTAAAGCCGTATAAAACGCCTGATGATTGTGTTGATTGGTGAGCTTATCGGCGCCGGCGCCGTGCTGAAATATCAGAAAACGGACAGACCGCCGGGAATGCTGTCGCGTGTTGCGCTAGCGCCGCGCCGCTCGGATGGAGCGCGGCCCTCTTGGCATCGCAGACGGTTGGGTGGGACATCGTCGATGCGTATCCTGTGCTACACGCCCGAAACGCGCGGCTGCGTCGACTGGATGAGGACGGTGCCTTGCGGCGCCTGGTCGGCGGCGAG
>OBEQ011605398.1_pt1 | contig 12078 bp, 11 predicted proteins | sample 1670901 | NCBI WGS metagenome assembly OBEQ01 (sample SAMEA104232315, study PRJEB22302) | groundwater metagenome | biome: forest; feature: aquifer; material: groundwater | place: USA | collected 2011-08-07 | depth 5.4 m | reverse complement strand
GTTTCTGTTCTGGCCATTGTTCCAATGGCAGATTTTATGCTAGATCCATCGTTACAAACTACCAGTCGTATTACAAAGTTTGTGATTAATAGCATCCAGATTGTGGGAATGTCCCCCAATTTTTGGATTTTTGGAGCATTATTTGTTGTCGCAAATTTGTTAAAGGGTCTGTTTGAGGTTGCGATACGATATGCGATTTTACGAATTAAATATGCTGTAGTGCGTGGATTGTTTGGCGATGCGCTACATACTTTTTTTAAGTCTCGATGGGGATTTTTTAGTGGTTCGGATCATGGCCGGTTGCTCAATACGCTTAATAAAGAATTGAATACCATTGGAGATACACTTGGGAATCTGGCTACCTTGTTTGCACAAGTTATCCAGCTTTGCATTTGTTTAGCTGTTCCTCTTTGGTTGAATGTTTCGGTGACTCTTTCTACGCTTGGTATTGCTATTCTTTTGGGATTACCTTTTTTACTTTTGCATCGTTCCAGCTATCATTTAGGAAAACTTAATACCGAGACGGCCAATATGTTAATGGGCGTTTTAAGTGAAGTGGTAGGGTCTGCCCGTTTAATATTAGGATTTGGGAGGCAAACGCAGGCAAGGGAGCGGTATCTTAACGCTTTTGATCAGCATGTTAATGTTACATTGCGATCCCAAACTTTAGCAATAGTCGTCCCAAAGTTTTATCAACCCTTGGCTATGATGGGCGCGGTTGTCTCGATGGGGTTTGCATTACGGGGGAATACAAGCGTTTCTGAATTGGCAGCAGTCATGTGGAGCTTATTAACTTCTTTGCCTATTCTTGCGGGACTTCTCCAAGGAAACATTAGCATTAGCAATTTTTTGCCCAGTTATGAGCAGCTAGTTTCTCTTAGGGAAAAGGCAGCTGAATTTGAAGAAGTTGAAGGATCACGTATTTTTAATCGGCTTGAGAAAGGAATTGAATTTAGGGAGGTTAACTTTACCTACTCTGGTCGTGTGAAAACACTGACCAATATAAATCTAAATATTCGAAAAGGCCAAATGACTGCTCTTATTGGCGAATCTGGTTCAGGTAAATCAACAGTGACTGACCTTGTGTTGGGACTTCAAGTACCAGAACAAGGGGATGTTCTGATTGATGGTGTTTGTCTAAACAATTGGAAACAGAATAGCTTTCGAGAGAAGGTAGGGTATGTTCCACAAGATCCAATCTTGTTTCATTGCTCGATTCGAGATAATCTATTGTGGTCAGTTGAAAAAGCGAATGAAAATGATTTATGGCAGGCTTTGCATCTTGCCAATGCCGAAACTTTTGTTCGAGAATTGCCCCAAAGTATTGATACGATAGTTGGAGATCGAGGTATTCGATTGTCTGGTGGGCAAAGGCAGCGGATTGCTCTGGCTAGAGCACTCTTACGCAAGCCAGATTTGTTAATTCTAGATGAAGCTACCAGCTCATTGGATTCGGAATCGGAGCAGCTTATTCAGCAGTCCATTGAAAAAGTGGCACAGGACACTACAATTCTTATTGTTGCCCACAGACTTTCGACCATTTCAAAAGCAGATCAAGTTTATGTATTGCGGCAGGGTAAAGTAATTGAAGAGGGGTCATTTTTAAATTTGAGTAAAAAGTCAGGTGGTTTTTTAAATGCGATGCTCGCAACTCAATTGCCATTGGAGCAAGTAAAACTTGCTAAGGAAGTAGGATAGATTGAAAATTCTTGTTACAGGCGCCGATGGGTTTATTGGGTCCCATCTTACGGAAGCTTTAATTCATCAAGGGCATAACGTTCGTGCTTTTGTATATTATAATTCCTTTAATTCTTGGGGATGGTTAGATCATCTTTCTAAGGATATTCGCGATAGTTTAGATGTCTTTGCTGGGGATATTCGGGATCCTCATGGAGTAAAAAAAGCAATGAAGGACTGCGACGCCGTATTGCATCTAGCTGCATTGATTGCTATTCCCTATTCTTACCATTCTCCCGACACCTATATAGATACGAATGTTAAGGGAACATTAAATATTCTGCAGGCTGCGCGTGAATTGGGAATTAAACGTTTAATTCACACTTCAACTAGCGAGGTTTATGGAACTGCGCGATTTGTCCCCATCACAGAAAGCCATCCTTTACAAGGACAATCCCCCTATTCTGCTTCTAAAATTGCGGCTGACCAATTAGCCTATTCCTTTTATTCCTCATTTGAAGTTCCCGTTGTTATAGTACGGCCATTTAATACTTATGGGCCACGGCAATCTGCCCGCGCGGTTATTCCAACCATTATTACTCAAATAGCGAGTGGCAAAAAAGAAATTAAATTAGGGGCCATTAAACCAACACGGGATTTTAATTATGTAAAAGATACGGTGTCTGGGTTTATTGCAGCTCTTAATTCTAAGGATGGGTTGGGCGATGTAATAAATCTGGGGAGTAATTTTGAAATTTCTATAGAAGATATTGCCCAATTAATTGCCGAGATTATGGGAGTTAAAATTAAAATTATTTCAGACGAATCGCGGTTGCGCCCTTCTAATTCTGAAGTAGAACGTTTATGGGCAGACAACACTAAAGCAAAAAAAATTTTAAATTGGCAATCTGCTTATGGAGGGCGTGAAGGTTTAAAGCGAGGGTTAGCTGAAACTATTAAATGGTTTAAGGATCCTACCAACCTTAAAAGTTATAAAGTTGACCTTTACAATATCTAAAATGAAAGTAGCTGTGAATTCTCTAGATCAGATTCTGTTACAAGGACTAAAGCAAGTACTGGGGATTCCTAAAGATGTCATTTCACTTCATGAGCCTGAATTTACAAATCAAGAAAAAGCGATGGTTCAAGATTGTTTGGATTCTACATTTGTTTCCTCAATTGGGAAGTATGTAGAAAAATTTGAAGGAATAATTGCGGAGTATACTTCTTCTAAGTATGCTGTTGCCGTAGTCAATGGTACGGCAGCTTTGCAAATAGCTCTTAAATTAGCCGGTGTTAAGCCAGGGGAGGAAGTATTAGTTCCAGCGCTCTCCTTTGTGGCTACGGCCAATGCTGTAGTTCATTGTGGCGCAGTTCCCCACTTTGTGGACAGTTCTATTGATACCATGGGAATAGACCCCGAAGCTCTTGTTGAGTATATGGCTGGAATTGTTGAGAATACAGATAAAGGTATTCGTAACCGTTTGACTGGCCGCCACATTGCAGCTATTGTCCCCATGCATACCTATGGCCACCCTGTGGATATGGATTTATTAATAGAAGTAGCCAATCGGTATAAAATTCCTGTTGTAGAAGATTCAGCCGAATCTTTAGGGAGTTTTTATAAAGGCAAGCATACTGGAACTTTTGGGAAACTAGGAATCTTAAGTTTTAATGGTAATAAAATAGTAACCACAGGAGGGGGAGGCGCTATTTTAACTAATGATGTTGAATTGGCGCGCAAGGCAAAACATATTACAACAACGGCTAAAGTTTCTCATTCATGGGAGTTTTTTCATGATGAAGTGGCTTGGAATTACCGTTTGCCAAATTTGAATGCCGCGCTTGGGTGTGCGCAAATGGAACGCTTATCCATTTTTTTAGAACGAAAGAGAAAATTGGCAAATAGGTATCAGAAATTTTTTTCATCCCAAAACGAAATTCATTTTATGGTTGAACCTAAAAATTCACAGAGTAACTATTGGCTAAATACTGTGCGGCTTGAAACTCCCAATATTATTTTGCGGGATAAAGTTCTTAAAACGGCTAATGATGCAGGATATCGTTGTCGCCCAACTTGGACTTTGCTTCACAAGTTACCAATGTTTAAAGATTCTCCGCGCTCTGCTTTAACAATTGCAGAACAATTAGAGGTAAGTTTAATTAATCTTCCAAGTAGCCCTAAATTGGGGAATTCCATTCAATGAAACCTAAACTAAAAATTTGTGTTGTTACAGGGACCCGGGCTGAATACGGTTTACTTTACTATTTGATTAAAGAGATTAACATGGATAGCGATCTCGAGCTCCAGATAATTGCTACAGGGGCGCATCTATCGCCAGAATTTGGTTTAACTTATAAGCAAATTGAGGCCGATGGTTTTAAGATTGATGGAAAGGTAGAAATGTTGCTTTCTTCAGACACATCTGTGGGTATTACAAAATCTTTGGGCCTTGGAGTGATTGGGTTTGCTGACGAGTTTAATCGATTAAAGCCCGATATCTTAGTTTTATTAGGGGATCGGTATGAAATTTTAGCATCAGCCCAAGCGGCTATGATTGCAAAGATAACTATTGCCCACATTCATGGAGGGGAAACTACAGAAGGGTGTTTTGATGAAAGTATTCGCCACTCCATTACCAAAATGGCACAGTACCATTTTGTTGCAGCCGAACCTTACCGTAAACGAGTAATTCAATTGGGGGAAGACCCCAACCATGTTTTTAATTTTGGAGCTCCGGGGTTAGATTGTCTCCAACATTTAAAATGGCTAGATCGGAATTCGCTTGAAAAATCATTATCGCTACCGTTAAAATCACCTCTTTTTTTAGTGACGCATCATCCTTCCACATTAAGCCAGCAAGAGCCGATAAAAGCTATGGATGAGTTGTTAAAAGCTTTAGATGAATTTTCTACAGCTACGATTATTTTTACCTATCCTAATGCAGATACCAATGGGCGAGCACTGATTGAGCGAATGAAGGAATGGAGCACAAAAAATTTAAACCGTTCAAAAATATGTGTTTCTTTAGGCCAGCAACGGTATTTGAGTTTAATGCGTGAAGCGGATGTTATTATTGGGAATTCTTCTAGTGGTCTTACAGAAGCGCCAGCGTTAAAGAAGGCAACCGTGAATATTGGCGATCGCCAAAAAGGACGTCTAAAGTCATCTAGTGTAATTGATGCTTTAGAAGAGAAACAATCGATTGTGAATGCTGTTAATAAAGCGCTATCGGATAAATTTTATAAAGGGCTTGCGTCAACAATATCGCTCTATGGTGCGGGAAATGTAAGCGTTAAAATTAAAGATACTTTGAAAACTATCCAATTACAAACTCAAAAATCTTTTTTTGACATTAGACATGATTTCTAAAAAACAAACTTTTATTATTGCCGAAGCTGGAGTGAACCATAATGGAAATTTAAAGCTTGCCAAAAAGTTAATTGATGTAGCATCGGATGCGGGTGCCAATGCTATTAAGTTTCAAACCTTTCGTGCTAAAGATTTAGTAAGTCAAAAAGCTGCTAAAGCAGATTATCAAATTAAAAATACAAATCCTTCTGAAACCCATTTTGATATGATTCGTAAACTAGAGTTGTCTGAGAAAGATCATGAAATTCTTATTGTGCATGCTCAAAAGCGAGGAATTCAATTTTTATCTTCTCCATTTGATATGGATAGTTTACATCTCCTGACAAAAAAATTTGGATTAAAGACCATTAAAATTCCATCTGGAGAAATTACCAATGCTCCTTTTCTTCTAGAAGTTGCCCGGGCTTCAAAACAAATTATTTTATCTACAGGGATGAGTACACTAGAGGAAATAAAAATTGCATTGGGCATTTTAGCTTTTGGTTTTATTGAAAAAATGGGTGCAAAACCTAATTTGAATAATTTTAAAAAAGCTTTTAATTCTAAAATGGGACAACAAGCTCTTAAAGATAAGGTAACTTTACTCCATTGCACCACAGAATATCCTGCTCCGTATGGGGATGTAAACTTGCTCGCAATGGAAGCCATGGCAAAAATATTTGGATTGCCGGTGGGGTATTCTGACCATACTTTGGGAATACATATTGCATTAGCTGCTGTAGCTAGAGGGGCAACAATAGTTGAAAAACATTTTACTTTGGACCGCAATATGCCTGGGCCAGACCACAAAGCATCATTGGAACCTAGGGAGTTACATCAATTGGTGTGCCAAATTCGGGAAATTGAACAGGCAATGGGGGATGGTATTAAACGGCCTATGGCATCGGAATTAAAAAATCGGGAGATTGCGCGCAAGAGTTTAGTAGCTGCAAAGGTCATTCAAAAAGGGGAGTTTTTTTCAGAAGAAAATCTAGCATGTAAACGGCCCGGTAAAGGAATATCTCCAAATGCTTATTGGGAAACCTTAGGAAAAGTTGCAAAACGCAATTATGCAGCTGACGAAGCTTTAGATGTCTAAGCAAATTTTTTTAGTGGGCGGGGGCGGGCATGGTCGTGTTGTTTTGGATACCTTGCTTTCCGGTGGTGTAAAGATTTCTGGACTACTTGATCCCAATCTAAAACTTGGAGATAAAGTATTTGGGATTCCTATAGTGGGTGGAGATGAATTTTTAAATCAAGTTTCTCCGTCCGATGTATTGTTAGTGAATGGTTTGGGTGCTAATCCAAGCGTTCAGGGTCGAAAAAAATTGTTTGATGATTTAAAAACACGAGGTTTTGTGTTTCATACTTTTCAGCACACTTCTTCTACTATCGGTCGAGAATGTAATTTGGGAGAGGGTTCACAGGTTATGGCCGGTGCAGTTTTGCAAAATCGTGTTCGAATTGGAAATAATACGGTGATTAATACGCGCGCTAGTATTGATCATGATTGTTTTGTTGATTCCCATAGTTTTATTTCACCGGGGGTTATATTATGCGGAGATATTTTGATAGGGGAGGCAACCTTTATTGGGGCAGGAGCTGTTGTACTTCCTCGTGTTAAAATTGGGATAAATGTTATAATTGGGGCTGGTGCTGTGGTTACAAAAGATATTGCAGATGGGATGATTTTTTCTAGAAATTCCATAGTTAAAATTGGGACAAACAAGTAATGGCGAATTGGAGAGATGTTGTTGTTTCACCAGAAACAACACTGGCACATACGATCTCTAGGGTAGATGTGTCCGGTCTGCAGGTGGCTTTGGTCTTATCATCGGATAATTTTCTCCTTGGGATTTTAACGGATGGGATAATTCGCAGAGCCATATTGGCTGGAAAAAGCCTTCAGATTTCCGTATCAGAGGTAATGAGTCCTCATGTGATAACGTCGCCTGTAGCTACATCACGTGATGAGATGCTTGAGCTTATGCGTAATAAAGTTATTCATCATCTTCCATTGGTAGATGAGATTGGCCGAGTTGTAGGATTAGTTACTTTGGATGAACTTATTGGCGCATGCGAGCGGTCCAATTGGGTAGTTTTAATGGCCGGTGGCTTGGGTACGCGACTGAAGCCACTTACAAATGAATGTCCTAAACCATTGTTATCAATAGGTGGTGAACCAATTCTAGAAACCATTCTTAAGAGTTTTTCCCAGCAAGGTTTTAAACAAATTTTTCTCTCAGTTAATTATAAGGCCGAGATGATCCGTAATCACTTTGGAACGGGAGAGCGTTGGGGTGTACGGGTAAACTATTTGCAAGAAAGTACTCGTCTTGGTACGGTAGGTGCCCTGTCGCTATTGCCAGGAAAACCTACTGCGCCAGTAATTGTGATGAATGGAGATCTACTCACACGAACAAATTATAATAATCTTTTAGAGTTTCATAACGCTCAGGAAGCTATTGCTACTATGGCTGTTCGCGAATATGATTTTCAAGTGCCTTATGGTGTTGTATCTCTAGATGGAGCAAGGATTTCTTCTATAGTGGAAAAACCGGTGCAGAAATTTTTCGTCAATGCCGGGATTTATGCCTTGTCACCAGAAGCATTGGAACATCTTCCTGTCGGAACATTTTTTGACATGCCAATGTTTTTTGAACGTCTGATATCCACAGGAAGTACTACTGCAGCATACCCGTTACGTGAGTATTGGCTAGATATAGGGAGACTGGATGAGTTTGAGCGTGCACAGCGGGAGTGGTCTGTAGATACATACCAGGGACTGTCTAAAAATGGAAGCAATGAAAACAGGGACTCGAATTAAATATGTTATTTTGGAACAGAAATTCTATCTGCAGAGTTTTTTGATTGCTTGAAAATGGTGAGGCCATCTTTTTGATATTTTTTAAATTACGTGCTGAGTTCTGTGCCATTAAAGCAGAATTAATAAGATATTGGCCAAATACAATGTTTGGCTTGGGTATTCGTCAAAGGTATTACTTTAACAAAATGAACCGATATATAAAATATATTGGTCGTGGGTGCCTAATTGATAGAGTAGAGGCAACGACTATTGGAGATGGAGTTATTCTTGGAGATAATGTGATTATGGCAATAAGTGGTATGTCTAAATGCTTTATTGGAAATAATGTTGGAATAGGTGAAGGTACATTTTTAAGATCGGCAAACCATAATTATCAGGATATGGAACGTCTTATTATGGATCAAGGCCATACGTGGAAAAGGGTGAAGTTTAATGGTAAAGAATATGGAATAGTGATCGAAGATGATGTTTGGATTGGTGCTCACTCAATAGTTTTATCTGGTACCCATATCGGAAAAGGATCAGTAATAAGCGCTGGATCAGTAATATCGTCCTTTATTCCTCCTTATTCGATTGCGGTTGGTAATCCGGCAAGGGTGATTGCAAATAGAAAGAGTTTAGTGGCATATTCTACTCAATTAAAGAAGGATATATTGAATGAATAGGTTCGCACAGATAAAAATAGGTCAAAGAGCTGAGATTAGTCATACTATAACTGCAGAAGATGTTCGAAAATTTACTGAGTTAAGTGGAGACGATAATCGACTTCATACAGACGCTGAGTTTGCTGCACAAACCAGCTTTAAAAAACCTCTTGCCCATGGCATGTTAGGGGTTTCATTTATTTCAACAATTATTGGAACAAAACTACCGGGTGATGGTGCGCTCTGGTTTGCTCAGAATCTTGAGTTTCTTTTGCCAGTACACGTAGGTGATATAATTACGATTCGTGCCAAAGTAATCAAGAAAGATGAACGCTTAAGAGTGATAGAATTGCAGACAGATATTATTAATCAATATAGACAGAAGGTTACACAGGGAATCGCTAAGGTTAAAGTTATAGAACAAGAAGTAGGTTTGGTGAAAGAGTGTGATATTAAGCGACTCAATAAGGTGGCGCTGGTAATTGGAGGATCCGGTGAAATAGGTTCTGCGGTTTGCCTGGCCTTGGCAGGTGCAGGTTTTGATGTTGCTATTCATTATTTCAAGAATGTTAATTCGGCTCGCACCTTGGCCCAGAAAATAGAAGAAAAAGGTCGCAAAGCTTGTATATGCGCATGCGATATTACTGTTCAGTCAGAAGTGGACAATGTGGTTCAAGATGTTATTCGTCGACTTGGACCCATTACAGTGTTAGTAAATTGTTCGACTTCAAAAATTGCTGCAATCAAATTTTCGGAGTTGATTTGGCATGATTTTGAATTGCACCTGAATAATCAAATTCAAGGGACATTCAATCTCGTGCGCGCCGTTGTCCCATGTATGGCACAACAGCTATATGGGAAAATAATTAACATCAATTCTCAAGCACTAGAAACACCATCTTCAGACTGGCTACCTTATATTACTGTGAAAGGGGCACTCATGGGATTTAGTCGTGCACTGGCATTTGATCTTGCACCCAAAGGGATTCGCGTTAATACGGTAAGCCCAGGAATGATGGAGTCGGATCTTAATGCGGATATCCCAGAGCGAGTAAGGTTGGTTACTGCAGCCAAAACTCCACTAAGACGATTAGCTTCATCTAAAGATGTTGCAAATGCTGTTGTATTTTTAGCCTTAGAACAATCTGATTTTTTATGTGGTGAGACAATTCGGGTGAATGGTGGTCAGGTAATGATTTAATATCCATGAAATTTACTGAGATTCTTAAACGTAATCGAGAATTAAGTACACAATTTACTGGTAATGAGTATAAGATCGCACTTTTATCAAATATCACTATGGGCCAGTTAAAAGAAGTTCTCGAGTTAACCCTTCGAGAAGAAGGCATAAATGCTAATGTAGTAGTTGGTGGATATGATTCTATTGTTCAGGACAGTAGTCTATTTTCTGAAACTAAAGCAGCTCTAGTATTTTGGGAAGCTTGTAATTTGATAGATGGTTTTCACAATAGTTCTTTCTCAATGTCGGCGGAGGACTTAAGCTTTCTAGCAGAGCGAGTTGAAGGTGAAATAGATTTAATATTGAATAATCTTAAGGATACACCTCTTGTCTTAATCAATTACTTCTCTTCTGCTTTATTTCATATGGATATATTACGAAATGGGCCATTGTCAAATCTTTGTAAGCGCCTAAATTCAACACTTGATAGAAAAGTAGGTCCTAATCAAATCTGTGTAAATCTAGACGTAGCTCTTGCCAAGGTGGGGCTTGGCTCATCAGTGGATTTTCGTCAATTCCAATCTACAAAAGCTCTATACACAATCAATTTCTTCAAAGTGTATTCTGAGCTAGTTAAGCCTGCGTTTATGGCTGCTACAGGACGTGCTAAGAAAATATTAGTACTTGACTGTGATAATACTCTATGGGGTGGTATCATTGGAGAAGATAGTTATTCCGGTATTCAGATGAGTGATGAAACTCTCAAGGGTAAGGTGTTTCAAGAAGTGCAGACAATTCTTCGTGGGCTAAAGAGAGAGGGAGTTTTACTTGCATTATGTAGCAAAAATAATCTGTCTGATATTAATGAAGTGTTAAGTAAACATCCAGACATGGTTTTAAAAAATAATGATTTTGCTGCTAAAAAGATTAACTGGAAAGATAAGGCTACAAACCTTCGTGAACTTGCTATAGAATTAAACTTAGGTCTCGATAGTTTTTTGTTTGTGGATGATTCAGCATTTGAAATTGGTTTGATTCAAAGAGAATTACCGCAGGTCAAGTGCGTTCAGGTACCACAAAATCTTTCTGAATATCCTTCGATTATGCGAGAACTTAAGCAAAATTTTTTCAACTTGTCTAGAACGGGTGAGGATGCTCTCAGAACAGAGATGTATCTTCAAGAACAACAAAGAAAAGATCAAGCGTTTCGGTTTAAATCAGTGGAAGATTACTTAGCTTCACTTGACCTCAAAATAAAAATTTTATGTGATATGCAAATCCCGGTTTCTCGTGCAGCTCAAATGACTCAGAAGACTAACCAATTCAACCTTACCACTAGACGGTATACAGAGGCCGATATTCTACGGATGGTAAATGATTCGCACTATATGTTAGTGGTGTTTTCCGTGGAAGATCGTTATGGTGATTATGGCGCCACTGGTATGATAATTGTTCGGCAAGACAGCAACACTCCCGGTAATGCGTTAATTGATAGCTTTTTAATGAGTTGTCGCATCATTGGACGAAATATTGAGTATAAAATTTTTGATGAAGTTGTTCAAATTCTTTGGACCCGAGGTATAAATTACCTTAGAGCGGAGTATTTGAGAACAGAAAAAAATAGCCAAGTTGAGTTATTCTATGACCACATTGGATTCAATCTGGTTATGGAAAATAAACAACATAGAATATATGGTTTAAATCTAGCGGAATATAGGCCTAAAAACATTAGATATATTGAGGTTAAGTTAAGTGCAACATGTGAATCAGTACAAAAATAAAATTAAATATGTAATGGCTTCAGTATTTATGGTTGATGTTACAGATATCCCAACTAATTGTTCTTACCAAGTATTTGAGAGGTGGGATTCTCTGGCGCATATGAATTTGATTGTCGCTTTAGAAGAAGAATTTAATATTCGCTTCTCAGATGATGATGTCGCGGATATGTTAAACATTGATTTGATTGTTAATATTATAGCTGGGCGGCTGGCTTGCAAGAGGTAGTCCATGAATATTAAACCCCTCAAGATTTTTATGTGTGATTTAACCCACAACACGGTTATTCTAGTTTCAGATACAATTCCAATAAATATTGGATTTATAGGGTCTTATGCTAAGAAATGTTATGGAAAAGAGATTGAACTTTCTTTATTTAAATATCCTCATTCTGTAATTGAAAATATTAAATCTTCTCCTCCCGATGTTATTGCATTAAGTAATTATTCTTGGAATAGCAATTTGTCTGAACATGTTGCTGGGATAGCAAAGCGTATTAATCCACATGTGATTACTGTTTAAGGTGGTACAAATTTTCCTCACGAAGAAGAGCTGCAAAAATCTTTTTTACTTTCTCGTCCTAATACAGATATTTTTATTGAATTAGAAGCAGAAATTG
>OBEQ013014101.1_pt1 | contig 12080 bp, 6 predicted proteins | sample 1670901 | NCBI WGS metagenome assembly OBEQ01 (sample SAMEA104232315, study PRJEB22302) | groundwater metagenome | biome: forest; feature: aquifer; material: groundwater | place: USA | collected 2011-08-07 | depth 5.4 m | reverse complement strand
CTGAGAACCCGCCACAGCCGAACCACTACACGTCCCCGCAGCACAAGTAACCGCCGCCAAACAACAAACACTACCACCAACATTACAAGTAGCAGTAGTCGCAACCGGCCGCGGGGCAACACAAGAAGTATCACACGTCCCGGGCGAACAAGTGAGCTGCGCCGCGCCGCAGCAGACATAACCGGATGCGCACGTACCGGCCCCATCGATTTTGCTGACAATTGAGCAGCTGGTAGTCAAGTTGCACGTCTGGCCCGCGGTATCGGTGCAGGTAAATGCTGGCGCGGTGATGTGAATGGTGTGTTGGACATAAACGAGCAGTGCGGGATCATAGACGTTTGACTGAACAATGTAGTCCCCGGTTACAGTTGGTGTCCAAGTCCCGCTGCATGAGCCTGTACTTGCAGCCGGTGACACTGGGCACTGTTTGAGGGTCGCACCAGCCGCGAAAACATCAACCTCGGTAACGAAACCTTCAGGGTCCGAACCGCTTGCGGTAACAGTAATGGCAGTTCCGGCTACAAAGGAGCTTCCATCGGCCGGGCTAACGCCCGCTACCGGCGGCTGGTTTATGCAACTGGTGCAATTGCCGCCGGCAACAGCGTTGCTGCAGCTGCCGTACCACGCACATACGCCATGCGCGGTGCCGTCACAAACCTCCCCGGTCTCGATGACGTTATTGCCGCAAACTGATGCGGGCGACGGATTGCAGCACCTTCCATTGCTGATGAAAGTTGTTCCAGTGGAACTCGCAACATTGCACACCGTACCGGTACTGGTTGGGTTATCGGCAGGGCAGGCTGTGCCGGATGCAACGCAAGTTCCTGTCCCGCACGGGTCTCTCGCAACACAGCAAACCTGGCCGGCCACAAAATTGGTATTGCATGTGTCGCCGGTGACCGTGAGGGGGGCAGCGGCAGGGCAGGAAGCATAGCATGAACCGGCCGCACAAGGGTCTACAACCATGCAAGTGCAATCGGAGCTTTTGCATACCTGCTCGGAACCGCACCCTGAAGAAACGCCGCTGACTATATCACACGCTTCTTCGGTAACTTTTATGTTGTCCCCGCAAACAGGGTTGCATGTTGAATCGACAGTGCAGGGGCTGGTGCTGCATGCGTATCCGGAAGCGCACACGAAGAAAGTGACTGTTCCGCCCCCCGGAATTGTGCTGACACTGGCTGATGACGCAGGCGCAAAAACTATTGAGGAGAGCAGAAGCGCAAGAATAGTGAGCAGAAAAAGGCGCGCCGCAAAATTTTGCATGAATCTAAAAGGCACGTTATTTTTATAAAAAAGTCCTTTTACAGAGAATGCGTGGCAATTGCAAAAAAAGGCGGTTTTTGGGCCAAAATTCGGGCTTCCGGGGAATGGAAAACCGCCGCGCAAAATTTTTACCCCCTTGCGGCCTTCGCATTTGTGCTCGGGTACACCTTTTTTTTCCTCCTTGTGCCCTTTTTCCAGCACAACAACCTCTTCAATTACGACATGTCAGGAATGTACTTTTCATCATGGTACACCGCGAACTACCTTTTTCCGAACCCGATTGGCTGGAACCCGTATTTTTTCTTCGGCTTTCCCCAGAGCCAGTTCTACGGCCCGCTCTACCCCTACCTCACATCAATCCTCGCGCTCGCGATGCCAATTGATGCTGCGTTCAAAACAGTGCTCGCGCTCGCGCTGCTCCTGACGCCTGTTTCGTTTTATTTTTTCAGCCGCTCTTTCGCGCTCTCACGGAACAGCTCCACGGCAATAATGCTGCTGATGTTCGGCCTGCTATTCGCCTTTCCCGATGGGGACTTTGGCGGAAACATCAACGCGACTTTCGGGGCGGGCTTTGTCAGCCAGGCGCTCGCGCTCCCGCTTTTCTTTTTCTATTTCGGCAGCCTGAAGAGGAAAACGGATTCGCTTGAAAACAGGGAGGAAAATACGCGGGGCAAAAAAGTTGCCGCGCAAAAAAAACAAAACGGCAAAAACATTTTTTTTTGGCTTGCCCGATTCTTTCGCATGGAAATCCTCGCGCCGTCCATCCTCCTTGCGCTCATCGTACTCTCGCACACGCTCAGCGCAGTGGCCGGCCTTTTTGTCCCGCTCGCGTTCCTCATGGCGCGACCGGATAAAAAAACATTTGCATTCCTCGCGGCGCACATTGCGCTCGCGTTCCTGCTCACGGCATTCTGGGCCGTGCCCGCGGCCGCGAAAATGGGCTATGCGGCCGTGAATCAGCTGGGGAACCTCGCATGGAACGCCGAGCTGCTCGCGGCAGGCGCCATTCTAATCCTTTTGGCGCGATGGAAAAATGAAAAGGCGCTATCGCCGGCGCTTTTTTTCGCTTTCGCAATCCTCGCATTCGCGCTCATTGGAAAGGAACTTGGCTGGCCCGTTCACTTCTACAGGTTCACGATGCTCATTTACCTGATGGGGCCCATTGTCCTTTTCACATTCGTGAAATTTAGCGCGAGGAACAGGGCCTTGCATATTGCGGCGGTTGCGATTGCCTTCGCCGCGGTTTTTTCCCTCTCAGGGCTGCTGCATCCTGAAGGGTACTCGATAGTGAAAAAACTCCCCCCGCTGCAAATTCCTGGACCCGGCCCCGCCATGGACCGGCCAAATGGCCCGGATAGGAATGCATACCTCGCATTGAATGAGCGGACCATTGTTGATGCGCCGCTTGGCAGGCAGTCGAATATGCATGAGTTCCCCGAAATGGCGGCCATGGGCAACCGGCTGCCGGGCGTGGTCGGGGTTTTCTCGGAATCCTCGAGGAACTCGAGGTATGCCTTCGACCTCTCCCGCGAGCTTGACGGCAACAACCCCAACTGGGGGGTTGCCACCGATGATGGGCGGGTGGATTCGATGGGCTGGCAGGCAAAGCAGCTCGGGCCAGGCCAGCTCGCCCGCCTCGGGATAAAGTATGTGCTAACATCCTCGCCCCCGCTGCAGGGGTGGGCGCTTGAGCGGGAAATTTTCACGGTTTACCTAATCGGCGGCAAGCCTTTGGACCCGGACAGGTATTCCTATTCCCTGTACAGGACAAACAATGCCAAAATAATCGAGGTGCTTGATTTCGTCCCCCGCAGGGTCGCGCCGGAAAACTGGGAAAATGAGGCGGCGGACTGGTTCCTCTCGCCGCAGGTTGGCAAGACCGTGCTTGTCGATGAACAGGTGCCGCCCATGAAAGGTGATGGAAGCGAAACCGTGGAAATTCTTGGGCAAAGCCCGTCAATGGAAACGGTAAGGTTCCGGGTAAATTCCACAGGGCCGGTGCCCGTGCTCATAAAAATCTCGCAGTTCCCGAACTGGCGCGCCTACAGCGGAGGAAAGGAGCTGCACATTTACAGGGCATCGCCCTACTTCATGCTTGTCTATGGAAATGGCGAGATTGAGCTCAGGTACGAGGACACCTGGAGCGACACGCTTGGGCATGCGCTCACGCTCGCCGGCATCGGGGCATGCGCATTCATCGCAATTGGCAGCCGCAAACCGGGAAAAAACGAAAAGCCGCGTGTCCGGTAGGAATAATATTGTTTTGTGAAAAATATGTGGCTATGGGCAATGATTCACCAGCCGGAACACCGGCCGGGGCGGGAGCAAAATTTTCCGGGGCCAAAAAATTTGCCATGGGGAACGCTTTCCCGCTTGCCGCGTTCGCCCTTGTTTTTTCGTACATAATGATTTCCCTTCTCGCCCCATTTTTCCTGCAAAACAACCTCTACAACTATGACATGGCGGGAATGTACGCATCCTCGTGGTATACCGCAAATTACCTTTTCCCCTCCCCGATTGGGTGGAACCCGTACTTTTTCTTCGGCTTTGCGCAAAGCCAGTTCTACGGGCCCCTCTACCCATACCTAACTTCAATTTTTGCGCTCGCCCTTCCCACGGATGTGGCGTTCAAGTGCGTGCTCGCGCTCACGTTGCTGCTAACTCCCGTTTCGTTTTATTTTTTCAGCCGCTCGTTTGGCTTTTCGCGCAACAACTCCGCGGCGATTATGCTGCTAATGTTCGGGCTGCTATTCGCGTTCCCGTACGGGGACTATGGGGGGAACATCAACGCGACATTCGGGGTCGGGTTTGTCGCACAGGCGCTTTCTATCCCGCTCTTCTTTTTCTATTTCGGTTCGCTTAGGCGCTCGTTTGATTCGCAAAAGCTCGCGATTCCATCCCTTCTGCTCGCGCTCACAATACTCGCGCACACATGGACGGGCTTTGCCGCCGTTTTCATTTCCATCGCATTCTTCCTCTCAAGGCCGGGAACAAAAACCGCGCTCTACCTCGGCAGCCATCTTCTGCTCGCATTCTTTCTCACCGCATTCTGGTCGGTGCCGATGGTTGCAAAAATCGGCTACCTCGCCATCAGCCACATAGGGAAAATGGCATTCAGCCTCGAGCTTCTCGCGGCAACCGTTGGGATAATCCTTCTCGCGCGCCGGAAAAAAGAGCGGCGCGCACATGAGCCGCTGCTCTTCCTGCTCGCAATCCTTCTGGCCTGCGTGATAGGCGATGCCCTCAAGCTGCCGGTGCACTTCTACCGCCTCACAATGCTTGTATACCTTATGGCGCCAATTGCCCTGCTCTCATTTTTCAGGGGCGAGAACAAAATTGTGCACGCCGCCTGCCTCTGCCTTGCCGCCATCTCCGTTTTCACGCTAACCGGGCTGCACCCGGAAGGCTATTCGATAATAAAAAAAATCGCGCCCCTGCCGTTTGAAATTGACGGCAGGCTTTTGGTGAACGCCCCTCCGCAAAGGCAGTCGAATGTGCATGAATTAACCGAAATGGTCGCGGTGCAGAGCCGCAGCCACGGGGTTGTGGGGCTTTTTTCGGACTCATCGAAAAATTCGCGCTACGCCTTCGACTTGTTGCGCGAATTCGATTCCGCAAACCTGAACTGGGGCGTGGTAACCGATGATAGGCGCATCGATTCAATGGGCGAGGGCGCGCGGCTCGCGCTAATACCCGGCCAGCTCGAGGCGCTTGGGATAAAATACGTGCTCACTTCCTCCTCGCCGCTTCCAGGATGGAAATTGATGGCGGCAAATGTTTTCACGCCCTACATCAAGGACAATGCCGGCCAGATGCACCAATACCCATATTCGCTCTATGCCGCGAACAACACGGGCATCATCTCGGTCCTTCGCTCCGCCCCGCGCTATGCCGAAAAGGACAAGTGGCAAAACGAGGTCACAGAGTGGTTCCTTTCAGGGCGCGCCGGGGAGGGCGAACTTGTCGATGAGCCCGTGCCGGGCTTTGCCGGCAGCGGAAAGGAGGGCGTGAAAATTCTCGAGCAGAGCAAGACAATGGAGCGCATCAAATTTTTTGTCGACTCGCAAAAGAGCGTGCCCGTGCTCATAAAAATTTCACAGTTCCCGAACTGGCGCGCATACCAGAGCGGTTCGCCCCTGCACATTTACCGCGCATCGCCCTACTTCATGTTAGTGTACGGGTATGGGGAAATCGAATTGCGCTATGAGCAAACCCCGCCAGACATTGCAGGGCATGTGATGACATTTATCGGGGCGGTTGCCGCAATCGCGCTGTGGCGCAAAAAAAATGAATGCGGCAATTTGCCGCCCTGATGCATCATGGATTTTGGTGCGGCGCCGGCACGAAGGGCTGCTGCATTCCATATGGCTTTAGCCCGATTCCGCTCAGCTCGAACTTTCCGCCATTTTCCGGAATTGAAAATGAAAGCGTCGCGTTCGCGTCCCCGGAGTTGTACCTTATGCGGTAGACGAGCCACGCCTCGTGGACATTCCCTTCCTGCACTTCCTTAAAATCGAGCAGCTCGAATTTTTCCGGCTCGCCAAACCGCGTGCTCATGATTTTGAACAGGCCCTCAAACTGCGCCTTGCTATAGCCCTCAAAAAGCCTCGGGCTTGTGAGCGAGAGCGCCCTTTGAAAATCCTTCGCCTTCATCGCCGAAAAAAAATCATCCGCAACTGCCCGTGCCTGCTCGCGAAGGTATGACTGCTCCTGCGTGCCATTCCAATCCCCCGCATTGTCCATGGGCTGGCGGCCTGCGGGAAAACTGCACCCGAGCGCGAGAATGGAAAAGAGGAAAAGCGCGATTATTTTTTTCATTCAATTAAAGCGGAGCCATTCTTCTTATAAAAAAAACCTATTGGCCGCCCAAATTTCAATCCGAAGGTTTTTATATTTTAAAGGGCAGATATTAGCGATGAAAAAACTTCTCGGCATTTTTCTGGCCCTTTCCCTTCTATTCCTCATTTTCGGGTGCTCGAACGCCCCAAATGACGGGCGAACCGGCACAGGCCCTGGGAATGCCAATAATACGCCGCCTATCACCGGCCCTGAGCAGAAGGAATTCAAATTGGGCGATGAGCTCGCCATAAGGCAGGGCGGCATATACACAAATTCCGGGGCCGGGCTAAAAATCGGGGCAAAATCCTTTTCCGATTCCACATGCAAGCCGGGCGCGCAGTGCATATGGGCGGGCGAGCAGGGGGCTAATCTTGTTGCAAGCGATGCGAACGGCTCGGCTGAAATATTCCTCGGGCAGGCCACGGCACCTGATGCTGATTTCCTCACATATTACACCGCGCAGCTGCTCTCAATAGATGCGGGAGCGCAAATTGCGAAAGTGAAATTTTCGAGGATTGCCCCGCACAACGGGCTGTTCTGGCTCTACTACGAGCCTGCACAGTGCGGCACAAACCCATGGGAGCGGTGGGCACAGGGGCAAACAAAAAAATATGGTTCGGACTCCGGAGAAATAAAGGCATGGCTTGATGCGGAGAAAGGAATCAAGGCATTAGAAATCGCCTCCAAAAAAGTATATGATGTCGTCTGCGCCGCATGCTCATGCCCGCGCGGCGATAGGGTCGCAGTGCTTGTTGCCAGGTCCGATTCAGCAAAAATGGAATCGCTTGGCTGGAAGCTGCTAAACGGCACCGGCGCCGCGGCCTGCACCAAGGAGGCAATGGTATGCCCCGACGGCACGGCGATTGGAAGAGCGGGGCCTTTTTGCGATTTTGCACCCTGCGCGCAGCATGATTTTTACATAAGGAAAACCGATGTGCCAGGATTTGCGCCAAACCCCAAATGGAAGACCACCTATATTGACGGCAACGGCAGCGTGACGGTCGAGGAAAAGGATTCGGGAGGAAACGTCTCGGCTAAAAGCAGGACATTGCTTTCGGAAAATATCGGGGAGCTAAAAAAACTCGCGGAGGACTCGGGCTTTTTCACAATCACCCGGCAAGATACGAGAACATGCATAGCAGATGCGCCGAGCGTGAACCTTACAATTATAAGCGGCGGCAAAACCGCAACCCTTACCGGAATCAATGCATGGTGCGATAAGGCCAAGCAGGAAAAAATCTCGGAACTCGCAAGAAGAATCGGCGAAATCGGCACGAGCGCGTCATGAAATTGGCGGTCCAAAATCGCAAATTTTGCCGTGTTTTTTCAAAATGGGAAAAAACGCCATTTTTAACAAATTAACTTCAATTAGTGAAACGAAAGATAGCTTAATAATATCCCAAAACAGGTATATGTCAGGCAAAGTGCACATATATCATAATATACTTAGTGGGGACAAATCCGGAAGAACCGGTTTTGAAGGCAGAATATGGAAAAAAACTTTGCATGGATTTCACTTGCGATAGTTTTTATCGTTTTCCTTACTCTTGGCGCTGCCGGCGAAAACTCGTATTCCCCAACCCCGAATGATGATTCCGCACCTTCTTATTATCAGGCTCCGGCTCTCGCTTTAACCGTACTTGCTTCCCCTTCCCACACAAGCCCTTCCACAAGCGCGGCGCCATCCACTTCCGCATATTCTCCCCAAACCCCAAATGAGAGTGTGCCCGCAAACCCTGCGCCCGCCTCATCCGGCAATGGCTCTTCATCCCCGGCTGACACAAGACTCTCCTCATCCCAAGAGCAGGGACATGGAACCCCCGTTGCAATATGCGGGAACAATATTTGCGAAAATGGCGAAGTAATCATCTGCTCAATTGATTGTGCCAAGGCTTTGCCGCAAGGCGAAGGCGCAACGTCCCCTGGCCCGGAAAACCAAGGGAATGGAAGCAAATCCCAAGGCCCATCCCCGACAGCCGCAAGCGCTTTGGCAACTTCGCCTGGCTCGGGCGGCACCGGGGCAGGTTCGCAGGGCCAGTCCGCGGCGGCCAAGGAAGCTGGCACATCGCCTTTCGCGAGCCCATCACAGCAAGCCCTGGCAGGAAATGGGGCATTGCCAGGCGCCGGCGCAGATTACTCTTCACCATCGCCAAGCCCTTTTATCGATAAAATTCCGGCAATGATTGCGGACTTCCCTTTCACGATTTTTCCCCTCCCAACGCCCATACTGGCGCTTGGGAAAATCCTGAATAACGGGATTTCTCTTCTCTTGGCAAACACGCAGGGGAAGGGCGTGGAAATCAGCAAGCAGAACACCGGCAGCCCGAATGCCAAGGTTCCTGCAACAGGCACCGCCAAAATCCCGTCAATCCCGACAAGGGTGAACCCGGCAGTTAGGCCAACCCCGCCAACGCTTTGGGAAGGGCAGGAGATAGCCAACACTTCAATCTGCAGTGACAGCGACAATGGCGTCTTTTCAGGAAAGCCCGGCGCTGTGACGTTCAAAAATGCGGACGACACAACCCAGGCCGTGCCAGACTACTGCGTCACAGACACACTCAATGGCGGGACACCGGCAACCAGGACTGTTGACTCGACAGTCGAGCACTACTGCAAAACACCCCAAACCGATCCCGGCGCGGCATCTTCAAGCACCGGCGATAGCGCTTATGGCTGGATAAAGATAAGCTGCCCCGGCGGATGCGACAAGGCCACGGGGGCGTGCAAGCCAAACCCATTCGCCGGAATGACAAAGCAGGAAATAGCCAAGGCAAAGAACATCTGCGAAGGCTACAGCGAGGCCGCCATCAAGCTCTCAGAATTCAAGCCCGGCGCTACAGGGGGGGCGAGGGCAGCCTCTGCCGGGAAAACCGGCCTGCCTGACACTTCGCAGGCCGAGAGAAGCGCAGGCCAACTCACCAATGAGCTGCTTGGCATGCCGGAATTCGCGCCCGGCGCTATCCAAACCACAACCGCTGCGGGCGCAGCAAAGGCTAGCGAGGCAACGATTGCAAAGGCAAAAGAGCGCAAGGCAATTATGATGGAACTGGCAGCAACAAACCCGCCTGCGTTTCTCAAATACTCGATTGCTGGCAGGGCGCCGCGCAACACCGACCCCGAGCTTGCAAAGGAAATTGAAAGCGATGCAACGCTCACCGGCAACATAATGGTCACGATTACGGAAAGCCCCCACTTCGGCGAGGAGTATGCGGGCGGGGATGGGCAGGCCAAAGAGCCGCTAACCTACCAGCTCAATACCGCAAAGATGAGATATGCGATAAGCGCGACGGACTATTCCAGGCTTCCGGCGGTTTCCGGCAAGAGAATGGAAATTAAGGGCGTTGCAATAGGCAACATTGTGGTGATGGACAGCTCAAAAAGCACCGGCATCGCGCTCAAGAGCACCACAACCCCGAACGAAAACATCGGCCCGAAGAAGTTCCTGCTTGTCTACAGCCACAGGCCGGGCGAGCAGCAGAAATACATGATAAACCAGGACGCCATCCTTGCAAACGTGAAAAAGTTCTTCCAGGACACAACGCCGCTCGACCCGAGCTTCCAGGTTATGGAATTCGAAATAAGCGATTATGATTTCTATAACTTGGGCGGCTGGGGTTACATAAGCCCTGATAAGACATACACAAGTTCAGAGAAACAACTCGCACTCATCGAAGAAAAGGGCATAAACCTCAAAGATGTATTTGCGATAATCAATGTCGACGAGAGGGTCAAGGGCCAGCCAATGGGAAACGGCACTTACTTTGGATACTGCAATGGCGGGACAGCATGCGGCACCTTAGGAAAAGTTGACGTCGATGCCGGAAAATTCTCTAATATACAACATTACACACTAGGAGAAATATATATCACCCCGAACATTATGCGCGGTGCCGTGGCTTTAAATTCCAACACAATTATACACGAAATAGGCCACAATATGGGAGCAAATCACTCATTGGGCGCACATACCAATAGCGGTGCTGGTTGTGTTATAGGTCAATATTATGCTTACGGAACAGGCTTTGGAAATTGCCAACTTGCAGGAGGTTCTTTTGAAATGGTTGACCCAATGGGTTCAGTATATACGGGTTTAGATAGCGGAAGCTATACTGTCGCAAACCAGATAACGTTTGGCTGGCTAACCAATAACAATGCGAGAAAGGTGGAAACCGTCACTAAAAGCGGCATTTACACGCTAAATAACATCGATTCCAAGCAGGGCATTGTGGCGCTCAAAATACCTCTTGGGACGGACGAGACAACGGGAAACCCGATTAGCTACACGATTGAATACAGAGAAAAGAAAGGCTACAACAATGGATATGACACAGTTGGTAGCTTGAACCTGCCCGCAACAGATGTTTATGATGGACCGATATTGTATTTGAGCGGGCAAACATATACAGATAACCCAAATGCCATTGACAACCTGCTGATACATTTCCAGACCAGAAACGAGGAAACGGCCAACAAAACCGGCGCGGAGCGCAAAATAGCCATCCTCGAGGACAGGCCATTCTATGATTTGGAGAATAACCTTGCGATAAAGGCATTAAACAAAACCGATGGGAGCGTGAGAATCGAGGTCGCACTCAACGCCAACTGCGGCGAATACTCATCCACGGCAAGCCAGGCCAACAAGCCGGCGAACCCTAACGTAAACTAAAACAACAGCTGATTTTCCAGAAGATGCCCTTGAGCAATCCGCACCCTCAAAATAATCAACTATTTAGTTGATTGGCGTTCAACTGCCGATTTTTTAATCGCCTAATGGCAAATAGGTAATATGGAGGGACAATTGGCTTCAAATGATTATGCGGAACGCAACCTTGGGAACGTTTTTTCCCAAGAAAAGGCTTGCAAGTCACTTTTCATATTATGGCTAATGCTCGCCACAATAGTTTCCCCGCTCTTCGCAGGCTCCGCATCACCCAGCCCTTCTTATTCACCGGGCGAATCGCCAACTGCTATAGTTCAAACGCCTCTGCCACAAACAGCCACAACAGAGAATGAAAGTGCGCCGGCAGAATCCGGCAATCCGTCTGCAGCCGCGCCAGTTTCGAGCAGCCCTTCATCTTCTTCGGATGCCACTGAAGACCGCATTGTTCCGCCACAAAATACATTGCCAAGCCCTTCTGTTGTGCCCGCTTTGCCTTCAGGTCCACCAACAAATCCTAATCCAGGTTCTGTGAATCAAAATCCGGCACCGCTCGTTTCAGCGCCACCGGTTCTTTCGCAAAGCACCTTGCCTTTGCCAGCAACAGGCTCCAATGCAAGTGCATCTCCAAGCAAAGTTCCTCAACCTGCAACACCGGCAATTCCTAGCGTGCCGGTTTCGAATGGAAATTCTCCAGTGGCAAACAACAGCCAGAGCGCGCAAAGCAGCATATCTCCAAGCCCCGCGCCAGTTGTTGCGGGCAGTCAGGCTAAAACTCCGCCTATTACAAGTCAATCACCCAGCGCTTCGGCAACAAGCTCAAATACCCCGGTTGCAGTGTGTGGGAACAGTATTTGCGAGGCAGGTGAAGGGCAAAGCTGTCCAAAAGACTGTTCCGGGAAAAAAATAGCCAATCCCATAACTGGCTTGGCAGTTGCCGGAACTGGTTCTACGACAGGGGCCGTGGCAAAACCTGTTACTGGGAGTGGACAGTCACAGGGCGTTACAGTACTGCTTGGAACTGTTTCGCAGGCGGAAATTCCAAGTAACTCCAATAAGGACGTTTCGCTCAGCACAATGCAAAAATCCTCAATTGGTGCGGGCACTTCTTGCAGTGATGCGACACAACTCGGAAACGCAATAGTAGTGGTGAATGCTTCTGAGAGCCAGCGTTTCTACTTAACTTCGCCACTTTTGGCGGCCTGATGGCTCTGACCTGATTTGTCATTTGCGCTTTACCAGCGCAAATCTACGCTGGTAACCCCGTATTTGTGAATGGATTTTCCCAAAATCGCTTCAATTTCTGGGGAAATGTTCG
>OBEQ010122699.1_pt1 | contig 12081 bp, 9 predicted proteins | sample 1670901 | NCBI WGS metagenome assembly OBEQ01 (sample SAMEA104232315, study PRJEB22302) | groundwater metagenome | biome: forest; feature: aquifer; material: groundwater | place: USA | collected 2011-08-07 | depth 5.4 m | reverse complement strand
TGCGCCGGATCGCTACCTCCACCGTCCCATAAAACGGCCGCGTCCCGGTCGCGTTGCCCACACTCACCTGGAACGGCATCGTCGATCCCAACGCCAATGGACTCGGCACCACCACATCCGCGTTCGTCAGCGTGACCCCTAGATGCCCGACTTCAATGATCGGATGGAGTGTGGGGCCAACGGGAGTAATAATTAAATGGCCGGGAGTTCCATCGATCTGCTTAACTCCAATCGACGCTATATAGGTACCGGCTGGCAGGTTGTTGACGGGGATCTGTATCGTGCCTGATCCTTCGGCCGGTACGGAGATGGATTTTTCGCCTCGAAAAATAAACGAGGCCGGATTATTCGGATCTGAGCCGGCCGGCCGAATGTAAACAAATCCATCGGCCTCTCCAGCTTTCAAACCGGTATTGATGACTGACAACCCGATCGTCATGCTTTGCCCAGGTTCCAGATGCGTGCGAAGCCCTTGCACCATGCCGCTAAAACCGATCTTTGCCGCGCCGGCGTTTGGGTTCATCGCACTGAGAGCCCGAATGAGCGCCGTGTCGGGGACGCCAGGGTGGTTGCCAGGCCAGCCGGGTCCAACTAACGACCGGTTGGCGGCGCTGCTGTAGCCCCCAAAACCGCTCTCACCCATATGCACGGAGCCAGCAGCGACGCCACCGCCGCCGCCTCCTTCATTCCCGGAAGCTCTCCAGAGATCGTCCGGGATCGTGGGCGCAGCGAACTTCGGAAGGTCATGGTCAAGCCGCGTAAAGAGGTTGTCGGCAAGCGGATCTCCGAATGGATTGCCGTCAGCATCCTTGAGGGAAAAATCAACATCGTACTGCTTGCCGGCCTGCACGCCGGCATCGGTCAGCTGCTGCGCACTGAACGAAATCGCGGCATTTCCATCCTTATCCACGGTGGCCGTCCCGCTCATGGAAATCCCCGCTCCTCCGCCCACCGGCCGGAATCGAGCGGTGATGCCGACCTCTTGTCCGGCGTAATCCGGAAGGCCAAACGCCGCGCGGAAGGGGTCTCTCAAACCAATGCGATCGGTGTAGCTCCGCAGAGAAACCTTCGGGGCGGCAACACCAGGAACATCCTGGATAATTTGGATCTCCGCCCCCGGACTGACCTCGGGCGACAGGGCTCCGACATGCGCGGAATACTGAAAAAGATCGGAGGGATCCCCTCCTGCCAAAGCCATTGTTCCCAAGAGGGTGGCCCCCACCATCGCATAGGGGCCGAGCTCCTCAAGGGTCGGCCGCCGACGATTCGGAAATCTTGGGGAGGATCGGCGGGCGGTTTTCTTCAAGCCAAGGGTTTCTTCCAGGCCGGCTTGGCCGCTTCCCTCGCCGCCATTGGGCGAGCGCAATTCGGAAGGAGCCGATTCCTGGCGAGCATACACACAGGGGATGCTCCATACGATCTGCGCGGCGGCAAGACCGAGAGCAATCCCTCGGCAGGCCCCCTTCCAGGACTTTGTGAAAGCGCCCCGGAAATAGGCGAAATAAAAACCGGTCATGGCTCTCCTTCTTTGATGGACAGGGAAAGGCCGAACCATAGCTTCCCCTAAAACAATTTTACCTTTTTTCCCTGATATAAATCAAATATATATTTAAATTTATTCCCTGTTTACACCCTGCGCTGGAGGGTTTTCTAAGTGCGTGAGCTGTTTCATAGAAATTATGTTATCGTAGAGCAGGAGAAATCAAAACCGTGTCTGCCGCCTCTTTACAGAAAGTGATCGACGCCGTCGACCGGGCCAATAGCGAGGACCCGCACACCGTTGTCGTCGATGGAGTTTCCCATCCTTACGAGCGGATCTACTCCACCTGGATGACCGATTGGGTCAAGCAGCTGGAGTCGAGCGCCTCTGAGGAACTTTTGATCGCTGCACGCGGCCAGCACATCCAGCGCTGGAGTATTCCGCGCGACCGGTACCCGCTCGATCGAGCCGGTTATCTCCGCTGGCGGGAAACACTCAAGCAGTTCCACGCCGAAAAGATCGGCGCCCTCATGCAGGAGGCCGGTTATCCCGATGCCTCCATCCAAAAAGTCCAGCGGATCATCCTAAAGAAAAACATCCGAGATCCGGAATCGCAGATCGTCGAGGACGCGCTGTGTCTCGTTTTCCTCGAACACCAGTTCGCCGATCTCGCCAAAAAGGAGCCGGAAGAAAAGATGATCGATATCCTCCGGAAATCCTGGCGCAAGATGGGGGAGCGGGGCCGCGCCGCAGCGCTGAAACTTCCGCTTCCCCCATCGGAGAAAGCGCTGCTGCAAAAAGCTCTTTCTTAGATCGCTATTCGGCGAGGGTTGTAATGCGGACTTGCGGGAAGCCGGCGTCGCGGCAGAGATCCCAGAGCTCCACGAGCTTATTCACGCGGGCGTTCCGGTCCGCGCGGATCATCACCGGCTGGCCTCTCTTCAGGCCGGCCAGTCTCTGCCGCAGATCGGCCGCCGAGACCGCCGCCCCGTTGAAATAAATCACGTGCTCCTTCGTCAGCGTGATCACCGGGTTCGTCTCCCCGAGCTGCCGGCCCGTCACCGCTTTGGGCAGCGTGACGTCGATCCCCTGCTGCAGCATCGGGGCGGTGACCATGAAGATGGTGAGAAGAACCAGCATCACGTCGACGAGCGGTGTGACGTTGATTTCAGAAACGGGCGCTCTGAACCGTTCGGCTCTCATCGGGTTCCGGGGTAGTGAGCGTCTCCTGCAGCTGCTCCGAAAAGTCTTCCATCTGAACCGTGAGCTTTCTTGCCCAGTTCAAGAAATAGTTGTACGCCATCACCGCGGGGATCGCCGCCGCCAGTCCCGCGGCGGTGGTGATGAGCGCGTCCGCAATGCCGGGCGCCACCACCGCGAGCGATGCCGAGCCGGTTGCGCCGATTCCCCGGAAAGCGTTGATGATCCCCCACACGGTCCCCAGCAGGCCGATGAACGGCGTGCTGGATCCGGCCGTTGCGAGGAATGCGAGGTAGGTGTGGAGCTTCTCGATCTCGAGCGCTTCATGCCGGCGGATCAACCGCTCGATCCGGCTTTTTTGCGTCGGCCGGAAGGCGGTGTAGACCGACCGAAACAGGCCCGCCAACGGGCTGACTTCCATCCCTCCGGCTTTTTTCACGAGATCGATCGGCGGCAGGTTCGAGTGAAACGCCGTCAGGAAGATGTCCGACTCGCGCGATGCCGTCCGAAAATATTCAAATTTATAGACGATGATCGCCCAGGATCCGACGGAGAAGCCGGCCAGTACGAGCAGCACGACCTTCGCGAAAAAACTCACGTGCATCAGCAGTTGAAACGTCGACTCATGCATCTGATTTTACCCTCTCAAAAAACGCGTGCCCAACGGGACGATTCTCGAACCCCCGCTGTGGCTTACCTCGTCCTGATTTTAACAGGTTCCTGGAGGAGTCCTGGTGCCGGAGCCCCAAAGCTCGCCCATTGGCGCTGGCAACAGACCACGTTAACCGATCGCAAATAGACCAAAGGCGACGGGGGCTTAACTGGAGGTAATGGTGATCGTCGGGGCGCCTAGGGACGGGATTCCGCCGGATTGCGTCAGAACGCTTGAAGTGTCGAAGGCCACTTGAATCGTTGGCGCCGCTCCCCCATCGGACACCACAATCGTGACGGTCTTCGTAGAAGTTGGGTTCGAAATGGTAAAGGTCGAAGTGGTGTAGTCGTTGCCCGGCGTATTTGCCGCTGCGCCGTTGGTCGAAAAGGCGTTGGAATTGGCTCCACCGCTGGTATAGATCGTCGTAGCGCCGTTGTTCACATAACCCTTGAACGACAAGGTCGAGCCGATGGTGGTGCGCATCCTGTTGTAAGTGCCAGGTGCCAGGGCAACACCGTTGGCCAGGCTGGCTGCGGTGGCTCTGGCACTGACGGATGCGATGTTGATGCTTTGGCTGCCCGAGAAGATTGTCTGGAAGGTTGAGCCACCGTCATTTGATATCTCGACCCTTGTGACGGTCACCGTGTAGACACCATCCGCGTTCCCCGAAGCGGCATAGGCCCTTCCTGCGAATAACAAACAGAAAACCCCCAACCCCATGAGAACTAACGCGCGTCGTTGGACCAAGCTCATTATGTTCCCCTCCGAACCTCGACGTTGACCTGACCTGCTGTTCGTGTGTAGCGCTTCACGACAATCTCATTGTGCCGCTCAACCAAGGTGACCAGGCGATTGCTGACATCGCTTGGTGGGAACATCTCCTTGTCCAGTTTAAGCGGGGATTGCCATTTTTCAGGAGCATTATTCCCAAAAGGAATCCTGAAAGCAACATTCGCACCCCAAGCGAGCACGCTTTGCGTGTTGTTGTTCAAGACAATATTCCACACGATGGTTGGGATCGGCCTGAATTCGGCACGGAATGACCAACCGCTCCTATCCTTGAATTCCCCGAACATACCACTCGTAACCACCAAACACTTTCAGGCGCGAGTAATATGGAATAGGTGCTCCTACCTCGACATCAAAACCATTAACGGCTTTTTCAACGACTTCCGCAGCCCCCCCTGGCTCTGCTACGCGTGCTGGAGACAACCCAAAGTAGCCATTGGCCCTAAATTCAGAAAAAGCACTGATGGCTTCCAGGCCGGTGCCGACCCGGTAATGCGAAAAATGAGTATCGTAGTCATAAAAAAAATTAGTGCCAAGCATCCAAGATCGGTCCCTAACAAGTTGGCGATACCCAATCCCGTTGTTGAGAAGGGTTTCTCCGCTTCGATGGTTCACACGAGGTTCAACGAAGAGAATGCGGGTGTCCGTTGCCGGACGGACCAAGGGAAAGATCAGGTCCGCGAAATAGAATGGGGTTTTGGTCTCTCCAAAATCAATTCCGAACTTCCAATTTTCCATGTAGTCCGGGGGGGATCATCCTTGAGAGGTTTGTGGGGTTACTTGGGAAGCCGAATCCAGTTTTCGAAAGGAAAAGCTCGGGGAATCTTGTGCGGGCTGAGCGCTTGCTGCGGTAGCTACCATTAAGCCGCAGACTAAGGTATTCAGCAAAGCAAGGGTTGCACGCTCTACCTGTTGGATCGATTCCTCCCTTAGAAAAGTGTCGAAAGGGCTTTATTTACGGATATTTTATGAGGCGAACTCTGCTGAGTCAAGAAGTTTTAGGAGTACCGAAATGTTTCTCATGTATCTTCAAGCCCAGGCATAATCTTCAGACAAAATCTCGTCCCCGACGGGACGACGTCCGAACTCAAGATCCAGGTTCCTGGGCAAACTTCCTGGCCGATTTCAGGACCTGGCGCCTCACAGAGGAAGCTGCTTTGACGTTCCGACGGCTCCCGGCCATAGCCAAAGCCGGCTTTGGCTACCGCCCGTGTACCACGCAACTGCCTATCGAGAAACTCCTTGCAGATCAAGCGATTATCAGGCATAATTGCTTCATAAAATGAAGCGATTAGGAGCGCCCAACACCATGAAGTACGTCTGGCAACATGAGAGCTGGCCTCGCTTAAGCTGGAAGAGTGAATCCCTGCTTCCCTCCATCAGCAAGGCGCGTCTCGCCCAAGGAAAGCTTCTGACCAAAGTAGCGCATCTGGGCTTTAAGCTCGACCGAGAGGCCCGCGCGGACATCCTCACCGAGGAAACCGTCAAAACGTCCGCCATCGAAGGGGAGCGTTTGAACAGGGCATCGGTCAGATCTTCCGTAGCGAGACATCTGGGACTGCCAACGGCTGGCCTGCCGCCTGCAAATCGTTCTGTGGACGGTTTAGTGGAAGTTCTGCTCGAGGCAACCCAGAACTATGATAAACCTCTTACGGCGACAAGAATGAAGCGCTGGCAGGCGGCGCTGTTCCCGACCGGCTACTCGGGATTGACGCGCATTCAAGTGGGGAAATGGCGGGGACAAAAGCAGCCGATGCAGGTTGTCTCGGGCGCGGTCGATCGGGAAAGGGTTCATTACGAGGCGCCGCCGGGAGACAGGGTCGAAAAAGAAATGCGGCAATTCCTCTCATGGTGGGAGATGCGTCGGGGTCAGGAGGAAGGGCTTTTGCGTGCGGGCCTGGCGCATTTTTATTTTGTGACCATTCATCCTTTTGAAGACGGCAACGGCCGTATTGCCCGCGCCCTAACCGATATGGCCTTGGCGCAGGATGAGCAGCTTGCCACCCGTTATTACAGTCTCTCCTCCCAAATCATGGAAGAGCGAGACGCCTATTATGGTGTCCTCGAAATGTGCCAGAAAGGAAACGGGGACGTTACCGAATGGCTCAGCTGGTATTTGGGTTGCCACACCCGCGCCGTTGAAGGGGCTCAGAAACTGATGGCCGATGTCCTGGCCAAATCGGAATTCTGGCAGCGCAAAACCCAAGTGGACCTCAATGAGCGGCAGCGGAAGATTGTGAACCGCCTTTTGGACGCCGGAAAAGAGGGTTTTCAGGGAGGCTTGACGACTCGAAAATATGCTTCGATGGCGAAGGTTAGCCGGGTAACCGCTTACCGCGAAATTTCGGACTTGTTAGAGAAGGGCCTCCTCCGTCAAAATCCTGCGAAGGGCCGCAGCGCCAGTTACAACCTGAACTGGCCTGCGAACTGACCCTGTTCTCAACTTTGAGTACAATTGATCTCAAAAATTGGAAAGCGTCCCCGACGGGATTCGAACCCGTGTTGCAGCCTTGAAAGGGCCGCGTCCTAGGCCGGGCTAGACGACGGGGACGGGAATCCGCGAAGTGGTTAAGCGCCGTCCCCGTTGTTCGGTTTGGCCGAGGCGGGCGCGCCCTCCGCTTCGGTTTCTTCGGGCACGACGGTGGCGACCGAGGCCAGTGTGTCTTTATCGCCCAAGCGCATCAGCCGAACACCCTGTGCGTTGCGGCCCGTCGTGCGGATCTGTTTCACGGGCGAGCGAATCAGCTGTCCGTGCTGCGTGATCAGCATCACCTCGTCCTGATCCGCGACGGTCAGCAGCGTCAGCGCCTGGCCGTTCTTCTCGGTCACGTTCAAGTTGATGATCCCTTTGCCGCCGCGGGACTGCAGGCGGTACTCCTCCACCGGCGTTCTCTTGCCGAAACCTTTCGCGGTGACGGTCAGCACGGTCGTCCCCTTCTTGCAGAACGCGCTGCCGACGACCCGGTCCTTCTTGGCCAGCGTGATCCCCTTGACGCCGCTCGCCCCCCGTCCCATGTCCCGCACCTGCGACTCGGCGAATCGGATCGCCTTGCCCTGCGCGGTGGCCATGAGCAGTTCCTGGTGGCCGTCGCTCAACAGAACGCGGATCAGCGAGTCGCCGTCCTTGAGCCCCATGCCGATGATGCCGCCCCGTCGGGGATTGCTGTATTCGGAGAGGGCCGTCTTTTTTATCAGCCCCTGCGCGGTCAGCATGATGAGGAACTGGTCCGGTTTTCCGCCGGAGGCGGATCCGCTTCTGGCGGAGAAGTCGCGCACCGGCACGAACGCGGCCATCGCTTCCCCCGGCTGCAGCTCGAGCAGGTTCACGATCGCCTTCCCCTTCGCCTGCCGGCTCGCCGGCGGGACGTCGTACACCTTGATCCAGTAGACCCGCCCCTTGTTCGTGAAGCCCAGCAGGTAGTCGTGCGTCGAGGCGACGAACAGGTGCTCCATGAAATCCTCTTCCTTCAGCTCGCCGCCGGTCACCCCTTTGCCGCCGCGGCCCTGCTTCCGGTACGCGGAGACCGGAATCCGCTTGATGTAGCCGGTGTGGCTGATCGTGATCACCACATCCTCCTCGGCGATCAGATCCTCGACCGAGAGATCCTTGATCTCGCCGACGATGTCGGTGCGGCGCTCGTCCCCGTATTTTTTAGCGACTTCGCGCAGTTCCTCTTTAATGATGGAAAAAATTCTCTGCTCCGAAGCGAGAATCGCCTCCAGCTCGCTGATCCGCTTGAGCAGCGCCAGGTACTCCTCCTCGATCTTCGTCCGCTCGAGCGCTGTGAGGCGCTTCAACTGCAGATCGAGGATGGCCTGGGCCTGGAGGGCCGACAGTTTGAAAAGTTTGATCAGATCGGCTTTCGCTTCCTCTTCGCTCTTCGCCTTCCGGATCAGCTTGATGATGGCATCCAGATTAGCGATCGCAATCTTCAACCCTTCCAAGATGTGGGCCCGCTCTTTCGCCCTGCGCAGCTCGAACCGGGTGCGCCGGACCACCACCTCTTTCCGGTGGTCGATGTACACCTGGATCAGCTTCTTGAGCGAGCAGATCTGCGGCCGGTTCTCGACGAGCGCGAGCAGGATCACGCCGAACGTGGTCTCCAGCTGCGTATGCTTGAACAGCTGGTTCAGCACCACCTGGCCGTTCGCGTCCCGCTTCAAGGCCACCACGACCCGCAGCCCCTCTTTATCCGACTCGTCCCGCAGGTCGGCGATCCCCTCGATCTTCTTGTCACGCACCAAGCCGGCGATCGACTCGAGCAGTGTGGCCTTGTTCACCTGGTACGGGATCTCCGTGATGATGATGAACTCTCTGCCCCCCTTGCCCGACTCGATGTGGGCCTTCGCGCGCACCTTGATGAGGCCTCGGCCGGTCGAGTAAGCATCGAGGATCCCCTGCTTGCCGGTGATGATGCCGCCCGTCGGAAAATCGGGCCCCTTGATCAGCTTCACCAGATTTTTGAATTCCATGTCCGGCTCATCGATCACCGCGACGATTCCATCGACCAGTTCGTTGAGATTTTGGGGTGGGATATTGGTCGCCATGCCGACCGCGATGCCGGTGGAACCGTTGGCCAGCAGGTTGGGGAACCCGGCCGGCAGAACGCGCGGCTCCGTATTCGACTCATCGAAGTTCGGAATGAAGTCGACCGTCTCGCTGTCGATGTCGGCCAGCAGCGTCTCGGCGATCGCCTCGAGCCGCGCCTCGGTGTAGCGATAAGCGGCCGGCGGGTCGCCGTCCACCGATCCGAAATTTCCTTGTCCGTCGACGAGCGGCGAGCGGACGTTCCAGGGCTGGGCCAGCCGCACCAGCGCATCGTACACCGCCGAGTCGCCGTGGGGATGGTACTTCTTCAGCACCTCACCGACGATACCGGCGCACTTCGTGTAGCGGTGCGTATGCAGAAGCCCCTCGCGCAGCATCGCGTAGAGGATGCGGCGCTGAACCGGCTTCAATCCGTCCCGCGCGTCGGGCAGCGCACGGCCCACAATGACCGACATCGAGTAGGAGATGTACGAGTCCTTCATCTCCTGTTCGATGGCGATCGGTATGATCTGTTCGTTGCGGGTGTACATCGTCAGCTCTCTTTAAACGTCCAGGAACCGAACTTCCCGCGCGTGCTCCTCGATAAAGAGCCGCCGCGGTTCCACTTCATCGCCCATCAAAGTGGTGAACATCATCTCCGCCTCCACCGCGTCTTCCAAAGTCACCTGCTGGAGAGTCCGCTTCTCGGGGTCCATCGTGGTCTCCCACAGCTGCGTCGGGTTCATCTCTCCGAGACCTTTGTATCGCTGCACCTGCATCCCCTGGCGCGCCACGTCCCGGACCTGTTGAAGAAGATCTTTCAGCGAAGCCACCTCCGCTTTCTGTTTTTCCCACTCGAGGCGGAACAGGATCGGACCGCTTTCTCCAGCGGCCTCCTTTTTCTTTGCTTTTCGGCCGGTGCTGGGGGCTTCTTCTCCCTCTGCCGGCGTTTCGAAATCGGCCAACTCCAGGGAAAGCTTATCCAGTTTGCCGGCGAGCTCTTCGAGTTCGGTTGTCTCGTAGATTTCTAACGCATCCGCCTCTTTCTCTGTTTTGGTCAGCTTGGCCAATTCTTCGCTAGAATATACAAAATGGGTAATATTCTCCACTTTAACCCTAAAAATGGGGAGTTTTTTGGTCTTCTTATCAGAAAGTGCCACATATTTTGAATAATGTACTCCCTTTTTAAAGAGAGATTTAGCCAGCCGCTCCAGCTCGGTCGCCAATCGAAGCAGCTCTTTCGCCTGTGCCGCCGTGTACGTTTTCTTCTCTCGAACATTAGTCAACGTCACACCGTCCAGCCCCAGCTCAAACAAGTGCTCATTGAGCGCTTTCTCGTTGTAGATGTATTCCTCCCGCTTGCCTCGCTTGACCCGAAACAGCGGCGGCTGCGCGATAAAAATATTCCCCTGCTTGAGCAGCTCATGCAGCTGGCGATAAAAGAGGGTGAGCAGCAGCGTCCGGATGTGGGAGCCGTCCGTATCGGCATCGCACATGAAGATCACCTTTTTGTACCGGAGTTTATCGATCGAAAACTCTTCGCCTACACCGGTGCCGAGCGCCGTGATGATCGTCCGGACCTCATCGTTGCTGAGCACTTTTTCCAGCCGGGCTTTCTCGACGTTGATGATCTTCCCCTTCAGCGGCAGGATCGCCTGAAACCGCCGGTCGCGCCCCTGCTTGGCACTGCCGCCGGCGGAATCCCCCTCCACCAAGTACAGCTCGCAGAGCTCCGGATCCTTCTCGGAGCAGTCGGCCAGCTTGCCGGGGAGGGAGTCCATCTCGAGGAGCCCCTTGCGCCGCGTGAGTTCGCGCGCTTTGCGGGCCGCCTCGCGCGCGCGGGCCGCCAGGATTCCTTTCTCGGAGATCTTGTTGGCGACCGATGGATTCTCCTCGAAGAACGCGCTCAGCGTGTCGTTCACAACGCTCGCGGTGATGCCCTCGGCCTCGGAATTTCCGAGTTTTGTTTTCGTCTGCCCCTCAAACTGGGGATTCGGTATCCGAACCGAGACCACCGCGGTCAACCCCTCGCGCACATCCTCGCCTGAAAGTGGCTGGTCCGATTCCTTGAGATGGCCCCGGTTTTTGCAGTAGGTATTCAGCACGCGGGTCAGCGCCGACTTGAAGCCGCTTAAATGGGTGCCCCCTTCCACCGTGTTGATGTTGTTAGCGAATGAAAAGATGGTCTCCGAGAATCCGTCGTTGTACTGGAGTGCTACTTCCACGATCAGGTCATCCTTCTCCTTCGTGATGTAGACCACCTGCTTATGGAGGGCCGCCTTACCTTTGTTGAGGTACTCGACGAACGAGACCAGCCCTCCCTCGTAATGAAAGATCTGTGATTTGTCGGAACGCTCATCGGTAAGCGTAATCTTCAACCCTTTATTCAGAAACGCCAGCTCCCGAAGCCGCGTGGACAGCGTCTCGAACGAATAATCAATCTTGCCGAAAATCTCCCGGTCCGCCCTGAACGTAACTTTTGTGCCGGTGTTGTTCGCTTTGCCGATCACGGTCAACCGCGTCTTCGTCTTGCCCCGCTCGTATCGCTGATGATGCACCTTGCCGTCCCGGCGAACCTCTACCTCCAGCCATTCCGAGAGCGCGTTGACCACACTGACGCCGACGCCGTGCAGACCGCCGGACACTTTATAGGTTCGATGATCGAATTTCCCGCCTGCATGCAGCATGGTGAGGGCCACTTCGACGGCGGGCTTCTTCTCGGTCTTATGTATGTCGACCGGGATGCCGCGCCCATGGTCGTCGACGCTGATCGAGTTGTCCTCGTGCACGGTGACCTCGATCGTACTGCCGTGGCCCGCCATCGCCTCATCGACCGAGTTATCCACAACCTCCCACACCAGATGATGGAGACCGCGCATGCTGGTATCGCCGATGTACATCGCCGGACGGCGCCGGACCGCCTCCGTCCCCTCGAGAACCTGGATGTTGGTCGCGTCGTACGTGCCGGAATCTTTTTTAGAAGAAGCTCCCTTTGCCTTCGTCATGGCATCAGGCATCCTTTTTCTCACCGATGCGAAAACTTAAGATGCGCAGCCGATCCGCCCCCAACAACTCCACCAATCCCTGCATGAGCTGTGCCTTCCTTATATTCAGTGTGTAGATCCATCCGGAATTCTCCACCTCGACGATCAACCGCCCCCTCTCCAGCCGGCGCGGCCAACTGTGCCCTGCGGCCTTCCTTCCGGCGACCCGCCCCCAAATCTCCTGGATTTCCTCTATGGAGGGGCGTGAATTTTTCTGAAGCCCATGAAGAACCTTCTTGAGCAGATCCCCAATGGGAGAGACTCGCTTGGTTGCGTGCATCGACCATCAAGACCCGATCTGCATCGGCAAAACGATGTAGAGGTAATGGTCCTTTGTGCGGATGACGCCCGGCCTGTCTGGTCCCGGAAGTTCCATCTCTAGATTCTC
>OBEQ010803948.1_pt1 | contig 12083 bp, 11 predicted proteins | sample 1670901 | NCBI WGS metagenome assembly OBEQ01 (sample SAMEA104232315, study PRJEB22302) | groundwater metagenome | biome: forest; feature: aquifer; material: groundwater | place: USA | collected 2011-08-07 | depth 5.4 m | reverse complement strand
TGCCGGTTTGGTTGACCGTCAGCGTGCCAAGCGGGCCGAAACCGGCCCCGACGGCGTTGATAGCGATGGTCGCAATCCCATGCGCCGCCATCGTGGCGGCGAAGTTAAAGCTGTTGTTCTTGTTTGCGCTGTTTCCGTGGCCAAAAATCGCCACAGGCCACCCAGCATCGGGTTTGGGACCAGACGGCAAGAAAAGATTGAAGTAGATTTCGTTCGTTCCTTGCACTGTCGGTGTTCCGGTGCGGGTCCCGACGGGCGGTATGAACTCCCCTGGGTGTACCTCGTAATCGGGGGAATTGTACTTCCCAAACGCGATCGTTCCTACCGACCCGGGGATGATATCGAGCAAATTGAGCGGGACAACCGTAGGGTTGGGGGGGAAGCCCGGCGGGTTGGCGCGCGTCTGTGGAAGAAATGTGATCTTCTTTACCTGAGTCAGCGGGAAAACGGTTCGCTCTTCTCCGGGACCCAAGTTGAAATTTGCGGCTGCAGGAGTGGCCGCTTTGATCTGATCGCGGATTTTCTCCAGAATGGCTGTGGCGCTCTGCGTCGTGAACACGCTGGCCGCGACAATGTCGCTCTCGCCGATGCCGAGAGACTTTGCCGCAGCAATCGCATCGAGCAATGCCTGTTTATAGCTTCCCTGCACCCGCTCGCGGAATTGCCGGAACGCGTCGCCGGCCTGGACTGCGGACCCATTCTCGCCGCGCACTCCGCTGGTCACGACGAGTGCATAGCGCGTGTGCTGGTCAAGAAGCTCGTCCGACTCGACGTGCAGCGTGTCTGTGAAGGTATCCCAGACCACTTGATTGATGCCCACGATCCTTCCCGCAGGCTTCCCTCCCGGCAGCGTGCTCCCCAAGCTGATCAAAAACACGCTGTCGCTCGAAACACTAGAAACATCAATTGCGCCATCGAATGAAACCAACAGCCGTGGCTGCAGGTTAAAGCCGTCGAGCGTATTGATGACCGCGAGATCCTCGCAGTCCGAACGCCGCACAGTGCAGTCGGGCAGCGGCAGATTGACGCGCAAGCCTGTATTTTGGCCGGCATCCGGCACCGTATAGCGATCGCTCGGAAGCGGTCCTCGCGCCGGGCTCTCCAAATCAAATATCGCCTGAACCCCACTCGATTGCCCTTGCGCCAAGCCCGCGACCCCAAACACCAACAAAAACACGAACACCGTCAGTACACTTGCTTTGGTTGTATTTTTCATAGCATTCTCCTTTTCGACTTGGCGGTACTGCCAAAAGTTTTGAGCCTTTAAGCTGCTAATTGATTGATTTCTTCAACCATACTCAAAACTTGAGTTTTGGACATATGCCCTCCCTCTATGGTTCCTGGTTGAGCGACCCATTGGGGGTACCGATCACGACGACGCGATGGGTGACACTCGCTTGGATCGCTCGTAACGGCATGCTGGGCCCGGCTGCGGCGTAGCGCAACGTGCAAAGAGAGGCAAAGAAAAGCAAAGTGCGGCACCCGCAGCTTTTTTCGTCTGTTCAGGCAGTTGCCCTGGAACAGAGCCGGTGTGATAATTCTGTTGCCCAGCAGGAGGGGTTAGGCCATGTCTGTCGAGGTGACATCGAGCCCTAAGACCCATGCCGACACCCCGGGGCGGCGTCTGGAATCTTGGAAGGAGATTGCCGCCTATCTGGGACGTGACGTCACGACCGTCCGCCGGTGGGAGAAGCGCGAGGGGCTGCCAGTCCATCGTCTCCACCACAGCAAGCTCGGGTCGGCTTACGCCTACACGACGGAACTCGACGCGTGGCGCAATGAACGGGCGTTTGGCGCAGCTCCCTGCGCCTCGGATTCACACTCCGTGTCTGCCACCATCTGGCTTGCGGGTCGCGCGCGCAAGGCAATGGTACTGATGGCACTGATCTTGATGGTGAGCGCTGGGCTAGTGTGGTTCGTGCGTGCACGGACGAGCTCACAGCCAGTCAATGCCAGCGTACACATCCGAGCACTCGCCGTTCTTCCGCTGGAAAACTTCTCCGGAAATCCCGAGCAGGACTACCTGGCCGATGGCATGACGGAGGCGCTCATCGCGCGGCTTGCTGCCATTCACGGCTTGCGTGTGATCTCGCGCACTTCGGCTATGCAGTTCAAGGGCACGCGCAAATCGGTGCCTGCGATTGGGAAGCAACTAAACGTGGACGCAGTCATCGAAGGGTCGGTGCTGCGGGCGGGAGACAAGATTCGCGTCAGCCTTCGGTTGATTCGCGCCAACACGGAAGAGCACTTATGGTCAAGCGCCTATGATCGCGAACTGCGCGACGTGCTGGCGCTGCAGAGCGACGTGGCGCATGACATCGCACGTCAGATCGAGATCGCGATGGGGGCGCAAAGCGGCAGACCCGTCGCCGCGCGCGCGGTGGCGCCGGCTGTTTACGAGAGTTACCTGAGAGGTCGCTTTGAGCTCCACAAGAACACCCGGGCCGGGCTTGAGGAAGCCCTTCGACACTTCCAGGTCGCGCTCGATGCAGACGCCACGTTTGCTCCGGCTTACGCAGGCTTGGCAGCTACCCACTTGGCTCTCGGGAGAGTTTTCTTTGGCGATCCTCCCTACGAGGCTATCCCGAAGGTGATCGCCGCAGCCAGGAAGGCATTGGAGTTGGATCCGCAACTTGTCGAGGCGCACGTTCTGCTTGCTCAGACCCTGGCCAGAGATTGGCGATGGCCGGAGGCCGAGGCGGAGTTTGAGCGAGCCATCGAGCTGAGCCCGAGCGATGCCGGCGCTCACGCTAGCTTTGCGAACTGGTTTCTCTGCCAGGGGCGGACTCAGGAGGCGCTTTCTTGGGCGCGACGTGCGCAGGAGCTTGACCCACTGGCGCTTCACGGCCTCGAAATCGGCTGGATCCTCTTTCACGCTCGCCGCTACGACGAAGCCATTCGGGAATTGCGCACTGTGCTGACTGTAGAACCTCAGAGCCCGTACGCTCTGTGGCATCTCGGCTTTGCACTCATCGGCGCCGAACAGTTCGATGAAGCGATCCAAATACTGGAGAGAGCCGCTTCCGTTTCGCATCGCAGCTCGGGTGTGTTGGGCGTGCTCGCGCATGCGTACGCGCGCGCCGGTCGCCGTGCGGAAGCATTGCGCGTTCTCGACGAACTTCACCGACGGCGACAAGCCGGTTACGTCCCGGCGGCCGCGTTTCTTAACGCCTACCTAGGACTCGGTGACACGGAGGAGGCATTTACATGGCTGGGGCATGCCGCCGAAGAACGATCGAACATCATGCTATTTCTCAAAGTGCATCCCTTCTTCGATCCCCTGCGCGGCGACCCGCGTTTCGCAGCGTTCCTACGCCGAGCGAACTTCCAATAACTCAATGATCGGTAATCGAGGTCGGCTGCTGCTCGTGGCGGAGCTTGATGACTGGGTCTACGCGCGCCCTCGGCCGAAAAGAAGAAGCATTTGGGTGGCTGGAAAAGGCTTACAAGGCACACTCGTATCTTCTGCTTGATCTAGGTCACGACCCGCACTTCGCCAGCCTGCGCGCGGAGCCGCGGTTTGCTGATCTGGTGTGGCGCGTCGGCCTCTCGCCATAAGCGGTCAGAAATTGATCCGCGCGCCCAACTGAAACGCCCGCGGGCCGCCCGAGCCGAACACCTGGGTCACCCGGGAAGTAGGCTGCCCAAACGCAGCGCTGGCGAGATTGCCGCTGTACCCGGAGAGGTTCGCGGCGTTGTACAGGTTGAACACCTCGCCGATCAGCGATAAGCGCCAGCGTTCCCGAAACAGGAACGAGCGGCTCAGGCGCAGATCGAGCGACTGAAAGCTGCGGCCGAATGAATAGCGGGCCGGAAGGGTCAGGTGCGGAATGGAGGCGCCTTGAGCGTCCTTCTTGTCGGCATAGGTTTGGTTGAACTGGGCGACGAGGCGTTCCAGATCCGTGCGACCCATGCCGCGGTTGAATGCGTTGACGGTAGATCCCGGCAGCAAGTCGTCTTTGGTGCCATCGCCATTGAAATCGATCCCGCCGACGTAGGCGCTAAACGGCGGTACGCTCGAAAACGAGAAGTTGAGCCCGAGCTCAAACCGCCAGGGCAACTGCGCCATACCGGCGAGGTTCACGATGTGAGTGATGTCGGTTGCGACAGGGCCACGGTTCTCGAACCAATTATCGAAGTTGAACCCGCTGCCAGCACCGGTTCCGTTAGTTCCGGTATTGCTCGAATAGGCGTACGAACCGAGGAGCTGGAAGCCATGCGAAAGGCGCTTGTCACCGCGCAACAGCAATCCCTTATATGTGACGCGGCCTGCAGGTGTCGCCACGTTGATTGGCCCGTTGGAGCAGAGCGCCTGCGGATCATCCCGCTGGGCGCTCATACACTTGGGAATCACCGGGCCGCGCGTTTTGCTATCGAAACGATTCAAGTCGATCGCTCCGCCTGCGGTCCCTCCGAGCGCAAGGTGGATGAAATGCCGATAGGCAAAATCGGCGCTCACAACGAAATCCCGGGCGATCTCCCGCTGGAAACCCAGGTTGAAGTGGAGCGCGGACGGACTCGGAACATGAGCGGGATTGAGTGTGCCCGTCTTAGTCACCTGGATGGCCTGCACCGATCGGGCTGCATTGGCCAGGTTCCGCAAGAGGTCAGCGCGGACCGCCGGCAGAATGGCCATCAAATCGTCGCCGGTGAACAGCGTCGGGGACTTGAAGTCTAGCCGCGTCCCCGGGGGACACACTGGTGAAACTGGGCAGGCTATGAAGCTTCCGGGCACAGTCGGCTGGCCGAGACCCGGCGGGCCGAGCAACGCGCGCTCGGCGTCGAGCATGAAGGGAAACAGGAAGTCGTAGAAGATGCCGGCGCCGGCGCGGATCACGGTCTTGCCGTTGCTCGATGGGGTCCAGGCCAGCCCAAGCAGCGGCGAGAAGTTCTTCCATTGTTTCCGCGTTGGGCCCAAGCCGTCCGGGCCCAGAATCGGCGCGAGCAGAGCGGGTTTGCTCAGGTCGTAGTTCAGGTTGCGATCGATGTCCCACCCCAGGCCGTAGTTCAGAGTCAGGCGCGGATGGAGCCGCCAGGTATCCTGGAAATACAGCCGGAGCGTATTCCAGTTCCGGACTTTGCCGCCACCCTCCTGGGGCACACGCGGGTCGTCGCCGACCTCGACCGTTACCGTCTGGAGCGGGAGCTGAAGAATGTCGTCCACAGTGTTGAAGGCGGCGGGAATCGGAATGTTGGCCTGCCGCGCCTGCTGGGGCGAGAAGAGCATGATTTGCGGATTAATGAATGTCAGCGCGCCCCCGCTACGATTATGTTCCCAATCCACGCCGAAGCGCGCGCGATGCGTGCCACGCTGCCAGGCGAGCGAATCGTTGAGATGGAAGCGCCGGCCGAGATTGTAGGAGACGATGGCGCGTCCGATCTCGAGGCTGGCCTGTCGGATGGTGATGTCCGGAGCGCCGATGCCGAGGCATCCGGGGCAATCCTGGTGGGTCGGGGACGTTTCGCTGGAACTGATGAAGAAGTAGGAAAAGCGGAGATCATTAACCAACGTCGCGCGGAGGACGCTGGTCAGGCCCAGCATGGTCTGATCAACCCAGGCCTGCTGCCGCGACCAGTTCGACGGATACGAAAACTTGGGGTTCAAGGTCCCGGTGGTGGGCGCAAAGGCGCGGCTGCCATCGTGCGAGTAGCGGATGAATGCGGTATGCGCGTTCGTGATGCGCCCATCAACGCGCACGCTGAGCTGGTCGCCGAATAACGGGCTCGGAGTGATGCGGCTGAAATGAGCAAAGTCCCGCCCCAATAGAGTCGTGGCGACAACGCCCCGCTGCTCGTTGCGCTCCCAGTTTCCGAAGAAAAAAAGGCGGGCGCGGCGAACCGGGCCTCCGAGCGCGAAGCCGAACTGTCGCCGCTGGAAGAAGGGATTCGGATTGGCCGGATCGCGCTGGAGAGCGGGATAGGCAGCTAGATGATGGTCGCGGAAAAAATAGAAGGCCGTGCCATGCAGAACGTTACTGCCTAAGCGCGTGACGACATTCACCGAGGCCCCGTCGGTCAAACCGGTAGTAAGGTCGAAGTTCACGGTGGAGATCTGGAACTCCTGAACTACTTCCTGCGAAAAGCCCATGGCGGAGCCGCCGTTACCGATGGCCATGATGCTGCCCCCATCGATGGTGACGCGCGTGCCACGACCGCTGTTGCCCATGGTTTGGCCTAGAACCGGGACAAACGTGCGGTTGTTGCTTCCCCGCGTTGGCGGCTGTGCGCCCGGCTCCAGCTTGGCCAGCTCCAGAAAGCTGCGGCCATTGAGCGGCAGGCTCTCGATCTGCGAGCGGGTTACCACGCCGCCGACCTCATGAGTGTCGTAGCGAATCTGCGGCGCCGCGCCTTCCACGGTCACGCTCTCCGTCGTGGCACCCACTTGCATAGTGAGGTTCACGGTCGTGGTGCTACCGGCTTCCACAATCGCCTCACGCGCGAGCCGCTGAAATCCCGGCGCCTCGGCGGTTACTTCGTACACGCTGGCCAGCAGCGCTGGCGCGCTGTAGTCCCCTGCGTCCGTGGTCACTACCGTGCGCTTCAGACCGGTGTCTTTGTTACTGATCACAATACGGACAGATGGCATCACCGCTCCCGCAGGGTCGGTGACCACGCCCGCTACAGCGCCCGTGGGCGCCTGCGCAGCGGCTGTTCCCAGCGCCACCAGCCCCAAAGCGACGACCATGAGGACGGCCTTTCCCATTGTGCAGTTCTTTGTCCTGAGCCCCCTCTGAAGAGGGCAGCCATTGAACCGGTATGTTAGGTGTCGCTAGTACCCAAGTCAAACGGAACCCGATCAAGTTGGGTCACCTTGCTCACCAGAGAGCAACTCGCGGCAATGGACACTTCGGAAGGGCGCCGCCACGACACATACGTATTAGCTGAATTGTCCGAGGTCCAGTTTTTTGTCGGTCGATACCAGTTTGTTCCCCTGTACACCTATGTGACCTCCCGTTGTGGCGTCATGACGCAGAATGGAAAGGCAGTCAGTTTGCGCTCGACGAATCAGAAGCGGGCCAAGCGACTCCTCGCTACTGCTTCGGGGGACGCGTCAGCCAAGTTCCTCGACTACGTGATTATTCCCGACCCGAACCCACCTTCAAGGCATTCTGAAATTATCAGGCGATAGCCAGAGACTCACGCTATTCCCAGAATCCAGCCTTCTACCTCGGCCACTTTTCTTTCATGCTCGTTCAGATGTGGATTGAAAAACCGATCTAAGCTACCGTCAAGATCACTTCGGCGCAGCCATTCCGCAGCGGCATAAGCGTCATGCTGATCGGAATTCCGGCCATCGCGGGGAAAGCTGTGACTCCAAAGGGCTGGATATACCTCCGCCACCGCGGACTTGCCCGATGGCACTACCCACCCGTCGAAGGGCCAGAAGTGCACTCTATCTTCGGTACGAGAGCGGAGATAACGTAACCACGGAATTCCGGCATGGGTCGATTTGGCGACTGATCCCGGCACATCAAAATGGAACACAGACTTCGCACCTGCTCGTACTTCCGTCACTCGTCGCCAGTGAGAATCACCGGAACGAGCTACCGCATTTCCGCAAATGCCATCACGCACGAAATCGACACAAGTGCTGTCATCGTCTGTCGGCCAATGCTCTTGAAAATCGTTCAAGAAAAGGGTCCAGTCGTGGGGCAGGCTGTATTTCTCGAAGTATTGGAGGGGGAACGAAAACCCGTGGTCAATGCCCACCAGTGTAGATGGTTCTTCTGAGAGCCTCTCAACCAGCCATTCCGCAATGCCCTTGCGTGTCCAGTACCTACGGAGGCCAGGAGGCGGCGCGACTTCGCTTGGATCGCTCAAATGGTCCGCCGCGTAGATACGCAAACCTTTGAGGCTAGAGGTGCATGTCTCAGCCCCGGAATAATCAATTCCGATATACCGATTGAAAGCGGCCTTCATTTCGTTGATCCAAACTTTTCCTGCGATTCGCAAGACGTGCAGAGTCTACCTCAGTGGCACTTCCAGATGAACATCGATCAACGGCTAAACCAGTAGCCGCCGGGTGGATCCTCTACAGTCGAGCCTAGTCAATTCCCACGCTTGACCGGCGGCTTCCTCTAGCAACGGTCGCGCCAGGTAAACGGCGGCCTGTCACGCCCGTTGCCATCCGCTCCAGCCGCAGATTCTCAAACGCTTCGCTCTCTGTCCTTTCAGTGAGTCCGTTGCGATTTGGTTCCCCTCTCTGGTTGAGGGAACCAACTCTCAACTCACCGAAAGGACAGAAAAATGAAATCAGAACAAGTAAAAGAAATCACAAGCAAGGCAATCGAAGAGCTAGTTGCGGCGCTCAATGCCGGTCGCAGCGAAGCCTTGACGAACTATCTCGCGGCTGTCGCGAAATTCCGCAAGTATAGCCTCTGCAATGTTCTTCTCATTGCAAGGGCGTATCCGCAGGCGACGCATGTCGCCGGTTATCAAACATGGCGCTCGCTGGGGCGCTACGTAAAGAAAGGCGAGAAGGGAATCAGGATTCTCGCTCCCATTCTCAGACGCCACTCGGAAGAAACCGACGAGCGTGCCGGCAGCGACGAATCACGCCCGGTTGTTGGTTTTCGCGCTGTCTACGTTTTCGACGTGACCCAAACGGATGGTGCTCAGTTACCGGAAATTGGCAGCGTGAATGGCGATCCTGGTAGCTGTTGCGAGCGGCTCGAACAATTCGTTCGGGAGCAAGGCATCACGTTGGAGTATTCAGCGGACATCGCACCGGCGAAGGGCGTCTCAGAAGGCGGGAAGATCAGGTTGCTGCCCGGCCAGGCACCGGCTGAAACCGTGGCGACGCTGGTGCATGAAATAGCCCACGAGCGGCTTCACCGCGCCGAGCGCCGCGCGAGCACAACGAAGCGCGTCCGCGAAACGGAAGCTGAGGCCGTAGCATTTGTAGTTTGCCAAGCTATCGGCCTTGAAACCGGAACGGCAAGTGTGGATTACATCTCCCTGTGGAATGGTGACGCCGCTGTGCTGCTTGAGAGCCTCGAACTCGTGCAGCGCACGGCTATGGAAATCATTGCAGCCATCACGCCGGACAAGCCTCTGCCTCCCGAGGATGGAGGCTAGGCTGTCGTGTCGGCCATCGCAAGCTCTTTTTCAACGACCTCTTTGTGCGTCTGCACAAATTTGGCCTTCGCCTCAATGCCCAGGCGTCCTGCGTAGTAGAGCAGTTTGTCGACGCTCTTGTTCGCGATCTTCCCGTTGAGCAATTCGCTGACACGCGGCTGAGGTTCTCCGAGAATCACTTGCAGTTTCTTCTGTGAATACTTCTCCGAGTACTTCAGGATTGCCTGATACAGCTCGGCCTTGAACTTCAGAGCCGTTGCTTGCTCTGGCGAAAAGCCAAGATCATCAAGTACGCTTCCCCGCGTTACATGCGTAGATTTGTTAGCTGCGCTTTTCACGTTTCTTCTCCTCTGCCAAACGCGCCTTCACGGCCTTGAGCCGCTGCTTTGCTTTCTCAAAATCCTTTCTCGGCATCTCGCGACTTTTCTTCTCGAAGCAATGGAGAACATAGATCACGTCTTCTATCCTCGACAGGTAAACGACGCGATACCACGCTCTCTGATCTTGGTCCCGCAGTTCAAAGACGCCCGGGCCTACCGAAGGCAACGGCCTATAGTCTCTTGGTCTCTCGCCTTGCTGGAGCTGCCATAGCTCAAATCCCAGGTTCTGCGTGACCTCTTCCGGGAAGGCCTTAAGAACCTCCCTTGAGTCACCCTCCCAAACGACGGTCGCGAGTTTGGTCTTTTCGGCTTCGTCGCTCACGTGAGCAACTATAATCGTAAACTGCCTGGAAGTATACAAGCAAATGTATATTCTGTCCAGAGGAAAGGAAGGCGAACGTGCCGGGGATGTCTATACCGACCTAGAGAACGCACGATGGTTTGCCGAGCGACAGAAACAGTCCCTGGTCGTGGAGGGGCACCCGGATTTACCAGCATGGCCAAGATTTACCCAGAAAGGCCAGAGCCAGTTTCGTTAGGCATGACGCTTCCTCTCTGTTCCTCCAGGAAACCTTTTCTTCCCGTTTGGGTTCTATAAATAGGGGGTGGTGCGCTAATTGGGAATAGACGTACCCCGCGCTTTACCTTATAAAGAGCTTCCCGAGACCGAGACGAAAGATGGGGGATGTATGACTACCAAGTCCGTGCCTCGAACTCAGCTGCTTCTGTTGAATGCCATTGACCGTCTCGGCAGGCCCATCGAACCGTGCGTCCTTTCCGTCGCGCAGGAGATGGCACCGCAAGCGCTCGCCTATGCCGAAAACTTCGTTGGCGACCCATGCGTTGCAATGAACCTTTTGGAAGAGGCCGCCGCGACAGTTTCCGAGGTGGTTTGTGCTAAGGAAGTTGCACAGATTCCCCCAATTCGAGACATGCGCGCCTACCTCTACCGCGCATTCTTGAGGAGGATCGGCGAGGAGGAGCGGAGCGAGGCGCGGCTGCAAGAAGCACTTGAAGACGAACTTCGGCTCGACGAAACAATGTGCGCTGAGGCTAGAGTTGAGCTCAAGCTTGTCCTGAAACAGATCCTGAGCATGTGCGATAGAAAGACGCGGGCGATCATTTGGGGGCGAATCGAGGGCCGTTCGTGGGATGAGATTTCCTATGATGTAGTCATGTCGAATCATGCGGCCCGGCTGCACTACAGCAAGGCCTTGCGCGCGATCCGCGACGCGCTAAAAACCGACCCACGGCAGTACATCGAAGGAATAAGGCTCGCTGAGCGCGACCAACAGAAGAAATCGCGCTTCATATCTTTGTGGGAAACGGTCACCGCATTTCTGCTTTTTCGGGCGCTTCGGTTAAAGGACATTTGGGCCGTAAGACTACACATCACCTACCATGAAAAGGAAGACATACTTGCCGAAGTAGACGGTATGTTCGCCTAGAAGTTCCTTGCTTTGAGGGTTTTCCGCCCAGAGCTGACCAATCGAGAAGAACCCGGAGACACTTCTTCAAGAAATCTCCTCTATAGATATGAGGGGAATTCTCGCCGGTAATTTCCCCATACGCCCAGCGGAGCCGTCCCACTTCGGTGAACCGCCTGGCGTCGCGTTGGGCTGACCGATGATCAGCCGCCCGCGAAGGGATGAACCTCCTGTGCGGAGATTGGGTCGAAGTGTGCCTGGCTGACCCCCAAGGGCGCTCGCACCCTCCGGCAGTTCTTCCCAAATCCGTCCCCTGAATGGAGGAGGAATTATGGTCGCAAATGCACTGCTTGTGGCGGTCGCCATTCTGCTTGGTTATCTGTTTTGGCTCATGGGAGAACTGAAGTTTCTCGCTCACTACCGGGCCGTTCTGTTTCACTTTTACGGCAACATCATTTTGGCATGGTTTGGATTCTTGTTCCTGAATGTATTCGCTGCGGTCTATCTGATCGAACGTAAGTTTTTCCTTAAGGACACAGGCCGCAAATTGTGGCACGTGGACACGCAAGCGAATCGCAGCCACATCCATGTGCCGCATTCCAATGCGGACGAGGAGCCCTTCTGAAATGGCGCGCGATCTCAGCCCCGATTTGGACGACTTCCGCGAGGCTGTAAGAGAGGTTCGCGAGAAGTCCCAAGAATCGCGTCGAAGCGAGCCCGCTCGCGACTCAAGGCAGCGGGATGAAGGCAGGACTCTGTCGCGGTTACCGGAAGTCCAAGAGAGTCGTCCCAGGGAAGTCCCGCCGAAAGAGGCTCGCACCGTTCTTTACGACCGGTATCGAGCCTACGACTTGCGTGAGTCCGAAGCACAAACCCTCACCGATCTGGGCAAGTTCCGCGTGATTGCAGCCGATGGTCTTGCGCGCTTCGCATACGACGGCGACAAAGGACGCATGGAACAGGAAACGACGAACCTGATTCGGCAGGGATTAGCCGAGGGGAAGCGAGTTGAAGTCTCTCTTAGCAGGACGAGCAGAATGTACACGCTGACGAACACGGGCCGGAGTCTCTTGTTGAAGTCGGGCCGAGTGGCGAGAGAGCAGGAAATCTACTCCGGTTTTCTGAAGCCCAAAGAGGCCAAGCACGACAGCGAACTCTATCGCCTCTATCAGAAGGAATTCTCTCGGATTGAGGCGCG
>OBEQ012882484.1_pt1 | contig 12086 bp, 17 predicted proteins | sample 1670901 | NCBI WGS metagenome assembly OBEQ01 (sample SAMEA104232315, study PRJEB22302) | groundwater metagenome | biome: forest; feature: aquifer; material: groundwater | place: USA | collected 2011-08-07 | depth 5.4 m | reverse complement strand
GGTGTTGGAGTTGGAGTAGGTGACGGTGTTGGAGTTGGAGTAGGTGACGGTGTTGGAGTAGGAGTTGGAGTAGGAGTTGGAGTAGGAGTAGGAGTAGGAGTAGGTGACGGTGTTGGAGTAGCTGGACCAGCACATTGTAATGTCTTACCAGAACCAATTAAAGGTGCAGCACCACCAGAAAGATTGGCGTCTAAAGCGTAGACAGTGATTGTATGTACATTACCATCTTTGAGTGAAGCCGGGGTGTTGATTGTGAAACCGTGAGTGCCAGAAACGCTGTAATTCGCATTAATATCATTTCTAGTACCGGAAGTTGAAACATCCATAAGAGCTACACCACCTTCTTTAAAAATCCTGACATTAATTGGATTATTGGGTGTATCTAAATCTAATGCCCAGCCGCCAATAATACTGCAGTCAGCGGCATCAAGATATCCAATCGGTAACCGATTGCCGGTCGGTGTTGGAGTAGGAGTTGGAGTAGTTATTGGAGTATAAACTATATCAAATCTGATTGTTTGATTTGCAAGTAAAGTTTGGACACCGTTGACCGTGACTATATAACCCTGAACTTGATCCGGCTTTACAGAATACAAACCGGCTGGAACAGTATTCCATGTATGATTACCGTTCCAGCCATTAGTACCCCAAGTACCAGGACCGGTTGTGTAATGAGCGGCGGATTGAATGTTTGATGTAATGATAACCGTACCCGTAGTAACAGGGGTCTGACAATCAACACCGTAGTCAACCACAACACCGATGAAAACATTAGCGTAGGTTGTATTAAGATCGGCATTCCAGCCACTACCTAACACGTTATAACTGGCATCGTATTGAGTGCGACCACAATTATAGGCAGCAGTATCATAACGCAAAGATAAATCACCAATTTGTTGAGGCTGATAGACTTGCTGACCGCCTAAAATATCCCAACCAGTACCGGTATCAGTATTGTATGAAGCACAACCAGATTGATTGCTGTGAAAGACTGCCGTATTTATTTGGAGAGGCTGGGCAGAATTATTGGTTGATCTTACACTGTAAGCCAAATAACGATCACTGTTGCCACCGGGCACTTTGACACATGAACCGGGTGCCTTACCAGATTCTTGGACAACAGTTGAAAGACCGCCTGCCGCCGATGATTGATTTGAATTGTTTAAAACCAACATACCCATTGTTGATACAACGAGGGCACAGACTAAGACGGATAATGTTTTTTTATTCATATTTGTGTTGAATCTGCCCATAATTTAAGATTTTTGGCTGTTATATCTTGATAATACACTTAAAAAGTAATAATGTCAAGCCTGCCTAAGTTTTTGAACTTGCTTTCAGCTTTTAGCCTTCGGCTTAGTTCAAAAACTTAGGCGGGTCAAGTACTTACTGTACTAACATCGCACTCACCGCGATTCGGTTGGTATCTGTGCCGATAGGCCAACAGGTGGCAACAATTAAGTCTCCTGCTAAGCCCGCATCAATCAGCTGTTGGGCACTGCCCTTTTGGACGGTCTTAATCCGATATGTATACTGCGTACCATTATACGTAACATAGATCAAGTCGTCCGCTTGGAGTTTATTCAGCAAAGAAAAGATCGCCGAATACTTGGTCCACGGCAAGTTTGAGGAAGAATGACCGATAATAACCGTGGTACCCTTTTGACCGGGATATACCGACCCCGGATACAAGACGACCCCATTTTTCAAAGCCGTGAGAATTGTCGTATCGTTCGTGTTACTCACCCTTAAAACCGGAGCGGTAACATTAATTTTTGGAATTGAAATTTCTGTTTTAAATTGAGCCTGAATAACCTGATTAATTGGACTGATTGATTTTATTGATGTAACCGGCAGAGGTGCCGCTTTTTCCGCTTGAGTAACCAGTTCCGGATGACGCGCATAGCCATATAAGTCCCGGTACTGTTGCGTCAGTTGTTCATTATCAGTTTCAGGTGAATGGGTAAACGGGTAGGAAATAGATTTGATAAGTGTCGGACCATTCAAGACCGCCAGAATAATCACAAATGCCACAATAAAAATACCGACCAATACTTTGATTGATATTGGTTTGGGTGGTTTTGGTGCCTCAAGTGGCGGTAAAGATGTGTTGGGTTCCATAAAATTTTATTGAGTTAATATCAGTGGACCATTTTCTGTAATGGCTATCGTATGTTCAATATGGGCTGATGGTTTTTTATCGGCAGTAATATAACTGTAACCATCTGGGCCATTGGCAATCTTATGGCTACCCATGACCACCATCGGTTCAATCGCGATCACCATCCCTTCGACAAGTTCAGAACCAGTCCCAGCTTTGCCATAATTTGGTACTTCCGGCTTCTCATGAACATTGGTACCGATACCATGACCGATGAGATCACGAACGACATCCATCTTGTGTGATTTCACATACTCATGAATCGCAGATCCGACATCGCCCAGCGTCTTACCAACTTGGGCGGTTTCGATACCGATATCTAAAGCCCCCGCAGTCACGGCAATAAGATTGCGAAGTTCAGAATGAGCACCCGAACCAACGACGACCGACCGGGCACTATCAGTATGAAAACCTTTATACAAAACACCAAGATCAAGTTTTACTAAATCGCCATCTTTCAAGATTCGTTTCGAGGGTAACCCATGGACAATCTCTTCGTTAATCGAAACACACAAAGCCGCCGGAAAACCGTTATAATTCAAAAATGAAGGTTTCGCTCCGCGAGCAAAAATAAGTCCTCTCGCCAGAATGTCAAGCTCCTTGGTTTGGATACCCGGTCGGACAGCCTTAACAAGTGCGTCAAGAACCTCGGCCAAGATATGACCGCCTTCGCGCATGAGTTCAATTTCTTGAGGAGTCTTTAAATACATTCATTACCAAAGTTTATTGAGGATATCTCGATGGATATCTTCAATTGGCTGTTCGCCTTCTATGATAGCCAAACTATAACCCTTTTTTGATAAAAAGTCAATAACAGGCTGGGTTTCGGCGATATAGACCTGATAACGCTTTTTGATCGTCTCGGACGCGTCATCAGTCCGGACAATAATCGGACTGCCGTCTTGAGGACAGACAGTAAGGTTTTCGTTTTCTTTGGTATGAAAAATCGGATGTCCGTTCTGTTCGCAGACCCGGCGCAGACTGTTCCGCTTAACTGACTCCTCTTCACTGATTTCAATGGACACAACTTTGATCGCGTCTTTCGGATAATATTTTTCCACCGCTGTCATTTCAACCTCTGCTTCCTGGATTTTCCGGGGCCAGCCGTTCGCGAGTAAACCTTGAGCTGTTTTACCGACTTCTTCGATTCGCTCAACCATCCACGTCTGCACCAGTTCGCTCGTGTTCAGCTGACCCGAATTTTTCAATTCTTTTTCGTGATTCATCACCGCGTCATTCGGATCAGCGTTCGCTAATTTGTCTTTAATAATTTGGGACGATTTAATTTCCACGAATTGCAACTCCCGAGCCAAAAGCTCAACTTGGGTGTCTTTTCCCGATCCCGGCGGTCCAATCATTATGATCGCCCATTGTTTACTTAATGATTCCATATTATTCGAGAAACTTAATAATTGCCTCTCGTAATTCAGGTAATCGATTCTTAACGACATTCCAAATTAGTTTCAAATCAACACCAAAATATTCATGGGCAAGAATATTTCTCATAGCAATAATTTTACGCCATTCAATATCGTCAAATTTTGAACGAACACTTTCTGGAAGATTACCGACTGCTTCACCAATTATTTCAAGCCGGCGAACGACCGCATCTTGTTTCTCTTGGTCTTTAATAAAATCTGATTCGGAAGAATTTTCGAGATATAAGGAGATACTATCTATGGAATCGATAATATGCCGAAAGAGAATAACAGGGTCTTTAGTCATAAAATCGAGACTTGATCGGCGAGAATTCTATCACGTAAAAGCGGATTAAGAGAGTTATATGTTATAACATCAAATTTTTTACCCAAACTATCTTCGAGAGTGATCTGAATATCAGCAAGATCAAGCAATGATCGATCATCGGGTAATTCTACTAAAATATCAATATCACTTTCTGATCCGGCTTCACCCCGAGCAAACGAGCCAAATAAAGACGACCGAAGAACACCCTTGCTTTTAAGGATTGGGATTACTAATTCTTTAATTTTTTGTATCTCTAAATTTTGCATATTTGTTTGATTACAATCAAAGTTTACTACATATATTAGGATTATAGCAAGCCATAAAAGAGAAATAACGGTCGCCTCTGGCGACCGTTATAATTACTGAACATTGATGGTTTGGGCACATTGAGCGTTGAACAGCCAGCGATCATCGATATTAACGTTATCAATGAACCATGCCGCGGCCACGGGTGATTTCTTTTGCAGAGTCTCAACGGCAGTTCGAGACGACACCATGTATGCCCCGTCATAGAATTCGAGCTTGCCGGTGACAATATTTCGTGTCGGGTGGGTACCTTCAATGTATCGCGCGGGCAATTCAACACCAATCCATTCCTGCCGAATTGCCTCGGGAGCACCTCCTCGCGGTATATTTACGATTCGAATCTGAACGTCCAAAGGATTCGTCTCGAGCGTCACTAGTTTACGACCATTTGAATCATATTTCAGTCCAAAGAAACCTTCCCGGACCGCTTCTTCAACGAGTGACCGAACCACGAGCTGGGGAAGGTCAAGAGTGAATTCTTCATTCAGTACAGCCCTGATTGCTTCAAGATGACGCGTAGCATCTTCCCACACTGCCCGGTCATAATCTTCTTCTCCGTTAGTCCTAGCCATACCGAATTCCTGCAAAGAAAAATGGAGAAATACGTATGCTTCCTCGGCGTCACCGCGAAAGACACATCCACCAAGACCATTCTGAAGAGAAACCCTACATTGAAGAAAAGACAATGTGATCGTCTTTCTTCCCAGCTTATTTTGAACCTTTTCAAAGAACTCTTCTAATTTCATGTCACTGCTCCTTTTTTTAAACATTCTGTGATCGCTCGATCGAGATTCAGTGTCTCGCGCCGAGCGGCTTCGGCGTAATCGGAACCGCTTGAAGCAAAGATAATTCCGCGCGAGGAATTGATGATCATCCCTCGACCGCGGCTGTTTTTACCGGCGTCAACGGTTTTCTCAAGATCCCCGCCTTGCGCACCGATGCCCGGAATCAGAATCGGCATGTCGCCCACAATCTTGCGCACTTCCCGAAGTTCTTCGGGATACGTCGCGCCAACAACGAGCGCACAGTTTCCGTTTTTGCTCCAAAAATGAGCAACACGATATGCAACTTGCTGGTAAAGCAAAGTTCCATTAAAAGCCGTCATTCGTCCGATAGGTCTGATGTGGGTATCACTATCAAGTGGAAGATTCTGAAATTCCCCGGCTCCCGGATTGGAAGTCCGGCAGAGGACAATAACACCTTTGTCCGCCCGATCCAGAAAGGGTTTGAGGGCTTCAGAACCAAGATACGGATGAACCGTAATTGCATCCGCTTCCAAATAGTTGAACGCCATTTGGGTATAGCCATTGTTAGTATTTCCAATGTCGGCGACTTTCGCATCAAGAATCACCGGAACATCGGGCGCACAACGACGAATATGTTCAATGGTATATTTGAGTGCCAACCAACCATCGGCGCCATGAGCGGCATAAAATGCAACGTTCGGCTTGTAAGCACAAACCAAGTCATAGGTGGTGCGAACAATGTCCTCATTGAATACAAGGATCATTCTCCTAATGTTTCCTTGATAGGACAGACGAATATATTGAGGAAGTTTCTCAACTTCGGTATCCAGCCCCACACAGACAAACTTGCCTTCGGCCCACTTGGCTTCAATCATATCCCGAAAATTTCGACGAGGCATTAACCACCTTCTTTCTTTGATTGTGAATGTACGATAACCGTAAAAACACCCTACCGAAAATCGGGCTAATAATCAAGCCTGGAAAAGTAAATAATGTAAACTCCGATTTATCATATTAACATATGCGCATATGTTAATATGATAATTTTAAAAGAAAAAGTTTAAAAAAATAAAAAAACGACCCCGCTCAGCAGGGTCGGATTACAGAAGACGACGAGCCCAGTAGCGTTTGGGCATCCGACTCACTTTAGATGTGCTCGACGAAATACCAGCGATTTCCGTAATCTTCCGAACCAAATTTAAAAAATCAACTTGGTTTTTGATATTAGGAAAATACTCTCGAAGAATCTGGAGTTTCTTACCATCTCGTGTTCCCCAGACAAACAAGAGACACTTGTGCGGATTGAAAACTACGATATCACCCTGCTGGATAAGTGCTCCGACTTGAGCAATTTGTTCAACGACATCACCCATGACTGTCTCCTTTCAAAAGAGCTGTGTGGCAACGAATTTTTTAATACTCATACATTGATAATTGCGCGTCGAGTTGTTTCATAATTTCCAACGCCACCGAAACAACAATCAAAATGGAGGTACCGCCGACGGCGAAGTCGGTGACGGAGGTTGAACGCTGGACGATATTCGGGAGGACGGCAATGATACCCAAAAATACCGCGCCAACAAGGGTGACACGATTCAGTAAGTGGTACAAAAATTGGGCAGTTGAAGGACCGGGACGAATACCGGGGACATAGCCGCCTTGTTTTTGGATATCTTCAGAAATCTGTTTGGGATCAAAGGTGATCGCAGTATAGAAATAGGTGAAAATAACCACGAGCAAGAAATATAATACTGAATACAACGTGCCATTGGGAGTCAGGAATGTATTAATCGTGCTCGCAATCTTCGACACAATCGCAATACTCGTGTTGGCAAAGAAACCGGCAATCAAACTCGGAAAGAGTAATAACGATAGGGCAAAGATAATCGGCATCACGCCGGCATTATTAATCCGCATCGGGAGATAGGTTGAAACCCCGCCGTAAACTTTGGAACCGCGGACGCGACGAGCATAATTGACGGGAATATTGCGCTGGGCTTCGGAGATATAAATAACACCGGCAATAACTACCAGCGCAAGAATTGCGAATGTCAGATAATTAAAAAATAAAGCCGGAGTATATTTGAATAAAGCCTGCTGGAGCGTAACCGGGAATCCAGCGACGATACCCGCTAAAATCAAAATTGAAACACCGTTACCAATATTTTTTTCAGTAATCAATTCTCCCAACCACATTAAGAAAATACTGCCGGCGATAACAACCGAAATAATCGTCGTCCATTGAAATAGGTTCAGATAGCCGATTATATTTTGGTTCTGAAGTGAAACGAGAAAACCATAACCCGATAATGCCGCCAAGGGCACCGTTAAGACCCGCGAATATTGATTAAACTTCGCCCGACCGGCTTCGCCTTCGCGCTTATACATTTCTTCCAGTGACGGGAAAATCATGGTCATCAACTGCATGATGATCGAGGCGGAAATAAACGGCCCTAACGCAAGCATGGCAATCGAAAGTTGCGCCAGCGAACCGCCGGTCAGTGCCGAGAGTAATCCATAAAAGCGATTATTCGCGAAAAATGCTTGAAGTTGGGCAGTATCGACATATGGAATCGGAATATTTGCCACCAACCGATAAATAACGAGAACACTAATAATAAACAGAATTTTATTCCGAATATCCGGCTTCTTAAAAATTTGAAGAAATTTATTCATAGGTTATAGGAATTAGGTTATAGGAATTAGGGTTCGGACTAGTCCCTATTTCCTAACTCCTAGTTCCTAATTTCGCCACCGGCTTTCATAATCTTATCTTTCGCACTTGTCGAAAAAACAAACCCACGCAATATTACTTTCTTCGTCAGGGTGCCATTGCCGAGAACTTTGACAGGTCCTTTACTCTCACGAATAATACCATTCGCGACGAGTATGTCACTCGTCACCTCTTGACCCGCAGAAAACTGATTAAAAACTCCCACGTTCACAATCATCGGCTTGTCGTGGCGAAGCTGGAAAAACCGATGTTTGCGGTGCGGACTCTTTGAACCCGGTTTCTTCGAAGCACCGCGTTGTTTTGGAAACGATTGCCAAATACGCGAATCAGAACCGCGAAAACCCGGTTTCACACCGGCGCCGGCGCGAGATTTTTGACCTTTGGTACCCTTGCCGGAGGTCGTACCACGTTTACCGCCACGACCAACACGCTTGGCAAAGTTACGCGCTGTTTTTGGTTTTAATTGATGAATATTCATGGTCTATTTTGTTGGTCGTATTTTTCGCAATGCTTTCATTGTCGCTTGAGCAATGTTGAGTTTATTATTCGTGCGTTCAACTAATTTACCCGTCAAGCCGGTAATACCCGCAAGTTTCGCCACGACACGAACCGGACCGCCGGCTTTCACACCACCGCGCGCGGGTTTTAAGATAACTACGGCGCTGTTATATTTAGCTTCAACCTGATAAGGAATAGTGCCATTTTTTAAGGGAACCATAAAGAGATACTTTTTAGCTTGGTTGACGGCTTTTTGAACTGATTGAGCGACGTCTTTGCCTTTTGCCATACCGACACCGACACGGCCTTTGCCGTCACCAATAACAATCGTGGCGCGGAAACTGAAACGTTTACCGCCTTTGGTCACACGTGACACGCGAGCAATTTCAAGAACCTTTTGATCAAATTCTGATTTGGGTCGTTCACCGCCGCGACGCATCCCGCCGCGACCCCCGCGACCGCCAAACTGCCCGCCGCCACGACTACCCCGGCCGCCAAAACCTCCACGGCTTGGAGCCCGTGATACCGGCGGTATAACTGCCACAGGTACATCAATAGGTATCTTCAATTCGGCAGGTATTGAAAGAGGTTCCTCAACCGGAGTCGGGACTGTTTCAATTATCTCTGATTGTGATTCAATTTCTGGTTCCATAATTCGTAATTCGCAACCTGCCCGTCCGGCAGGCGGGTCCGTAATTTTTATAATTTGATTCCTGAGTCTCGCAAACCGTCGGCTAAGGCTTTCACGCGACCGTGATATTTAAATCCCCCCCGATCAAACACAACCGTATCAATGCCTTTTTTCTTTAATGCTTCACCCAAAATTTCTCCAGCGGCTTTGGCTTTTCCTGTTTTAAGGGCCTTGGTTGGTTTGGTTTTTTTGCCAGAGTAATCGGACACATAACCTAAAGTCGTGCCGGTCTTGTCATCAATTACTTGAGCATAAATGAATCGATTACTTTTAAAAACAGCAATCCGCGGACGCGCGGCAGTACCCGCTACCTTGGCGCGAAGCCGATTATGCCGTCGTATTCTTTTTTGTGATTTAGTCGTTTTCATAATTTAGGTTATAGGTTCTAGGAATTAGGAATTAGGTCTGCAGGCTAGCCCCTATTTCCTATAACCTAGTTCCTAGTCTATGCGGCCGTCGCGGCTTTCTTGCCCGCTTTGCGTTTTATAACTTCACCTTGATAACGGATACCACTGCCCTTGTATGGTTCGGGTAAGCGATGCATTCGAATTTGGGCCGCAATTTTGCCGATTAATTCTTTATCCATACCTTGAATTTTAATCGAACTCTTGTCAGTCACAAAGGTAATCCCTTCGGCGCCCTCAATCATAATCGGATGAGAATAGCCGAGACCAAGTTCCAGACCAGCGCCTTTCACGGTCGCTTTATAACCGACGCCTTGAAATTCAAGAACTTTTTCAAAGCCGGTCGTCGCGCCCGTAATCATATTCTGAATCAATGCGCGCGCCAAGCCCCAATAAACCTTACTGTCTTTTGAAGTTGTATCGCCCGGTCGAACTTTTAATTCATTACCTTCAACAGTAACTAAAACAAATTGTGGCATTCTTTTTTGTACAGTACCCTTCGGCCCTTTTACCGTAATCAAACCCCCGTTGATCGTGATGTCAACACCTTGAGGAATAATAATTGTTTTTTTGCCGATTTTGGACATGATTGCAAGTTTAAACTTTTAAATATTTAAATATTTTTTTCACCAAACTTCACACAGAATTTCTCCGCCCAGTTTTTGTTTCCACGCGTCACGTGAATTCATAATTCCCTGAGACGTAGAAATAATTGCCAGACCAAAGCCGGAACGAACTCGACGAATATCTGCCGCTTTGATATACATACGACGCGATGGCTTTGAAATAATTTTTATCCCCTGAAGAACACTCTCTCCTTCTCGATATTTCAAAGTTAATAGAAGATATTCATGTTCTGTCTTTTTTGATTTTTTCTTGTTTCGTTCCACATTCTCCAAATAACCGGCATGGTATAAAACATTTGCAATTGCAAACTTCATCTTCGAGAACGGCATCACTACCTGGTTGTGTAAGACCATCTGGGCATTCTTAATACGTATTAGCATGTCTGATATAGGGTCAGTCATTTTTTTATATTTAAATATTTAAATATTTTTCTACCATGATGATTTTTTAATACCGGGCAATAATCCGGCGCTGGCTAATTCTCGAAAATGAATACGGCATAATCCAAATTTACTGATAAAACCCCGACTGCGTCCGCACAAGAAACAACGATTCACTTTTCGTGATGAAAATTTTGGTTTCTTGTTTGAACGTGCGATTGTGGATTTTTTTGCCATGTTACTTTATTGGAAATCCTAAACTTTTAAATAACGAGATGCCCTGCTTTCGGGTCGTGGCGCTCGTGGTAAACGTTACTTGCAAACCGAATATATCTTTTACATTTTCATAATTCAATTCCGGGAAAATACTTGATTCTTTTAAACCAACATTTAAATTACCACTCGCATCTACGTTTGATTCGGGAATACCGCGAAAATCTCGGGAACGAGGCAAGGAAATATTAATAAATCGATCCGCAAAATCATACATCCGCGTACCACGCAGAGTCACAGCAATACCGACTGGTACACCTTCACGAATCTTGAAACTCGCGATAGATTTCTTAGCTGTCCGAAAAGTCGGCTTCTGACCTGATAACAGCGCGACATCTTTCGCGATTCGTTCCAGGATTTTGTCTTCCTTAAACAACCTGCCCACGCCGACATTAATGACCACTTTCAGAAGTTTTGGCGTTGCCATAGCATTGGCAATTTTAAATTCCTTCTGCAGGGCAGGAATCGTGTGCTTCCTATATTGTTCAATTAAATGCAAGTGTGACATATTGATTGGATATTATACTTCAGTTTTACACTTTTTACAAATACGTATTTTTTTGTCAGCAACCACGCTATAACCAATACGGGTCGGTTTACCGCAGCTCTTACAGACTAGGGCGACACTCGCACTGTTCACGGCTCGTTCTTTATTAAGAATCTGACCTTTCTGACCTTTCTGTCGAGCGCGGGTGTGACGCTTCATCATATTTAAACCTTCAAGCACAACCCGACCAGCTTCCGGCATAATCAAAAGAATCTTCGCGCTTTTGCCGCGATCTTTTCCACTTAACATTATTGCATTGTCGCCTTTTCGTAATTTCATAATTAGGTTATAGGTTATAGGAGTTAGGAATTAGCCCGCAGACTATCACCTATTTCCTATAACCTAGTTCCTGGTTGCTAGACGACCTCTTCAGCCAACGATGCGATGGTACTGAAACCTTTTTCTTTAATTTCTCGCGGAATCGGCCCAAAAATACGACCACCTCTTGGCTCGATACCATTCAATAACACGACTGCATTATCATCAAATTTAATATAGGTCCCATCTTTTCGTCGGAACGGTTTGCGCTGACGAACCACGACGGCTTTGACAACTTCTTTCTTCTTCACACCTTTGCGCGGTTCGGCAACTTTTACGGACGCCACGACAATATCGCCAATCTCGGCATAGCGACGACCCGACCCGCCGAGAACTTTAAATATCCCGACGCGTTTTGCGCCTGAATTATCCGCGACATCGACAATGGATCGTAATTGCAACATGTTAAATCTTTAAATATTTAAACTTTACTAACGACTGTCCAGCGTTTTTCTTTAGACATTGGTCGACCTTCTTTAATAATTACTTTGTCACCAATATGAAAAGCATTTTCGGGATTATGAGCCTTAAAACGTTTTGAAACTTTATAAAATTTCTTGTATTTCGGATGCATCTTCATGCGCGTTATCTCAACAACCACCGTCTTCTGCATCTTGTCGGAAACAACTTGACCTTTCAAGTTCCTATGTTTGGC
>OBEQ012017603.1_pt1 | contig 12088 bp, 15 predicted proteins | sample 1670901 | NCBI WGS metagenome assembly OBEQ01 (sample SAMEA104232315, study PRJEB22302) | groundwater metagenome | biome: forest; feature: aquifer; material: groundwater | place: USA | collected 2011-08-07 | depth 5.4 m | reverse complement strand
GTCAGTTTTATTGGAATGGGCGTTAAATCCTAGCCAAACTTCTTTTTTATTCCGCAAATTAGACATAACTTTTTCAGCATTTTCACCGCTATTTTCCACGATAGCGGTTAGCGGAGCTTCCAAAGCCCTTTTAAGGATTGCCTTTACTGCGCTCGCTTCCGGAACATTTTCTTTAATTTCTTCAAGAGACGAAAGCGCGTTGAAAAGCGCAGTTCCTCCTCCCGGAACGATTCCTTCTTCCATCGCCGCTCGGGTAGCCGCAACCGCATCTTCAACTCTTTGCTTTAATTCTTTCTGCGCTGATTCTGTCGGCGCGCCGACTTTAATTACCGCGACTCCGCCGGATAATTTCCCTAAGCGTTCCTGAAGTTTTTCCTTGTCAAATTCCGAATCGGTTTTCTTAAGCTGATTTTTAAGCTGGGCGACTCTTTTTTCAATTTCCGATTTATCGCCTTTCCCGCCGACAATCGTAGTATTGTCCTTATTGGAAACTACCCGGCGCGCCTGGCCCAGATCATCCATATCCACTGTATCAAATTTCTTCCCGATTTCTTCAGACACGAATTTCGCGCCGGTCACCGCGCAAATATCCTGGAGCATTTCTTTCTTCCGGTCGCCGAATTCCGGCGCTTTAACCGCAAGCACGCTGAAAATTCCCCGAAGCTTGTTTACCACTAAAGTGGCAAGCGCCTCGCCTTCAACTTCTTCCGCAATAATCACCAATTCTTTTTTTCCGGTCTGGACAACCTTTTCCAATAACGGCAATAATTCCTGGATTGAAGAAATTTTCTTGTCAGTCACTAAAACATAAGGATTTTCCAGCACTGCTTCCATCCGCTCGCTGTTAGTAACCATATATTGTGAAATGTAGCCCCTATCAAATTGCATTCCCTCAACTAATTCATAAGAATTTCCGACTGTATTGGAATCTTCTATGGTAACCACTCCGTCCCTTCCGACTTTATCCATCACTTCGGCAATTAATTTTCCGATTTCCGGATGCTTGGCCGAAAGAGTCGCGACTTCCTCTATCTTTTTATTGTCATTAATCGGCTCTCTCTGTTTTTCCAATCCTTTTACCACTGCCTCGCTGGCTTTTTTTAATTCCTCCGCAAGCCGGATGACATTAAATCCCTTTTCCCTGACTGCTTTTTCCCCTTCGTCAATCATTGCGTGCGCAAGCACAACTGAAGTGGTAGTGCCGTCGCCGACATTATCATTAGTCTTGTCTGCCGCCTGCTTGATAAGTTCTGCCCCTAAATTTTCAAATTTATTTTCCAGCTCAATTTCTTTAGCGACCGTAACGCCATCCAAAGTCACCTGGGGCGCGCCATAGCCCTTTTCAATCACAACAGCCCGGCCGCGAGGGCCAAGAGTCATACGGACTGCTTCTGCCAAAGTATCAATTCCCTTTTTAAGCGATTCTCTCGCTTTTTCATTAAATAAAAGTTGTTTTGCCATATTATTGTTTAATCAATTATCGCAAGTATATCCGCTTCCTCCCCGACTAAATATTTCTTGCCGTCGACTTCCAGTTCATCAGGGCCGTATTTTTTAAATAAAACTTTATCACCGACTTTAACAGACATCGGCACTCGTTTTCCATTTTCGTCTAATTTGCCCGGTCCGGCTGCCACTACCCTGCCTTTAATCGGCTTTTCTTTTTCTGCCGTATCCGGAAGCACAATGCCGGATTTAGTAGTTTTTACTTCATCCATCGGCTCAAGAAAAATATGGTCGTTTAATGGTTTTAAATTCATTTTTTTATTTATTGCTAGTTAAAATATCCGACCTTAATTAATATAACAAATTTAACTATTATTTTACCTGATTTGTCACTCTTTCGTCAAGAGTGACAAATCCCTTCTGCACAAATATTTTCACAAAAGGTAGCTTAAGCTACGATTTCCTCCTCGCGCCTGGAACTTGATACAAAATCAAAGATTTCAATTTAGTGGAAATATTTGTGCAGAAGGGACAAAAAAAGCCCGGCTATTGCCGAGCTTTAGGAAAGCGGTATTACGCGCCGGAGCATGCTTTTTAAATCTCGTTCAACCATTGCATAAAGCCGTTCGCGTTCCGATGGAATAAGGTTGGTTTGCACGCATATTAAAAATTTAACGCATGGATGTTTTCTAAGATGTTCCTCCATCTTTTCTTCTTTGCTGTATCTGCCGTTGGAAGTTTTCACTTGAAGCGGCAAAGCAAAGCCGCTGGGCAAGAATATTAAAAAATCAATTCCTTCGCTATCCAGGCGATCGCTCGGGCGATTGCGGAGAAAACCAGAAATTACAGATTCGCTTTTTAATTTTTTAAGAACTTCTTCTACTGTGTCTTCAGCGGCGTTTTCTGGCTTAGGCAACTGACTGGTTTATTTATGTATCAAAGATAATTTGATTATATCTTTTCCTTACTTAAAAGCAACTCAATCCGTTTAGTGTCGGGGTGGAACTCTAATTCGTTATCATTATAAATAATCCTTGGCTTATAGCCGGCCTGGAATTTTAAGCCGCGCTCAATTCTTTTTATTTGTATTGCTTTTAATTTTTGTTCCAGCCAATCGCCGAATTTTCCTTTTAAAATCCATTCTCGTATCCGAGCCACTAAACCTTTCTTTTGATATTTATATCGGGAATCTTTTAGATACTTACTTATATTAATGGGGCTTGCCCAATCAGCATTCGCGTCAAAAAATTTTTGAATTGCTTCCGGACTGCCGTAAACAGGAACTAAATTTTCATATAAATTTTTCCAATACTCGTTATGCGGCGGCGATAAGCGATAAGCTGACGATGTTACAAAATGATTCAAGCAGATTTTATCTTGCCACTTTTTAGGATTGCTTCCTTTGTGAACAGCGCGCCAGCCGAACATTCCAAAAGCCAAAATGCAAAAAGCTCTCACGCTGAAAATTCTTCCCCGACTCGCTCCTATAATTACATCAAAATCTGAATTCTCGTTCATGTTGCACATAGCCAGGGATCCGGCTGCCAAAACAAAGTCTACAAACGGAATAAAATTAAACAGCCAAACTTGCCCTAAAAACTTCTGCCATTTTTGATTGAACATTTTATTATTTGACATGTTTTTAATTAAAGGATTTTTTCATAGCGGCTTCCAGAAGAATGTTAGAGGGTGTCCTTTTTGGTCTGCGAGCCATTCTTTTGTCTAAGCGTCCTTCGATTAGACTGTGGAAATTGGTCTAATATAAAATAGTGAGCACTTTTGCTTCATAATGCTTCGACTAACCATCGGGGCATTTTTTATTCGTAAAATAAAGCTAGTCGCTAGTGGCTATTCACTCTCAATCATCTCCGGCCGCTCCAATAATTCCGGTTCTACTTCCATTGCCTCGCCAGTAATTTTTAAAACATCCTTATCAATCTTTCCAAGCTCTTTATAAGCGCTGTTATACATGCTGACTGAAGTGCCAAGATGAGTTCCAAGTTTCTGCATATAAGTTTCATAACTGGACAAATGCTTGCCCAGCGCCTCCACCCGCTTCCGGATTTCTTTTGCGGACTCTTCAATCTGCAAAGCTTTGAGTCCCTGTAAAACTGTCTGCAAATAAGCCAAAAAAGAAGTCGGCGAAACAATAATCACGTGCTTGTCCTTAAAAGCATATTGGATCAGATCCTGCGTATTGGTTTTAACTGCGCCGATTTTATTGACTAAAAGATCATAATAAATCGCCTCTGCCGGAATAAACATAAAAGCAAAATCCATTGTCCCTTCTTCCGGCTTTACATATTTAGCAGTCTCGTCAATCCGGTTTTTTAAATCCTGTTTGAATAATTTTTCCACTTCTTCGCGGACCTCATCATCCCGCGCATCCAAAATCCTATTATAATTTTCCAGACTGAATTTGGAATCAATCGGAATAACTTTGTCCTGCACAAAAATCACCGCATCCACGATGCTGCCGTCTTTAAACGGATACTGCATCTGGTACCGTCCCGGCGGCAAAACATTTTTTAAAAGCGTTTCCAGATAATATTCCCCCAGCACGCCGCGCTGTTTTGGATTTTTTAAAATATCCTGCAAACTCTGCAGCTGGTCGGCAAAGCTCACCACTTGCTTGTTAGTTTCATCTAATTTCGTCAATCTCTCCGTCACATCGCGGATAATTTTCGCGCTCTCGCTGTATTGCCTCTGCATGGAGCGGGTGGACTCGCCTAATTTTGAATCCAAAGTCCGGGTAATCTCATTCATCTGGTTTTGGAGCATTAAAAGCCCGCGATCGTCTTTTTGAGGTTCAGATTTTTGATTTTTTAAAATGAAAAACAGGGCGGCAAAACCAAGAATCATTATTACTAAAAGAATCAGCGAAGATAGGTCCATTTAATAATTTTAACATAAATTAAATAATGCCTAAAACAAAATCCGCACTATTGCGGATTATAAAGGCCTAAAGCATGAAAAATCATTTTGGTAAGATTGGCAGAAATATTCGTTAAAAGATTTACCAATTCGCCATGAAGTTTCGCTAAAGGAATTAAAAGCAAAACTAAAAATAAGATTAAAATTACTGCTTTTAAAACCTCTCCTATTTTCACAGCCATAAGCTTGAATCAAAGAAACTAGAATTAGCATAACCTATGTTATAATCAATATAAAGGTCCAACTAATAATTTTCATACTATGGGTCCAAAAACCCCTTGCGGCTGCTAACCTGTAGCTAAAAACCGCAGCTAACTAGCTGCGGTTTTTATTTTAAAAAAAAGCCGCTGTAAATTCTGATTGCCTTCCAAAACAGGAATAAAATTGCGGTTATCCATAGATGCTCCGGGGAAAAACCTTCTGCCAGAACGCCAATCATTTAAAAGATAGTGCAAAAAATTATTGGTGTAGCCTATTTCATTTTCAGGCATGGCGGCAATCAGCAAATAATCTCCGAGACGGCGCTCCATTGCTTTTTTTGCGGCTCCGGCGAAACAGCAATCATTTATTAAAATAAATCTGCCCTGGTGTCCGGCAAAAACAAAAGCTAATCTATCGTATCCGACCAATTCCCAATTAAAATAGCCATCCAAAGGCCAGCCGTCTCTCTGCCCATGCCCGATATAAAAAAGGCAAATATCCTCTCTTCGTTTCTCAATAAAAATCTTTTCCAGCTTAAAAAGCACCTCCTGCCGAGAACCAATTAAAATAACATACTCTCCAATGCCCTTAATTCCAAAATAAATTCTTAAAGCTTTTAACAATTTTTCTACTTCATTAGAAAATCGGTTCTTCGCATCGTTTGAATTTTCTTTGCCAACAACAATAACTATATGCATTTATTAATCTCCTTTTATATTTTTAAAGAAAGCCAATTCTGAAAATATTATACTAAAATTTTTATGAAAAATCAAACCCTGCCGCCTTTTCTTGATAAAATCAAAAACCCGCGATAAACGCGGGTTTTTGATTTTATCTTCCGAAACCGCCTCCATGGCCGCCCCGGAAACTTGGCTTTCGCTTTTTATTGCAATCGTAGCAATACAAGCGTCCATAAGTTCCATCTTGCCTTTGAGTCGGCTCGAATGGCAACTCTTTGATCGGAGAATTGCATTCGGTGCAAGCGAGATTTAACGCAGACACATCATGCATTTGGCGCTGAGGCCTATTTCCCATTTCCATTTACGTTCACCTAATTTACTAATAAATATCGTATATTTTAGGCGAACGACTAATGTTATATTTAAATCCTAAAAAAGATTTACTACTATCGCCTAACTAACTTCTATACAGCATAGCAAATGAAAATTTAAAAGTCAAACAAAAACCCCACTAAATTATGGGGTTACAATTATTTTTCCTTTCATCCAAGAGTGCGGTTGGCAATGATAGGGATATTCTCCTGGATCAATGATCTGAATCGGCCTTGATTCTTTTCCAAATAAAATTGCTTCAGTGCTGAATTTCAAATTATCTGCTGTAGCCGTATGATACATAGTATTCAGACTCCGTTTATCTTCATTGCGCCAAACAACTTTATCGCAAGATTTTATAGTTAATTCCGAAGGATCGTAAGCCTTGGCTCGCAATTCCGGATTCGTGGTAATACCGTAACGGATAATTATGGTATGAGTAGTATAAGCAATTCGAGCGCATTCATCTTTTGCAGGAGGCGGGTTCGTCCCTGGATTTGGCTGGCTTCCGGGAATGGTCAGGTGTTCCTTATCTATCGGCGTATCATTAGAATTAGAGGGTTTTCCACAAGCAGTAAAAGCTTGCGCGCCAAATAAAATCATCACTAACAGCCAGAGAAAAAGTTTCCCGGTTTTTAACATTTATTCAATTTTAAAAATTAAAATCTAAATATTATTTTAGATTACTAGCCTAGAAAGTCAAATGACGATTTAAGATTTTCTCTTGCGGCCTCTATGCGCATACAATCCGCGGATAACTGCATTGATAAGAACCATTGTGCTAAAAAGAGAAACAAGCAACCAAATCAAGACGAAAGAGGTTCCGAACAAAAGAACAAACCCCGCCATAAGGAGAAGAGAAACCCCTAACCAGCTAAACACTTGTTTTTGCAGCTGTTTGGAAGAGATTATACAACCACGGAGTTTTGCCCTATTCCATCCGAGGAAAACGCATAATATTAATGATATGCTAATAAATAGATAACCCATTTCTACCTCATTCAAAGAACTAACTTGCTAATAAATATATTAACGGAAAACAAAAATAAATCAATAAGGAATGTAATTTAAGATTTCACCAAATGTTCAAAAGCGTATTTCAGACTCGCCCCCACTTTTTTCCCGGGATTGAATATATTTTCAGGGTCAAAAATTTTCTTGGTTTCTTCAAAAAGCCTGTAAACCTTTTCTCCATACATCTTTTTCAAATACGGGCTGCGGATAAGCCCGTCATTGTGTTCTGCGGTAATAGAACCCCTAAATTCCAAAACTAAGCCATAAACTTCTTTTGAAAGAGATTTTATAATTGCTCCGGCTTTTGGATCGGCCAAATCCATTAAAGGAATAATATGGAAATTGGCATCGCCTACATGGCCGGCAATAGTATAAATTAAATTATATTTTTCCAAAATTTTATTCAATCTCGGCAAAAAATCAGGGAGTTTTTCCGGCAAAATAATAAAATCGTCAATAAAAGGCGCGGTGCGCTTCCCTTGAAGATGCTGCCTCAGCAAATTAAAGCTTTCTCGGCGTATAACCCAATATTTCTTTGCTTCTTCCATATTTTTAACAATCCTAAATTTAAATCCGCCGTTTTTTAAATCGCGGCCTAAATTTTCTAATCTTCCTGAAATTTCTTTCTGGTCATTCCCGGTAAATTCTGCCAATAGCACTAATTTTGGGATTCCTCCGGATAAAATCATCCGAAATTCCGGCAAAAACTGCCAAACAAGCTTAAAAAGATTTTTCGGCTTTAAAATTTTTATCAAGCTCGGCAAAAACCGGACTGCTAATTTTAAAGTGCGGTCATCATAAGATTCAAAGCTTTCCGGCTGATATTTTAAAACTGCTTTTGCCGCAACTGGCAAAAATTTCAGGTCTTCCAAAAATATGACTGCCAGCTGGGAAAATTTTTTAGGCTGCACCAGGCGGAATTTAATTTCTGTGATGATTCCGAGAGTTCCCTGCGATCCGGTCAAAAGCTTGGTTAAATCAAAAATTTTTCCGTTCCAGACGTTCCACAAATAATAACCGGCGGAATTTTTAGAAACTGCCGGCTTAGCAGATTTTAAAAGCTCTTGATTTTTCTCAATTAAATCGTAAATCTGCCCGTAAAGCCGACCCTCAAAAGTCTTTTCGCTGATTTTTTTATCAAGCTCTTTTTTATCCAATGGCTTAATTATATACTCCCTGCCGTCGCTTAAAATAACTTTTAATTCCGCAACATAATCTTCAGTCTTTCCGTAAGCAAGAGTTTTCTCCCCGCCGGAATTATTGGCGACCATTCCTCCTACCGTGCAAATTTCCCTGGAAGCGGGAAAAGAAGGCAAAAACAGATTTTGTTTTAAAGTTTCTTTTTCAAAATCCCGGTAGAAAACCCCCGGCTCTGCAACTGCCGAGTAATTGCTTACATTTTTAATCCGGTTAAAATGCTTCGTAAAATCCACTAAAATGGAATCAGTTAAAGCTCCTCCGCCCATATCCGTGCCGCCGGACCTGGGCGTAATGGAAATTTTTTCATTTTTCTGCTTCTTCTGGCTTACAAACTTCACTAAGCTCTGCAAATCCTCAACATCTTTAGGAAAAACAATAACTTCCGGCTTAATTTCAAATAAGCTGGCATCGTGGCTGTATTTTTCTCTGGACGCTTCATCAAAAACAACTTCGCCTTTTATTATTTTTTTTAATTCTTCCGCAAGCATATTAAATTATTTGTTTATGTTTGGGGGCAATATTAAATGATAGAATAAACGCCAAGATTAAAGCAAAACCGCACATAATTGACGGAATAGCTTGCCTGGCTTCAACCGAAAGAGAATATACAATTCCCATCGGCAGCATAAATGAACTGTAGCCAGCAATCATCCATTTCAATAAATTGCCATTTTCTTTATTCATATTTTCCATCGCTTCCCAAATCCCTAAAATCAAAAAACCGAAATAATAAACGCTATAAGTCCATGATAGCTCTTGAGCAGTGTTAAAAATAATATAATTCCCGCCGCAGACTGCTCCCGTAATCGCTTTTGGGACAAAAAGAAAAATAGTTATATAAACAAGCATCAAAACATATCCGAATTTCAAAAAATGGTCTTTTTTAGTAACCAAAGAAATTAAGTGGAGCCCCAGCACTGGCAGAAAAGTAATGACGGAAAAACCGACTCGCGACCAAAATAACGGATTAGTTGCCGCGCAAACTTGGTATTCAGCAAACTGAAATAAGCCAAGCAGAACTAATGTCGCCATTACTAATCTGCCAAAAACCGCCACTCTATAATGGATAAAAACATAAATCGCCAAAGCCATTTCCATAAAAAAAGTGGCCAACATCACTTCCGGAGTAAAGCAAAAAAATCTGGATTTATCGCTGAATAATTTGTTCATTTTTTACTTCATAGCCGCCGATTACCAAGCCGGCGGCAATCAGAACTAAATTTTTTACTACAAATTCACCTTCAGCAGTCAATAATAATATATTCCCATTATTAAAAAATAAAGTTGGCATCAAGAAGAATGACATTAAAGTTCCGGCCATTTGAAGCCAAAGAAGCGCCAAAGTAACCCTAAGCGCAATTTTAAAGATTAATCCCAGCCCGATTGAAACCTCCCAAATTCCTAAAATAAATAAAAAATCTTTTGTAGGTAAAAAATAGTAAGTTTTAGCCACTAATTCCGCAACCGGACTGACGCCAAAAATCTTCAGCGCCCCAAACCATAAAAAGATAATTCCAAGGGCAATGCGAAGAAACGGTATTGCCCACCTATGCATTTTATTAATAAATAAAATATCAAACTTATTGAACAGTTTGGACATAATTATTGGTACCGAATTTCTATTTTATCCTTGTCACGCATCTCATAATTTTCAAACTTATCGCTTTCCTTGCCGTTGACAGTCATTTTTAATTTTCCATCGGGGCCATTGCAATATGTAAAAACGCAGTCTTTATTAAAAATTTTCTCCCAAACTTTAAAAAAATTGCCCAGTTTTATATTTTCTTTAGTCACCACTCCGCCGAATTCCAAATGGAGTATTCCGGTCGCATCGTGAGTATGGATAGGATTTTCTGTAATTCCCAATCCGATATTTGCCGGAATTTCCTGCTTCTGGCCTTTAATGAAAATTTCCAGTTCCGGATGCCAATGAATGCCGTTTACAGAAATAATTTCTTGATTTTGCAGAGGATGCCTAAATTTTAAAAGCCAGCCGATGCCGGCAACTAATGCGGCAATAAAAAATAAAATTAAGGCGGTTTTCAAAAACCGCCTTAATTTTTCTTTCATAAAAAGCTGGGATTTCTGTTCCATATGCTGCCAATATTTTGATTTTTTATTAGGATCCATATCAATAATATAAATTAGCAGGCTTAATATCTTTTTTTACCACGCACTCGCCTTTATACGCAATATCTGCCCCGGCAATTTTAGCCGAACACTCATTAGAATAAGTTTTTCCGTCAATCCCGCAAACCGGATTAAATTCTTGCGTGCAAAATTCTTGCTTTTCTCCTTCAGCCTTAATCGGCGGAGCTGGAACAGCCACTTTTTGCTCTTTCTTGAGATAAGATTTCAGCTCGCGCAGCAATTCTTCCGCCTGGCTAATATTCAATTTAACCGATGCTGAATCCATTTTAGAAAAAGCCTCTTTTGCAAAATCTGAATATTTTTGGGCATTCTCTAAAAGAGTAAATTCCTTGGGATTTTTTTCTTCATTTAAATCAAACGATTTTAATAATTGCCGTAATTCAATTACTTCTTTACTCAGCTTATTCAATTCCGACCTTAATTCATCCCCCGATCCGCCAAAATCCGCTTTTTTTAATCTTTCCGGAAATTGCCGGTCTTCTTTAGCAACTTCCTCAGAGACTTCTCCTGATTTTTTCTTAACCTCTTTGATTAAATTTTTGATTTCCTCCTGGCCTTCAAATTTTTTATTTATTTCTTCAACTAATTTTTCGTGCTTAACCATCCTATCCGCTAATTTTTCCAAAAGATTATCAATATTCGAATTTTTAGAAGTTTCCCTCAAAGATTCAAATTTTCGCTTCAAACGATCTTGGGAATCCTGATAATTCCCCAAAGCTTTTTCAATCGCCGGCTTGTCATTCGGCCTTGCCTCCTCTACTTTTTTAAGCTCTGCGGCTTTTTCATCGGCAATTCTTAACTCTAATTCTGCCTTAGAAACAGGGTTAAAAGTAAAAAATCTGGTTATACTCCTTTTAAATTCTTTTAAAAAATAAAATGGGTTTGTCGGCAATAATCCTGGATTTTCCACCCCAAGGTCGGAAACAGTTATTGCCTGCGCCGGCAAATTAGCTGGCGAATTTTTTGCCGCATGCACTAAAGCCATTCCTCCAATTAAAAAATTAACTGTTAAAAAGGCAAAAAAGTATTTTTTTACGCTCATATATCAATTATATCACGATTTAAAAGCAGCTAACGGCAGCTTAAATTATTTCTTTTCCAGATCCAGGCAAACCGAATTAATGCAGAACCGCTTTCCAGTTTTTGTCGGTCCATCATTAAAAACATGCCCAAGGTGGGAACCGCATTTTTTGCAGACTACTTCTGTCCTTTTCATTCCATAACTGTCATCGGACCGGAGTTCAACATTCTTCAAATTTGCCGGCTCGGAAAAGCTCGGCCAGCCAGTGCCAGAATCAAATTTTGCATCTGAAGAAAAAAGTTCTGCTCCGCAAGCCACGCATTTATACATTCCCTTAGAATGCTCGTTTGCATACTTTCCAGAAAAAGGCGCTTCTGTGCCTTTTTCCCGCATTATCTTGTACTGTTCCGGATTAAGAGCTTTTTTCCAATCTTCTTCTTTCTTAGTCATACAAATACATTAACGCAAGATTTCAATTTTATCATCTTTAATTTTAATAAGTGATGACGGCTTAGATGTTAATTTTCCAGCATCAATATAAAAATCCACCTTGCCGTTAAAATATTTTTCTGCTTCTTTAACAGTGCTTGCCGGAGGAAATCCTTCCCAATTGGCGCTTGGCGCAACTAATGGGCCGGTTTCTTCTAATAATTCAATCAGATCGGGCTTTTTAGGCAGGCGAAAAGCCAAAGATTTCGTCCCCCGGTGCAAATAATAAAATTTTTTATCCAAACAAGGCAAAATAATGCTTACCTTTCCCGGCCAAAATTTCTTAAGCAAAATCTTAATCTTTACATTCAAACGGATGCCAAAAATATCAAGGTCTTTTAATGAGTTTATTAGTATTATTAAAGGTTTTTTGAGATTGCGTTTCCGCAATTTATAAATTCTGGCAACAGCTTTTTTAGATAAAGCTGATCCGACAATCCCATAGATAGTATCAGTAGGCAAAATTCCCACTCCGCCGTTTAAAAGAATTTTTTTAACATTTATCTTCATGCATTAAATTTCTATAGTATAAATATTCAAGGGCTCTTTCCTGCCCTTTACCGCAACTGACCCTAAAAAT
>OBEQ011556495.1_pt1 | contig 12088 bp, 14 predicted proteins | sample 1670901 | NCBI WGS metagenome assembly OBEQ01 (sample SAMEA104232315, study PRJEB22302) | groundwater metagenome | biome: forest; feature: aquifer; material: groundwater | place: USA | collected 2011-08-07 | depth 5.4 m | reverse complement strand
GTGGATGCGGATATTAACTCCTGGGAAATTGGGACAACAAAGAAAGAATAGTTCACATGCGGGATTTACCCTCATTGAACTTTTGGTGACTCTGGCGATTGTCGCGGTGTTGTTTGCCGTTTCTGCTTCCAGTCTCCGAACCGTTTTTAATGTCGACCTCAAAAATACGGCCTCCCGGATGGGCTCTCTCTTAAGGACTCTGTCTGCCAAAGCTGTTGTGGATCATGTTTACTTTCGGATGGTTTTGGATCTCAGTGAAAATCTTTATTATGTGGAAGAAAGTTCTGAACCCTTGATGATTTCAGCCACCGGTGAAGAAGGTCAGGAATCTACGGCGATTCATTATTATGTGGAACGCACCCAGCTTCCCTCAAGTGTTCGCTTCAAGGATAGTCGAGTTTCTTACATAAAAGGAATCGTTACATCCGGTCAGGTCGCCGCTTATTTTTTCCCGGATGGATATGCGACTCCAACGCTCATTAATCTCAAAGATGAAAGCGATGAAGACCATTACTCGATTGAATTATCGCCCCTGTCCGGTCGGGTCCGCATAGAAGGTAATTATCGGGGAGACTTCTCCGAGGAGAAACGGTGAGAAATTCAAGAGGGTTTACCTTGCTGGAAGTCTTGATTGCCTTAGCGATTCTGGCCGTCTCTCTTTTGGCGATTTTTAATTTACAGGGAACCTCTTTGTTGGCATCGGCGCGCGGTCAACGGATTTCCGTTGCGACACAATTAGCGCGTCAAAAAATGGCTCAGGTGATTGTCGATTTTGAAACGGGGATGGCCAAGGGGGAGTTCCCGGAGGACAAAGAAGAGACAGGAACTTTTGAAGAAGACAAACGTCCCGACTTCAAGTGGAAGTTTAAAATTCGTAAAGTCGAGGTCCCTGTTCCCCCAAGCTCTCAAGAAGGAGCCGAAGTGATGACCCAAATTTTTTCTATGGTTTCTGATCAAATGACCCAAAACATGAGAGAGCTTCAACTGTCTGTTTCTTACGAAGATGAGGGTGGAGAAGCGGAAGAAATGATTGTGTTAACGACTCACATGGTTCGATTATGAACTCACGCGGTTTTACTTTAATAGAAGTGTTGATTGCCGTTGTGATTCTCTCCCTCATTACGCTCTTGGTGTGGCAGTCGATGGGATCTATGAACGCTTCACGAGAGAGATCCCAAAAAAAGGATGAAGTGTTCCGAGGAGCTACAGTGGCCTTGAGTCGTCTCTCGAGAGATCTCTCCATGGCCGTGCTTTTTTCAAAACCTGAATTTTTAGGATTATCTGCGGGAGGGCAGCAAGCGACAAAAAGTGTTTTGATTGGAACGAATAGTGGCGATCAGGACAAACTTACTTTTATGTCGTTCTCTCATATTCGCTACCAGAAAAATGTGAAGGAATCGGATCTGGCGGAAATAACTTATTTTCTCGAAAAAGACGACGAAGGCGGGCTTGAATCCTACATTTTAAAAAAGAGGGAAGCCTCTCCTCCGGATGATCAACCGGAAGAAGGAGGCAATACCGTGGCTCTTCTGACAGGAGTGAAACAACTTAATTTTCGTTATTATGATGTGACCAAGGCTGAATATCGGGATGATTGGGATACGACCAAAGTAGATTATTTGAACAGGCTGCCTCGGGCCGTCGAGATCACTCTTGTCTTGCAGGATCCCATTGATGAAGAAGCGACGGTGCGGTTTTCAACAGTGGCTTTGTTAGAAATGGCTCCGGGACCGAATGATTTTTAAAAAAAACCAAAAAGGGATTGCTCTCATTTTAGTGCTGGGGATTTTGGTCATCCTGTCTGCCTTGGTTGTGGAGATGGCGGAACAAGCCCATATATCTTATGAACTTGTCTCCACAGAGAGAGATCGTTTGAAGGCTTTTTATTTGGCACGTTCTGCGATTCAAATGGTTCGGTTGGAGGTGAAAATTGAAAAACAACTTCGGTCCCAGTTTGCGAACCTCCTCCAGAATCTTCAAGGAGCTGGGGTGGTTTCGGATCCGCTGTGCAAACAGATTCCCCTTTCAACGGGATTGTTGAAGGGGCTTGCACAGGGAGGACTCACAGCCTCAGCAGATAAGAAGCCGGACAAAAAGGAAACGAAACCAGCCAAGGAAGAAAAAATAGGAGAACCGTCGGAAAGCGCCAAGGAGTTCCTTCAGTTTGATGGTGATTTTGATGTGGTCTGCGATACAGAAGAGAGAAAAATAAATGTGAATCTGTTTCGTTCGGGCGCCGTTCTGGAAGGAGGGGAGACGACGGGTCTTGCCTCTGAAACGCCGCCACAAGGAATTCTCTCTGGGGATCGTGGGTCTCTTTATGAAAATCAAAAACAGCTTTTAACGGCTCTTCTCAATCAGAGTGAGTTTGATTCTTTTTTTGAGGGAAAACGGGATTTGATCAAGAAGATTGTGAATTCCATTGCTGACTGGGTGGATCCCGATGATCGGATTAATGAAGCCCCTGGCATTGCTGGGGGAAGTGAGCAGTCCGAATATCCTTCAACCAGTTCTTATAAAGTGAAGAATGGAAAGTACACATCCTTAGCGGAGCTGTTGCTACTTCCGGAAATGACGGATGATCTTTTTCAAAAACTGGCGCCTCACCTGACTTTGTATGGAGAGGCCCAGATAAATGTCTGTCAGGCGGAAGATACCTTGTTGAAAGCTTTTGTAATACGCACTCTTCAAACAGTTTCGAATCTCACTACTCCTCCAAGAATGGATGAGTCTCGCTGGCAATCTTTACTGACAGCCGTGCATCTGGCCTGTAATCAACCTTCACCCCAGGTGACACAGATTGCTCAGGCGATTTCTGGTTCTTTGGGACTGACAGGAGATGCCAATCTTGCGCGGCAGATTACAACCTCTAATCGCTTTTATCGGTTTGAAGCCACTGGTGTTGTTGGAGACAGTCAGGTAAAGATACGACAAGTGATTGATACGGGTGGAGGACAGTTTCCCGGTGCTTGGAAGACACTTTATTTTCAGATAGAATGAAGATACAACGATTGCAGGAGGTTTTTTGTCAGAGAGAATTTTAGGAATTGATTTAGGAAGCTACTCCGTCAAAATTGCCGAGATTGAGAGGGACTTTCGTTCTTTTCAATTGGTGGGCTTCTACGAGCAGCCGCTCGTTTCTTATTCGTCAGGAAGTATGTCTTCAGCGGAACTGTTAACCAAGGAAGCTTCTTGGGCCCAGGCTTTAATGAAGCTTTTTGATGAATATAATCTCCCCAAAAATTATATCTACACAGCCTTGCCAGGCCAATTTAGCGCCATTCGTCTGATGACGCTTCCTTTTAGGGATTTTAAAAAAATCGATCAGACAATCGAGTTTGAGATGGAGAACTATATCCCTCTACCTCTTGAAGAAATGTTGTTGGATTATCAGATCATTCCTCCCTCTGTGATGGCGGATGGTAAAATTTCTAAGGAGGAGATTTCTAATATTCTAGCCTGTTATGCCCGGAAGAGTGAGCTGATTGATTTTCTCAATATTTTTCAGGGCGCCGACATGGATCCCCGCTTTGTTGGGTGCGAACCGATCGAAATGGCGAATATCATGAAACTGGGTATCCTCCAACCGGAAGGGGCTTATGCCATTTTGGATATGGGTCATGACAAAACGAATGTTCTCATTTTTCAGGGGCCACATCTTCAGTATGCACGGACGATTTGGGTGGGAGGCCGCCATCTGACCCTTGCCATCTCCGAATCCATGAAAATTCCTTATAATGAAGCCGAGGTGATGAAGGTGGAAATGGGACAGGTGGGCCCCGAAGTTGAAGGCGCCGATGCAACGACACGGGGTGTTTCAGAGGCGATCAAAACGGGATTGGAAGATCTTTTATTGCAACTCAAACAAACTTTCATGGCGTATCAGGAGAGAAAATCAGAGGTTGTTCAGGCCCTGATTCTTTGCGGCGGCACATCGCGGCTGCAGGGCATTGATCAGTATGTTTCAACCAAAATGAGAAAGAATGTGAGTTTTTTGGATTGTCTCGATTTTCCTTTTAACCGTCTTGCGGATTCGAATTGGTGTCGTTCAATTGCCGCTCCTGCTTTGAGCCAAGCGTATCGTGGCGTGTTGGGTGTGACGCTGCGCGAAATTCAATTTCGTCGCGGAGAGTTTGCCTACCAGGGAGAGATAAAAGAAATTTCTCGTTTTGCCAAAGAGTCAGCGGTTTGGATGGGCGTGGTGATTCTTGTCGCCGGAATCAGTTTTTTGACCAGTTATGTCAGCCTGAAAGGTCGTGTTAAAAATCAGACAGGACAGATTGAAGCCATTGCCACCCAGGCGCTACCCGATGTGCCCAAGAAATCTCTTTCGAGTCCCACCAGTGTTCTGGCGATGGTTTCGGGAAGAATCAATGAGGCTGAGGAGAAACGCAAAAAAATTGAAGACGAAATCGAGTTTTCGGTTTTGAATGTCTTGAGGGAATTTTCAACGACCTTGCCTCCTCGTGAATCTTTCCAGGTTGACGTGGATGATTTTTCTTACGCAGCCAAAAGGGTTCATATTCAAGGCAAGACGACTTCTTTTGAAGCCGTGGATAAAATTAAGACCGCTCTGTCCCAAGCAAAACTATTTAAAAATGTGGCCACTGAAAATGTGAGAAAAGGGGCCGCCGACGAAGTTCGTTTTAGTTTATCGTTTGAACTCCAAGACCCGAATGCTGGGGAGGGTCGCCTTGGCTCTTAAGACTCGCTATTCACCCTTTCAGCATCTCAGTTTGACTAATCTTTTGTCGGCCTTTGTGGAGCTGCCTCCGCGAAGCCGCTTAACTCTCTTAGCGGGATTAGGTGCGGGATTTTTGGTGATTCTTTTTTTGCCTATTTCACTACTCTCTGGAAAAATGGGAACGATGCAAAAAGAGATCGCTCTTTCTCAAAAAAAATATGGAGAAGTGGTGGATCGGTTGTCTGAGTATGAAAAGATGCGTAAGAGAATGGCCGCCTTGGAAGAAAAATTTGGGCGTGGAGGAGGATCCTTGACCGGACGTATTGAAACATTAGCCCGTGATAGTGGGTTGACCGTGGATCAATTAAGAGAGCGTCCTCCCCAGGAGACTGATTTTTTGGAAGTGAATGCCGTGGAAGTGAAACTGTCGAATGTCACCCTCTCTCAACTGACGGAGTTTTTATACCAGCTGGAACAGGGGTCTCCGCTCATGAGGGTAAGGCAGCTGCAAATTAAACCAAAAACTCGAAATCGTCAGACTTTGGATGTGAGCTTTGAAGTGGCCACATTTCTTTTGAAAAAGGAAGGCTAGCGATGCCCTTGGCGCTTAAAGTGATTGTGTATCCTCTCTATACGATCCTCCTGCTTTTTTTCTTTTTTGTCGTTCTCTTCCCTTATGAAAGCGTGAAGTTGAGGGTGGCAGGAGAAATGGAAAAAGCTTTAGGCGGTGGTTATTCCATTCAAATTGGTCGATTGACTCCCTTTCCTATGACAGGAGTGATTTTAAAGGATGTGGAAGTTCGTGAACGTGGAGTTGCGGATGCGAAGCCCGTGAAAATTTCCAAAGCCAAACTCAAGTTTTCCCTTCTGCCCCTTCTTTCAGGAGCTTTCTCCGTCAACATGGATTTGCAAATGGGGTCGGGTAGTTTGAAGGGAAACTTTTTTTGGAAGAAAATAAATATGGGGATGAATGGGAAGTTTCAAAACTTCGATCTGGCTATTGCGAATCTTTTTACCAAAAAAATCGGTGTTGAATTAGCCGGGCTCATGAATGGACAAGTTCAGATGGATATTAATGAGCAAGATCCCCTCCGAAATGAAGGGCATATTCTTTTGGAAATTCCCAACCTCAAAATGGGAGAGATGTCTTTCGGAGGTGGTGTGTTTCAATTGCCTGCTTTGGAGCTTGCACAGCCTGCCTCTCCTGTTTCAACGATCGATATCTCCGTAGTTCATGGAACCTTTGATATTAAACAATTTGAATTGGTCGGGGGGGATGTGTCCCTCAAAGCGGATGGTAAAATTTATGGAGCTCGGAAGATGGATAATTATCGATTCAATTTAAAAGGTGTTTTAAATCTCAAGCCTGAAGTCATCAGCAAAATTCCGATCCTCTCAACGTTGGAAAAACAAAAGTCTCCGGACGGAAGTTATCCTTTGACCATTACCGGTCGATTGACCAGCCCCAGTATCCGCATTGGAGAATTTAAGGTTCCGATTTAACGCACTGCGGCTGGGCTGGCGGGGAATTACCTTGACGGTTTTTGTCCGTCTCTTTAAACAGGGAGAACTATGCCCCACTTGGCTTTTTATCCCGGACAGAGTCATCCCCATTCCGAAGAAATGATGAGGCTTCCCTTAACGGGAATACAAATTCGTGTGGGACGACATCCCTCCAATGATTTAACCCTGCCTGATGATGAAATTTCCCGATTTCATGCCGTGATTGAAAAACGATCCGATGGTTATTGGATTCAGGATCAAAGTCGCAACGGAACCTTTGTCCAAGGCAAGCGAGTTCAACAAATTCCCCTGTCGCATCAGGATGAAATTCGCATTGGTTCCTGGAAAATTATTTTTGTGGAAGAGACTCTGAATGCTGAAAAAGAAACCAGAGTCAAAAAAACGGCCAAAGCTTTGCCGTCCTTTCAGGGAATGATTGGTCGGAGTCTTCAGATGAAGAAGATCTTTGCCATGATTGAGAAAGTGGCTCCCACACAAGCGCCCGTGTTGATTCTAGGAGAAACGGGTACAGGAAAAGAATTAGTGGCACACGCTCTTCATGATCTGTCTCCGCGCTCACGAAAAAATTTTGTTGCTCTCAACTGCGGAGCCATTTCTCCCCAACTCATTGAAAGCGAGCTTTTTGGCCATGAAAGAGGATCTTTTACGGGAGCTTTCTCTCAGCATGTGGGGGCGTTTGAACACGCTCGGGGAGGCACTTTGTTTTTGGATGAAATTGGAGAGCTTCCCTTGGAGCTGCAGCCGAAGCTTCTCAGGGTGCTTGAAGAAAAATGTTTTCGGCGCGTTGGAGGACGAGACGAAATTCCCGTTGATGTGCGGGTGGTGGCCGCAACGCATCGCAACATCGAAGGTTTGGTACGTGAAGGAAAATTTAGGGAGGATCTTTATTTTCGTCTTTATGCGGTTCCGCTTCATCTTCCTCCTTTGCGGGAAAGAAAAGACGATATCCCTCTTCTCATTGAGAATTTTTGTCGTGGGCTCACAGGCAATGCTGATCTGAAAGTCGATCAAGCGTTGGCTCCGGAAGCTTTGAAGTGTCTCATGGATTATCCGTGGCGGGGCAATATTCGTGAATTAAAAAACGTGATGATGCGATCTCTTCTGTTTGCTTCAAAGAATGTGTTGGGCCTGGAAGACTTGTCGTTTTTGAGAGAAGAGTCGGAGGTTGATCCGGCGTCTTTAAAGTCGGTGGAGAAGGACGCGATCCTGAAGGCGTTAAAAGAAAATGGATGGAATAAAAAAGAAGCCGCTCAAGCTTTAGGCGTTGCCAAGTCGACGCTGTTTCATAAAATTCGTCAGTATCAAATCAGAGAAAAATGATTAGGCTTTGGTGACGTTAGAGGCCTGTGGGCCTTTGGCGCCTTCAACAACTTCAAAGGTAACTTCCTGGCCTTCTCGAATGCTTTTATATCCGTCTCCCTGGATAGAAGAGTAATGCACAAAAACATCCTGGCCATTGTCTTGTTCAATAAAGCCATAGCCTTTGGAATCATTGAACCACTTTACTTTTCCTTTGGATCTTTGTCCTTCGGACATACGTTCCTCCGTTGAAGTAGGAGGCACGTATTATAGGCTCTGAGGGGTGTCAAGGAGATTGAAAGTTTTCGTCTGAGACATCGTAGATGGTTTCATTTTCTTTCACGAAACCCAAGTCTTCACGGATCAGATGTTCAATATATTTTTTGTCCTTCAAGGCCAACATTTCTTTTCGAAGAGAAACGTTTTCTTCGAAGAGGAGATGGTTCTTTTCCGTCAGTCTCTTTTCAACTTTTTTGAGACGATACAATTTCAGTCCTCCCTGATTGCCGAAGAAGGCTAAGAGACTCAACAAGGCAATAAATGAGAAAAGTTGTTTCATGTGAAAAGTTTGAGGTTAGCAACGTCTAAGGGTTTTTGAGAACGCCCGAGGTATTCGTAAGCCAAGGGAGTCGCCACGCGTCCGCGGGAAGTACGATGAAGATAACCACATTGGATGAGGTAGGGCTCGTAGACGTCTTCAATCGTTTCGGATTCTTCGCTGAGGGAGGAAGAAAGTGTTTCCACTCCCACAGGGCCTCCGGAGAATTTATCAATGATGGTTAAAAGAATTTTTCGATCCATTGAATCAAAACCTTTTTCGTCAACTTCCAGCAAGTCGAGTGCTTTGCGAGCAATGGGTGCATCGATGATGCCCGTGCCTTTGACTTCGGCAAAGTCACGAATTCTCCGAAGGAGCCGGTTGGTAATGCGCGGCGTGCCTCGTGAGCGGGAGGCGATTTCCACAGCGCCTTCAGGAGTGAGAGGAATTTTGAGAATCTTCGCGGATCGGAGGGCAATCCGGGTTAAGTCTTCGGGTGTATAGAAATCCAGCCGAGACGTAATGCCAAAACGATCCCTGAGCGGAGAGGTCAAGAGACCGGCTCGGGTCGTGGCGCCGATCAAAGTAAATCGCGGCAAGTCCAGTTTGACAATTTTTGCGGAGGGGCCTTGTCCGATGAGAATATCGAGTTTGTAATCTTCCATCGCCGGGTAGAGAATTTCTTCCACGACGTGGCTCAAGCGATGAATTTCATCGATAAAAAGCACGTCATGACTTTCCAGGTTGGTCAGAATAGCGGCTAAGTCTCCTGGTTTTTCAATGACAGGTCCGGACGTGGACCGGATGTTGACTCCCAGTTCATAGGCGATGACAGCCGCCAGAGAGGTTTTTCCCAAGCCGGGAGGGCCGTAAAATAAAGCATGATCGGGGGATTCTTTTCTTTTTTTGGCCGCTTCAACAAAAATGGCCAGCTTTTCTTTGACGGATTCCTGTCCCACGTATTCTGCAAAAGTTTTGGGACGGAGAGATTGTTCGACTGCGCTGTCTTCTTCTAAAGAAATGGGAGAGAGGTCTCGAGGCTCTGTCATGATCGTATCTCCGAAAGTCTCTTCAAGGCCTGTCGAATCAATGATTCCACAGCGACTCCGTCAGGAACCGGAAATTCCGCAAGCGTTCGTTCTGCAATGGACCGAGCATACCCTAAATTCACCAAACCTGAAATAGCATCGTCCATGAGTTTTTTATTTCCTTCGAGTCGAATGATTCCATGAGCGGATTCTCCACCCAAAATGGCGACGAGTTTGTCTTTGAGATCCAGAATCATCCTCTCGGCGGTTTTTTTACCGATTCCCTGAATGGACGTGAGGGTGGCAATGTCTTCTTTGTGGATGGCTTGAACCAATTGAGATGGTTGAATGCCCGAAAGAATCGTTAGAGCCAGCTTGGGGCCAATCCCATTGACAGAAAGAAGTTTTTTAAAAATTTTCTTTTCTTCTTCCGTGACAAAACCAAAGAGAGTGATGTCATCTTCACGAACCGCTGTGTGGATATGAAGGAAAACTTTTTCTCCGAGTGGAGGGAGTTTCATATAGGATTGAAGAGACACGAGAACTTTATAACCGACACCTCCGATATCAATCGTGAGGGATTCGGAAGAGCGAACGGTCAGAATTCCATGGAGGCTTGCAATCATAAATCCTTCAGTTTGTACGAATGAATATGACAAATCGCGACAGCCAGAGCGTCTGAGGCATCTTCTTGAGCCACTTCTTTAAGACGTAACAGATGAAGAATCATTTTTTGCATTTGTTCTTTACTCGCTTGGCCATAACCTGTGATGGCTTGTTTTACAGTTCTTGCCGGGTATTCATACACAGGCAAACCTTTTTGAGTTGCCGCCAAAATGGCCACGCCTCGACTTTCGCCCAATTTTAAAGCCGATGCGGCATTTTTAGCAAAGAAAATATCTTCAACGGCCACCACATCCGGCTTAAACTCATAAATGATTTTAGTGAGGCCGACATGAATTTCCAAGAGCTTTTGTGGAAAGGGGAGAGATTTTTTTATGGAGAGACAACCGTTATCGATATGGAGGAGCTGTGCTCCCTTCTTTTCAACGACTCCATAGCCTGTGATGTGACTGCCGGGATCAATGCCTAAAACTCTCATGCCGCCGCTATTTTTTCCATGACATCTTTTGGGATGTCAAAATTGGCGTAAACGTTTTGGACATCGTCGTGGTCTTCCAACGCTTCCATCAATCGAATCATCTTGCCGGCATCGTCACCGGCGAGCTTGATAAAGTTTTGAGGAATCATGGTGACTTCGGATTCAAGGGGTTTTAACCCTTTCTTTTCCAGAGAGGACTTGACGGATTCATAGGCGGCTGGCTCCGTGATGACCTCAAAAGTTTCTTCTTCGTCTTTGATATCCTCAGCTCCCGCTTCGAGGGCTGCATCCATCAAGGCGTCTTCAGCCATTTGCTTTTTATCAAATCGAAGGATGCCCTTTTTGGAAAATACCCAGGCGACACAACCGCCTTCTCCTAGGTTGCCTCCGTTCCGATTCAAAATATGGCGCAGTTCGGAAAGGGTCCGGTTCTTGTTGTCGGTGAGAACATTAAACATGAGTGCCACACCGGCGGGGCCATAGCCTTCATAGGTAATTTCTTCGTAGGTAATTCCTTCAAGATCTCCCGTGCCTTTTTTGATGGCGCGAGCAATGTTGTCTTGTGGCATGTTGGCTTGCTTGGCTTTTTCGATGACGGCTCGCCGACGCGGGTTCCCCCTGGCCTCGCCTCCCCCTTGACGGGCGGCAACGGTAATTTCTCGAATGAATTTGGTGAAAATTTTTCCGCGCCGAGCGTCTTCAGCGCCTTTCTTTCTCTTAATGGTGGCCCACTTAGAGTGTCCTGACATAGGGGCGTTTCGCTAACATAGCGTTTGAAAGAATGCAATTGAGTCTTTTTATTCGTCCTCTAAGGGTTCTGATCTTGGGTTTGAAATATCCATCATGGCTGTTTGCCCGGTGGTTGTTGTCTCATGTGGGAGTAGGGCTGCTATGATGGCATCGATGTATGGGGATAGACCGCCCACTTCTTCTACCCCGATCTTCGAGGGATCGGCTGTGTTGGTCACCAAGATGGCACTTGGGAATTGAACGAATTCCAATTTTGGTCTGCCGCTAAATACCAGCCGATGCTCTTCTGTCAGCATCATTGTCACTCGGTCTAGGTTATGGGTTCCGTTAGGTCTTAAGAGGAGAGCTTCAGAAGTATTTGCCGGAGTCCATTTGATGAAGTGTGCGGACACTCTTTGAAGAGTCCCTTTTACTTCGTAGTCGAGTGTTCCTCTGAATCTATTTCGAATAATGAGAACGTGAGAAGAGTGACTCTTTTCGAGGTCAGAGGTAATTTTTTCCAGAGGGACATCCAAGTGAGCCATCACAAGGACCACTGGATTTCCTAAAGGAAGATTGGCTGTGTCAAAGAATCCATCGTGACTCTCAAAAAGACGCACAAGACTTCCCCATCGATGGATGCTCGGTTGAGGGATCAGTCGAACATTTTTGAAGTGGGGGTGGAATCGAACCAAGTATGGTGGCAGCTCTGGTAAGGGTGCTTGAGGGTGGCGTGTTGATAAAAAAGTGAAAGCTCTGCGCAGAGAAATGAGCATAGTCTTTTTATCGGGACTGTACTCGTTTTGTTGCTATAGCATTTCAATCTCTTTTTTTCATTGAACTAATTGGTAGTCCAAAAATCGAACCTTAGGATTTTATGTTTCAGTTAAACGACGGTGAATTTGCCAACTTGAAATCACAATTTGTGATTTCAAGTTGGGGCGGATTACGACGGGCTTTACCCTACGCTCATCAACTTATGGAACCACCACCTTTGCCACCGAAAAGACGGATAGGGTATTGACTTCCCCATAGACTGACTCAATCCCCTAAGCTAAGAACGCGCATGTCTCTTCTTATTGGTGTCCACGGACTCTCAAAGGCTTTTGCTTCACGTCTTCTTTTTGACGATTTAAACTTTGCCCTCGAAAGTGGGGAACGGGTCGGTTTGATTGGGCCCAATG
>OBEQ011238734.1_pt1 | contig 12088 bp, 9 predicted proteins | sample 1670901 | NCBI WGS metagenome assembly OBEQ01 (sample SAMEA104232315, study PRJEB22302) | groundwater metagenome | biome: forest; feature: aquifer; material: groundwater | place: USA | collected 2011-08-07 | depth 5.4 m | reverse complement strand
GCATGGCCTCGCCCGCGGCGAGCGAGCGCGCGTCGGGCGTGGGATGCGCCGCCTCGCGCACCTCGATCGAAGCCGGCAGCCTGCTGCCCCGCGTGTGCCCGTCCTTGCTGACCACCAGGCCACCGGCGAGCGCCGCCGCGCCCAGCGCATCGACCACGCCGGCGGCCATGGTGCACGCCGCCTTGCCCGCGGCCAGGACGGTCACCGGACCGCGCAGCTCGCGTCCGACCAGCTCGCGCAGCACGCGCGCGGTGTGGGCGCGCGGGTCGACGCCGGCGACCGCCGCGGTGAAGCTCTCGCGCAGAACCTGTCTCACGTCATTCATCGAATTGGTCCGGGCACAACTCACGATCACGCGTCATTCATGTCCAGTTCCTAACTAGCGGAATGCATGGCGATAACGCGACATGTTACCGGTGCGCGTCAACACAGCTGACGCGTTGCGTCGCCAGTACAGCGATTTGATTCAGCTTTTCCCTTGAAGCCGACATCTGACATCCGTTAGGTAATGCGCGCTCTGTTCGCGAGCTGGAGGTCCTGATGAGTGTTTTCGAGATCGCGTCGCAAATGGGCACCTGCGAAGTGCATGTGCTCCACGACAACGAGACCAACCTGCGCGCCGCCGTGGCCATCCACGACACGCGCCTCGGTCCGGCCATCGGCGGCACGCGCATGTACGCGTACCAGTCGGGCGACGAAGCGATCATGGATGTGGTGCGCCTGGCGCGCGGCATGACCCACAAGGCGGCGCTGGCCGGCCTGCCCCACGGTGGTGGCAAGGCGGTCATCTGGGCCGACTCGAAGCGTCCGGTGACCGACCGGCGCGCGTTCATGGAGGCGTTCGGACGCTTCGTGGACCGCCTGGGCGGCCGCTACATCACCTGCGAGGACTCGGGAACGTCGACGGCCGACATGGACGTTGTCCGCGGCGTGACCAAGCATGTGCTGGGCGTGTCCAAGTCGCTGGGCGGATCGGGTGATCCGTCGCCGTTCACGGCGCTGGGCGTGCGCCGCGGCATCGAGGCCGCCGCTGAGGTGGTGCTCGGCCACCACAGCCTGAAGGGCATGCACGTGGCCATCCTGGGCGTGGGCGCGGTCGGTAGCCACCTGGCCGAGGAGCTGCACGCGGCCGGCTGCAGCCTGACCATCGCCGACGTCAACCAGGCGCGCGTCGACGCCATGGTGGCCAGGACGGGCGCGCGCGTGGTCAGCGTCGACGAGCTGCCCGGCGTGACCTGCGATGTCTACGCGCCCTGCGCGCTGGGCGGCGCGATCAACGACAAGTCCATCGGCCAGCTCAGGTGCAAGATCATCGGCGGCGCGGCCAACAACCAGCTGGCCACGCGCGAGATGGGCGAGGTGCTCAAGCAGAAGGGCATCTTCTACGCGCCCGACTACGCCATCAACGCGGGCGGCCTCATCAACGTGGCGCAGGAGTACAAGGGCTACGACGCCGCCGCCTCGACCGAGAAGGTCATGCAGGTGCGCGAGACCATCGCCGAGATCGCGCGCCGCTCGCAGCGGACGGGCGAGTCGCCCGCCGTCATCGCCGACAAGATGGTCGAGGAGATCCTCGCCCGCGCTGGCGACCAGCCCATGTCGACGTCGGCGATTCCGGGCGGCGGCAACGGCCAGCCCCGCCGCGTGCGCGACACCAACGTTTAGTTTGGGCGGGTGGCGCGCAGCGCCTATCCGGCGGCCCTGCGCGTGCGCCCAGCAGGCGCTGGCCGTGGGGTGAGTACCTCGCCACAGCGAAGTCGACCGGTTCACGCCGACGTCGCCCGCTGGAACCAGGTCGTGCGGCCAGGTTTGCGCGCGCTCTTTTGGATCCGGAAGATTTCTGCGTCGGCGTTTGCGTCGGCGTCGGGGGTTTTCTGGTCCGCCGATTTCTCGCCCTCGCCCACTCATTCAGCAATGGCTGCCGAGTCTGCCGCCTGCGTCGAATCGGCAGAAAAAGAAAGACGCCGACGCCGACGCAAACGCCGACGCAGCTACCTCCGGATTTAGTGGCCCCGGATGACGAGCTACCGCCTCCGTCAACCCGTCAAACCCACAGTGGCGAGGTACCAGTCACCACCGCCTCGTCGAAATCTCGACACCTCGGAGCAATGGGTTGGCCCACTTGCCTCGCGGCATGGCGGCTGCAAATACGTCGGGCATGCGCTCGAATGCTTCGCTCTTCGCCGTGATTGCCGTCTCCGCCGTGGCCCTGCCCGCCGTCGCCCTCGCCGACGAGGAGCCCAGGGCGGCGGCCGAGGTCAGCACCGCCGCGGTCGACCAGGACTACTCGCCCGACCGGCCGCAGCTCATCCTCTCCGCCGACTACGGCTACATCCTGGGCGGCGTCGAGGTCGGCATCCGCTACCAGCACCTCGAGCTCGAGGTGGGCAAGCGGTTCGCCTGGACCGCCGACGACACCTACGTGGGCGCGAAGGCCTTCCTTGCGCCGCACGAGATCTGGACGCCCTACGTCTACGGTCGCGTCGGTACCTTCCGCGACGAAGGCTGGAACATCGTCGGACCGCATTCGCCACCGCAGGCAGGCACCGTGGTGACGGCCGGCCTGGGCTTCGAGGTGCACTTCGGCCAGCACGTCTATGGCCTCCTGCAGGGCGGCATGCGGCGCGAGTACGGCCGGACCGACGAGGACAAGGGCATCCCGGTCGACCTCGGCCTCGGGTTGGGCCTGCGGTTCTGACCTCGCGCCCTCAGCCGTGCAGCACCTGCGCCAGCCGCTCCAGCCCCGCCTGCAGGCGATCGCGCGGCACGGCCGTGTAGCACAGGCGCGCCGAACGCGCGTAGGCGCCGCCGAACGCTTCCCCCGGCGCGAGCAGGATGCCTTGCGCGGCCAGCTGCTCGAGCACCGGCAGCGCGTCGGGCGAGCCCGGTGGCACCAGCGCCGCGAGATCCACGAACACATAGCTGCCACCGTGCGGCACCGCCGTGGGCACACGCAGCATGGCCACCGTCAGATCGCGCGCCTCCTGGTAGGCGTCGCGCGTGCGCGCCAGGAACGAATCGCCCGTGGCCAGGGCGTTGAGCGCGGCGCGCTGCAGTGCGCGTGGCACGTTGAAGACGCCGTGGTTGGCCAGCTTGCGGATGGCCGCGACCACCGGCTCGGGTCCGTGCACGTAGCCTACGCGCAGGCCGGCCTGCGCGTAGGCCTTGGAGAAGGAGTAGACGCTGAGCGTGCGCTCGGCCATGCCCGGCAGCGTGGCCATCGACACGTGCGCGCGGCCGTCGAACAGGTAGTCCTCGTAGACCTCGTCGGCGAGTACCCACAGGTCGTGGCCCATGGCCAGGTCGGCGATGGCGGCCAGCTGCGCCCGGCTGTAGACGAAGCCGTCGGGGTTGTTGGGCGAGATGAAGTAGATCGCGACCGTGCGCGGCGTGACGTACGGCTCGATCAGCGCGCGCACGTCGGCGGCAGGATCGGCGTACAGGCGCTGCGTGAAGGGCACCTCGACCGGGCGCGCGCCCACCGACAGGCAGTGGCCGCGGAAGAGCGGCCAGCAGGGCGTGAGCAGCAGCACCTCGTCGCCGTGGTCGAACAGCGTCTGCGCCACGCACGAGAAGGCATGGGTCGCGCCGGCGGTGATCTGCAGCCCCGCCACCGACGTGCGGATGCCATTCCTGGCCGCCAGCTTGGCGGCCACCGCCTCGAGCAGCTCGGGATCGCCGGGCGGCGGGCCGTAGGCATACCAGCGCGCGCAGGGCGCCTCTTCCCAGGCGATGTTCTCCAGCCGCGACGCGGCGGGCGGCTCCACATGCGTGTCGCCCAGGTGGAAGGGCACGACCTCGCCGCGAAAGCCGGCCACACGCTCCATGAGACGGGCGAAGATCGACGACGGCATGGCGCTGGCGTGGGCAGAGAGCGTGGGATGACGCGGCATGCGGGAAGCGCAAGGATAACCTACCGGAAGGGCGCCGCGAGGCCGCGCAGCACCTCCACCAGCTGCGCCATCTGCTCGATGCGCTCGCGGATGAACTCGCCGTCGTTGAGCGGCGCGGGCAGATCCAGGACGACCCGCTCGGCGTCGACCTCGAGCGCGTAGGCGCCCACCGCGATGCGCTCGAGCAGCGTGCGCCGCTCGGTCGGCAGCGGCTGGCCGCGCGCGTCGACGGGCGGACGACCCGCTTCGATCCAGGACAGACGCACGGGCGACAGCTCGAGGTAGCGCGCGGGCAGGAGCGCCACGCGGGTGCGGAAGGGACGCGTGCCGTGCCACAGCGTGGTCACCTCGATGCGCGCGTCGGCGTGGCGGCCGACAATGCGCATGCGCGCGGTCGACAGGGTGCCCTCCAGCCAGGTGGCCAGGCGCGACCACGCGAGCAGGCCGTCGGCCATGGGCGGCGGCGGCGGCACCGCCGGGCGGCTCTCGCCCAGCCGATCGGCCAGGCGCAGCAGCCGCTCGAGGAAGGCGGCGACGCTGGTGCGCGCGGCCGTGCCGTAGACGACCTGGGCGCGTCGATCGTCGAGGTAGTCGACGCTGAATGGCTCGAGCGCGGGCGCCAGCGCGGCCAGCACCGCGGCCACCTGGTTGGCGTGGCGACCGCGGCCGCTGGCCTCCAGGTCGAGCTCGAGCGGCGGGTAGGCGAGCGCGGCGTGGAAGTCGTCGTCCTCGATCCAGGCCTCGATGGCGGTGCCGTGGAATGCGCCCACGAAGCGCCCCGAGGGCATCGACGCGTGCAGGCCGATGCCGTTGGCGGCGCGCATCCACCAGGTGTCCAGGCGCAGCTTGGCCGCGTCGGGCACGAAGGCGGGCGGCGGCGTGCCGGTGGCCACGCGCGCGGCCGCGCGCACGAACACCGGGCGCGTCTCGACCCAGCGCTCGCCCACGTAGAGCTGCACCTGCCAGTCGACGGCCAGCTCGGCGGTGGCCAGAGAGGGCAGCACCTCGCGCGGCACGGTCACGTCGATGCCGGCCACCGGGCGCGGGTGCCAGGGCACGGCGCGCCCGATGGTGAAGCGCATGGTCTCGACCACGCTGCCGTGACGGGTGAGGCTGCCGACCAGGTCGACGCGCACCTCGCCGGCGTCCTGGTCGACGGGCGGATGGATGGGAATCCTGACGCTGGCGCCGCAGGTGAGCCCCTCGGGCAGCTGGCGCCGGCCCGGCTCGATGTCGATGGCCACGGCCTGGTGCGGATCGAGACGCAGGGGCAGATCCACGCTGGCGCGCACCTCGTAGGCGATCTCGAGGCCGGGCGAGCGCACCGACAGGGCCAGGTTCTCGGGCACGGGCAGGCGGAAGCGGTACAGCCCCACACCCGCGGGCAGGAGCTCGTCGTCGACGGTGGCGCGGCGGCGCTCGAAGTGCAGGCGGTGGCTGCGCGTGGGCGAGTCGAAGCGTCCGACCAGCGCGACCTCGACGGCACGCGCGCGGCACACGGTCTTGCAGTCGACGTGGACGATCACCTCGACGTCCTCACCGGCTCTAACGATGCTGGGGGCATCGAGGAAGATGCGCGGACGCGCCACCATGGCGCGCCATCATGGCATCCTGGGCCCATGATTTCCCAGACCGACGCCGCCGGGGTCCTCTCGCAAGTGCAGCGCGCACGCTACCTCGCTCGTCAACACGGGCTCGCGCTCGGCCTGGGACTGCTGACGCGCGTCATGCGCACCATCGCCCAGCGTCGGGTCAAGCAGCCGCCGCCCGAGGCGCTGGCGCTGCTCGAGCGCCGCTTCCACGCGCTCCTGCAGAGTGACTGGGACAACGCCGCGGCCGGGCTGTACCCGCGCGGCCTGCTGTTTCACTTTCCCGTGCGCGAGTACGCCGCGGCCCTGCCCCTGGCGCTCGCCGATCTGCCCCGGGTCGTGAAGCGCGTGCGCGAGCGCAAGTTCGACGATCTGCCCGCGGGCATCGATCGCTCGCGCTACCCCGACTACTACCTGCGCAACTTCCACTGGCAGACCGACGGCTGGTTCTCCGAGCGCTCGGCGCGCCTGTACGACTTCGGCGTCGACATGCTGTTCGGCGGCGCCACCGACGCGATGCGCCGGATGACCCTGCCGCCGGTGGTGCGCGCGCTCGCCGACCAGCCCAGCCCGGCGGTGCTCGACGTCGCCTGCGGCACCGGCCGCTTCACCGTGCAGCTGGCCAAGGCGCTGCCGCGCGCACGCATCTACGGCGTGGACCTGTCGCCCTTCTACGCGGCGCGCGCACGCGAGCAGCTGGCCGCGGCGCGCGTCAAGGACGCCTCGGTGCTGACCGAGAACGCCGAGACCCTGCCCTTTGGCGACGCCAGCTTCGACGCGGTCACCTGCGTCTTCCTCTTCCACGAGCTACCCAGGGATGCGCGCCGGCGCGTGCTGGGCGAGATCCGGCGCGTGCTCAAGCCGGGCGGCGTGGTCAGCATCTGCGACTCGGCCCAGCTGTGCGACAGCCCGTCGCTCGAGTTCTTCTTCGACTCGTTCGCCGAGGCCTACCACGAGCCCTACTACAAGGGCTACGTGCGCGACAGCCTGGAGGCCGCGCTCACCGAGTGCGGCTTCGCCGACGTGCACGGCGAGGCGCACCTGGTGTCGAAGGTGGTGTCGGCGCACGCGGCCGCGAGCTGAGGAGGCGAAGGGAGGCGGCGCCGGATCAACCGCCAACAACCGCGCCGTCGTCTATTCCGTCGCCCAGGGCACCGCTTCCAGGCGCTCCACCGGGATCACTTCGCCCGTGCGCGGGTTGATGCCGTAAGCGCCCGCTTCCATGCGCGCGATGGCGGCGTTGACCAGGCGCAGCTGCTCCTCGTACTGCTGGTGCAGGCGCTCGTCGACCTCGGGCGTGCCGCTGCGCACGGCCAGGTCGGCGTCGTCGCCCGGCTCGTCGAGATCGGGCGGCTCCTGCATCCCGCCCAGCTTGCGAATCTCGCCCAGGAGACGCTGGCGCTCGTGCTCGAGGCGCACACGCAGGCGCTCGAGCGTGGCCTGATTGACCGGATTACGAGGTTCCGACGTGTGAGCTTCCATGTCCGCTATGATGCCGCGCGTCGGGCGACCGGCAAGCAACGATTGTCTGCCGGGTCAGGTGGGCCGGCGGCGCAGCGCGAAGGCCAGCCAGCTCCCGGTCGCGAGCACCCACAACCCGAGCGGCAGGAGTGACGGTTTGCCGTCGAGCCCGAGGCGCTGGCCCAGGTTCCATGCCTGCGGTGTGCCATGAAGCGGCGCGTCAGGACGATCGATCGACTGCGTGCTGATGCTCAGCTCGCCGCGCCCGAACGCGGGCAACACGTAGTTGCCGAAAGGCGCGCGGATCCACGACGGCACCTCCGGCTTGACCGCGGTGGCCGCGAGCATGAGGAACATCGACAGCGCCACCGCCGCCCCGGCCAGCGCCGCGAAGAGCGCGCGCGGCGCGCGCGGCCAGGTGGTCGCCTGGCGCACCAGCTCCATCACGCCGATGACCAGGAAGGGCAGGCACGAGACCAGGTAGCGCGGGCCCACGCACCAGCCGCCGTCCCAGTCGACCAGCGAGGTGTTCAGCCACAGGTGCAGGAGCACGATGGCGGTGCACACTGCGGCCTCGGCACGGGTGTCGCGCCGGCGCGCCAGCAGCACCAGCCCGGGCACGGCCAGCAGCAGCCAGGGCGCCGAGTAGAACAGGCCGCGCCGCACCGAGAACAGGAGCTGCGCCAGCACGTGCAGGTCGGGCACGCCCAGGCCCATGAACCAGCCCATGTGACGGTGCTTCTGCGTCGAGAAGGCGTAGGGCAAGGTCAACGGCCCGCCGAAGGCGCTGGCGTGGTACCAGCACAGGAGCAGGACGGGCAGCACGCCGCCAGCGACGATCCAGGCGAGCGCGCGCGGCCGTGGCCGCACCAGCGCGAGCGCGTACAGGCCGATGACCGCGCCGCCCAGCGCCGCCGGGTACTCGACCACGACCGCGGCACCCAGGAGCGCGCCCACTGCGAGCAGGCGGCCGCGCGTGGCGGGAGCACCGCGTCGGATGCTGACCAGGAGGGTCAGCGCGATCACGTGCAGCGATGCGACCAGCTGGTGGCCGTAGAACACCGTCGAGTAGGGAAAGGCGAGCGTGGCCAGCGCGTAGGCCAGCGTGACCACCGCCGCCCACGTCGCCGACAGGCCGAGCAGGAGCGCCAGCCAGTACAGGAAGACCGCCGCGATCGCCGAGGGCAGCGCGTTGGCCACGAGCGCCGCCGCGTACGAACCGTGCGCGAGCAGACGCGGCGACGGCTGCGCCGGCGCACCCGCGAGCCAGTACATGACCGCGTAGGGCGGCACGCCCAGCCACGATACGGCGGGCGCCTTGTCGCAGTAGAAGTGTCCGTCACGCCTGGCGTCGTCGCCGGTGTTGCGCTCGTAGGCGTCGATGCGCAGGCTGTGGCGCTCGACCATGGCGCGGGTCAGATCGAAGCGGCTGTTCTGGTTCCAGCCGCCCGCCTGGTAGAAGTAGGCGTAGCAGCCGAACACGAGCGCGAAGAGCGCCGCCTCGGGGCGCGACAGCAAGCGGAGCCTGGGCACGCGCGCAGCTTACGGTATGCTGCCCGCGCATGTCTCCGCCATCCGCCCCGCACCCGACGCTCTCGGCTGCCCTCGACGAGGTGCGAAGCAAGGGCGGCGCCGAGTACGCCGACGCGCGCCTGGTCACCACCTTGCGCGAGCACGTCAAGCTGCACAACGACGACGTCGACCGCATCGATCGCGAGTCGTCGGAGGGCGTGAACGTGCGCGTGCTGGTGCGCGGCGCGTGGGGCTTCGGGGCGCGCCCGGGCAAGAGCGCGGCCGACGCGGCGGCAGCGGCGCGTGATGCGCTCGAGGTGGCGCGCGCGGCCGCGGCAGTGACGCGCACGCGCGTGCGCCTGGCCGAGGAGGAGCCGGTGCGCGGGCGCTGGAGCTCGCCCCTCATCGAGGACCCGTTCGCGGTGCCGCTCGAGCGCAAGCTGGCCGATCTGCGCGCCGCCATCGCCGCGGCGCGCGCGGGTGCGTCGGCAGAAGACCTGCGCAAGCTGCGCGCCGTCGAGGCACGGACGATCTTCTGGCGCGAGCACAAGTGGTTCGCGTCGAGCGAGGGCAGCTTCACCGAGCAGGACAAGACCGTGGGTGGCTGCGGCATGAAGGTGACCGCGGCCGACGGCGACGAGGTGGCCGTGCGCACCTGGCCCATGGACCTCGACGGCGGCGTGACCATGGCCGGCTACGAGGCGGTGCGCGGCTTCGACCTGCCCGGGCACGCGCCCGGGCTGCGCGACGAGGCGCTGGCCCTGCTGACCGCCCCCGCCTGTCCGGCCGGCCGGACCACGCTGGTGCTCGACACGCCGCAGCTGGCGCTGCAGATCCACGAATCCTGCGGCCATCCCACCGAGTGCGACCGCGCCCTGGGCGAGGAGATCTCGCTCGCCGGCGCGTCCTTCCTGACCCCCGACAAGCTGGGCCGCTTCGTCTACGGCGCGCCGCGCGTCAACCTGACCGCCGACTCGCTCACCCCCGGCGGCCTGGGCACCTTCGGCTGGGACGACGAGGGCGTGCCGGCACGGCGCACGCCGCTGGTCGCGCGCGGCATCTTCGTCGGCTACCTGTCGTCGCGCGAGACCGCGGCGCAGCTGGGCCTGGGCCGCTCGGCCGGCTGCATGCGCGCGCAGTCGTGGAACCGCCCGCCCGTCATCCGCATGATCAACGTCTCGCTCGAGCCGGACGCGAAGGGCCCGCGCACCCTCGACGACCTGGTCGCCGATACCGACGACGGCCTGCTCATGGGCACCAACCGCAGCTGGTCGATCGACGACCTGCGGCTCAACTTCCAGTTCGGCTGCGAGGCCGCCTGGGAGATCAAGAAGGGCAAGCGCACGCGCCTGCTCAAGCGCCCGCTGTACACCGGCTCGACGCCGCGCTTCTGGGGCGGCTGCGACGCCATCGCCGGGCCGGAGGCCTTCCAGCAGTGGGGCTTCCTGTCCTGCGGCAAGGGCGACCCGATGCAGCTCATGTCGGTGGGCCACGGCTGCGCGCCGGCACGCTTCCGCGGCGTCGACGTGGGGAGCTCGGCGACATGATCGAGGGCTTGCTCGGCAAGGATCGGGCGCTCGAGCTCCTGCACGGCGTGGTCGCGGCCGCACGCGCCGCCGGCGCCGACGACGCGGAGGCCGCGCTCGAGAGCGGCCGCTCGGGGTTCACCAGGTTCGCCAGCTCGTACTTCACCCAGGCAGGCACGGTCATCGATCCGACGCTGCGCGTGCGCGTCAGCGTCGACGGACGCGTGGGCGCCGCGCAGTCGAGCCAGCTCGAGCCCGAGGCGCTGGCGCAGGCGGCACGCTCGGCCCTCGAGGTGGCGCACGCGCAGAGCCCGCCGGCGAAGGCCTTCCCTGGCTTCGCGCGCCCGGATCCGTCGCGCACGCCCTACCCGGCGCGCTTCTCGGCGGCGACCGCGGCGGCCAGCCCGGCCGAGCGCGCCGACGTGTGCGCCAGGCTGTTCGCGCGCGCCGGGCGGCAACGTCTGGTCTGCGCGGGCGCATTCAAGAGCGGCGCGCGCGAGCTGGCCGTGGTCACCGGCGGCGGCGTGGCCGCCTACGACCTGCTCAGCGAGGCCAGCCTCGAGCTCATCGCCCTCGACCAGGATGCTTCGGGTTACGCACACTTCCACGGCGGCGACCTGGCGCCCCTGGACGTCGACGCGCTCGCCGACGAGGCCATCTCGGCGGCCACCCGGGCGCGCGACGCCATCGAGATCGAGCCCGGGCCGCTCGACGTGGTGCTGGCGCCGCCCGCGGTCACCGAGCTGCTCGAGTGGATGGCCATGACCTCCTTCTCGGCGCGCAGCGTGCTCGATCAGGGCTCCTTCCTGACCGGGCGGCGTCCGGGCGAAGCGCTGGTCTCGCCCCTGGTCAGCATCGGCGACGACGGCGCCTACCCGCACCCGTCGATCATCCCCACGTCCTTCGACGCCGAGGGCACCACGCGCGTGCCGGTCGACTTCGTGCGCGCAGGCGGCGCGGGCCAGCCTTGCTCCGACCTGGCCACCGCCGCGGCCATCGGCGCGTCCGCCTCGACCGGGCATGCCTCGGGCCTGACCAACGACCTGGCCGAGGGCGCCGGGCCGGCCCACCTCATCCTGCATCCTGGCGACGCCACCGTCGACCAGCTGGTCGGCCGGGTCGAGCGTGGCCTGTACGTGACCCGCTTCCACTATGTGAACGGCCTGCTCGACACCCGGCGCGCGGTCATGACCGGCATGACCCGGGACGGCACCTTCCTGATCGAAGGTGGCCAGCGCGGCCGGGGCGTGCGCAACCTGCGCTGGACCGAGTCCATCCTCGACGCGCTCTCGGCCGAGCGCCTGGGTGGCATCGGTCACGAATTGCGATCTTCGGCGACGTCATGGACGAAATCGGGCCAGGTTCTGGCACCGGCTCTCCTCGTGCGCGGGTTCAGGTTCACCGGCCGCTCCAGGTAAGGTAGGCTTCGCGCCAAATGTCCGTTTCTTCTGCCGACGCTGGCGCGCCCGACGCGGCCATCGCTGCCTCCGCCGCCTCCGCCTCCGCCACCGCCAGCGCCGACGATGTGGCCGCCGCCGCGCCGGCCGGGCCCACCGCCGCCGAGCTCGAGCCCATCGTGCGCGTGCCCTCGCGCCCGCTCGTGGTCGTGCGCGCCTGGGAAGTGGCCCTGGTGGCCGTGCTGGCCGCGGCGCTCTACCTGCCGCGCCTGGGCTCCTACAACATGTGGGATCCGTGGGAGACGCACTACGGCGAGGTCGCCCGGCGCATGCTGGCCGATCAGGACTGGATCCACACCAAGTGGCAGAACGAGTCCTTCCGCTCCAAGCCAGTGCTGACCTTCTGGCTCATGGGCCTGGGCATGAAGACCTTCGGCGTCGCCGATCACGGCGGCTACTCGGGTGAGCTGGTATCCAACCCGTGGGTCGAGTTCTCCATGCGCCTGCCCTTTGCTCTCTTCGGCATCGCCGGGCTGACCATGCTCTGGTACGCGCTGGCCCGGCTGTACTCGCGCAGGTCGGCCTGGCTGGCCACGGGCATCCTGGCGACCTGTCCGTACTACTTCTTCGTGTCGCGCCAGGCCATCACCGACATGCCCTCGTGCGCCATGCTGGTCGGGTCGATGGCGCTGTTCGCGCTCGCCGTCTTC
>OBEQ012056256.1_pt1 | contig 12089 bp, 10 predicted proteins | sample 1670901 | NCBI WGS metagenome assembly OBEQ01 (sample SAMEA104232315, study PRJEB22302) | groundwater metagenome | biome: forest; feature: aquifer; material: groundwater | place: USA | collected 2011-08-07 | depth 5.4 m | reverse complement strand
TTTTGAGCTACTCTTTGAGCTTCTTGTTTGGTTTTTTCTTCTGCAGTGAAATTAATTACAGCTGTTTGCATAATAACCTCCTTATGTGTATATTGTATAAGAACAATACAGCTCCTATATAGTTTTGTCAAGTGCTGTGCCTAATTTTGTGGGTTACCTATAAGGAGAGCTTATGGGAACCAGGGCATAAATTTTAGCTTTTTAATCCTAAAAGATGTATACTCAGTGGGTGAAATTAAACAAATTATTAATTGTTGTTTTATTGACAGCAGTAATTTTATTTGTCCCTATTCCTCCATTTTACCAAGCAGGTTGTCCACTTATCCAACGCCTGGATTACAATAACAAACCATTACCCTCACCTCCTTGTACACCAAGCTGGCATATTGGTGAATCTTTATTGCAGAGAATCTTTATTGATATGCAACCAGTTTCTCATACCAATCCTTCTACGGATGAAACTGCTAATTGGAAGATATATACAAATGATATTTTTTCCTTTCAATATCCAAATAACTGGTACGTAAATAAATATCAAGGATCGTCGAACTTTGCCTATTTTGTTCAAGTGAGTGACGTTGAAAATTCGTATACTGTTATTCAAGGTATGAGTGATACACATATAAGAATCGATATTGGCAATTTTGCCAGCCCTATTCCATCAAGTTTTCCCTACACGAATGGTTCATCTACAAATAATACGATCAAACCTTTTAGTATAAATTCCCTACAAGGGATACACGGACAACAAACTAGCACTGTTGGTTTGGTAGATACTATACTTTTACAAAATCCTCATGGAGGCTACGTAGAATTAACTGCAACTCCTCCAAACAAAGATGATGGAACTACAGAAAAAGTATTTAACAAAATATTTTCCACTTTTAAATTTCAGTGATCGGTTCCTAGAAGATTAGATTATATGTACCGGAGGCTGAAATTACTGATATTTTGCCGGATTAGTTCTTAAGTTATCACCTTTAACTTCCCAACCAGCAAATCTATCATCGTTGTTAACTCTAGCTCTAAATCTTTTTCTCAACCTACCATAATAGAGACGATCCACAATCCTGAATGCTATATCAGGATATTGTTTAATGACCTCTTCTAGTTTACTCCAACCAACAGGATCTTCTAGAGGATGGACCATAATCTCATAAGCAACCATCCTGTTTCTTCCATCTATAGTTAGAAAATCAATATCATACAAGGAGCCACTCTCCAATCTTAATGATTCATGTTGAAGGTAATCTCTACCTGATAATCTTATAACCCTTCCTAAATTTGCTTCCCAGGCTGATTGGGCAAAACCTACATCCCATCTGTCTCCATGAATAGTAGGTAGGCTATATCTTCCAATGTTTCTAGGATCTAGTCTGGTCTGTCTGGCAACTTCAGACATCTTTTCTCTATATTCAGGCTCCTGCCATTTAGCTCTTATACCATCAGCTACTCTTTCTCTGTACCCGTCGTCTCGCCATCTAGCCTTAGAAGCCTCAATCTGCCCTCTCCTATATTCAGGCTCCTGCCATTTAGCTCTGAGTGTAGACCCTGTGGCTTCAGCATTCCTCTTTCTAAACTCTGGATCTTGCCATCTAGCCTTAACGGATTCAACCCTTTTTCTCAAGAATTCTGGGTCCTGCCTTTGAGCTCTCATCTGCTCAGACATCTTTTCTCTATATTCAGGCTCCTGCCATTTAGCTCTAGTTCCCTTAGCTTGTCTCTCCCTATATTCAGGATCTTGCCATCTAGCTCTGAGGCCCTCAAGCCGCCTTGCTGCATAATTTGGGTCATGCCACTCAGCACTTACTTGTCTGGATCTCATTTCCCTAAACTCAGGATTCTGCCAATTGGCTTTCGTAGCTTCGACTTGGGATAAAATTGGTATACCATATCCTTTTGCAATCGAAAGCAGGGTATGCACGTTTATACCTACAGCTTGAGCTACCCTTGTTGCACTTTCATGTTTAATCTCTTGCTCGAGCCAGCTGAGAAAAGTATTCCCTTCAGGTTTAAGCTTGTCTTCAAATTGCTCTAATCTGACTATAGTTTTTCTTGATCTACCTTCAATCTGATCAGCTGTAATTCGATGTAAATCACTAATTGGTTGGTTACCCTCCAACCCTATTACTGATAAATCTGGTCTTCTAATCTCTCCTTGGTCAGGATTTGCCATATAAGCCGATAGTATACCATTTCTAATAGTTAAAAAGCAACTGAGATAAGATAATGCAAAAAGGTTCTCATAAAAGCTCTCCACTCCAATTCCAAATATTGATAGAATAGTTCCTAATAATGGCGGTTTTGAGAACTTAGGCTCTTTAATTCATAATAATCTGAGACCCCATAGTATTGTTTTTCCTTCTTTTTTATGCTAAACTTTTATACATGAGTCCAAAAGAGTTACCTACAGAGGACCAGGGATATATAAAAATATCTGAAGTTCCTGTGGATCAATTTAAAGGTGTCATTAGTCAACCAACTATACAAAAACTTATATCATTTGAAGAGCTACTTCTTGAACGAGGAGAACAAGGTTTAGTGGATTGGTTAAGAAACAATGCTCGCAATGGAATAACTCCACTCGCAAGAGAAATAGGATTGAATAACAAAACTCTTGGAAAATTTTATGACCACCTTGGTATTCCACGACCATCTCTAGACGAGATAAGAAGAACGATGTGGCAGGAACGATGGCAAGATCCTGAGTTTGTACAAAGACATGCAGAATGGTCTAGAAGATCTTTGCAAAAGAGATGGCAAGATGAGTCCTTCAGAAAAAGACAATCAGAGAGTACAAGAAAAATGTGGGATGATCCGGAGTTCAGAGTTAAAAAGTCTGAGTGGTTGAGAAGACAAAGGCTTGATCCAACATTCAATGAAAAAATGTCTAGAGCATTAATAGAAGCTCGCCAAAATCCTTCATATAAAGAAGGCGTTTCTAAAAGATCAAGAGCTATGTGGGATGATCCGGAGTTCAGAGAACAACAATTAACTATGATGCAAAACATATATCAAGATCCTTCTTGGAGGGAGAAACATCTTGAAGGGGTAAGGCGTAGCATGCAAGATTTAGAGTGGAGAGGACGAAGGGCCGAAGCAGTTAGACAAGCAAGACATGACCCTACTAGAATAGGTCGTTATAAAGTTCCTACAATTCAAGGAGTAAGAAGGGATATTGGTTATCATGCTTTTTCTGCATGGGAGGCAAACATTGCTAGAGTCTTAATGTATTGTGAAAGAGATTTTTATACTCAAGAGGGTTTTAATCTGATGGTTCCACAAGAATATCAGGATCTTTTTCCGATAAAAAACACTGAAATAACTCTTGATTTTATCACCCTCGATCCTCGAGGAAATTTTTTGGCCTATGAATTAATGGCTCATCCACTTGAAAATCCTGTCGGTTGGGCTAAGTTAGAACTTCTAATTGATCAATATCCTATGTTACAGGTGAGACCCATTATTCCTAAATTCTATAATGCTATCCAGAGACATTTTCAAAGAAGAATAAATGAGGATCCACGATTTTGTGGGTGGGAGACAAGTAAAGATAGTTTAAGGAATAATCCAACTAAATACTCTTGATTTATATTTTGATTCCCATAATGACTACTTATGGGAAGCTAGGCACAGAAATCATAACCAATTCTATCGAGGGGTTCCGTCCAATACCCGTTTTATATATGCAAAGTATCCACTTACATCAGGTGCTGCGCCTTCTGGAATCTCACCGTTTTCTATCATTTGCTGGCGAATTTGTGGTGTAGAATCGGTTGCGTCATAGAGCTGCGCAGACTCGCTAAACCGGTTTTGCACATGTGGAGCAAACACGCTTTTCGTTGCTTCATCAGCGGCAATAAAAGCAGTAAATATAGTGAGTCCTTTTTTCACTTTATCAACAATCTCTCCAACAGCAATGCCTTCTGGTTCTTGCTGTATCGATACGTTGTATTCTTCAAAACTAACAGGTTCTATAACGAATTCACTCTCTATTTCTCCCCGTTGATCATGAGGATTATTGATAAGGTCTCTCCGCGTACCAATGCTAACAGGAGGATAAGGAAACACTCGGTATTGCATCATGGTGTGCGACCGAGGATCAAAGAGGCCGACTCGTACGACCATATACCGGTTGTGTATGCCGTCTCCGACCGACTCTTGCATAGTAAAGCTTCCATCAGAATTGCCGATAACAATGAAGTCTTTTGCTATACCAAGGGCTTCCTGTGCATTGAGTATCCTAGTGTCAGCACTCATTGACGGGAGTGTATCATGGCAATTTTTTTCTGTCAAAAATACCTCTTCAGTAGCATCGGCTTGCAGCTAAGTTATTAAATAAGTTGCAAGTATAGTTGAAAATATATAGGATAATGTTTAAAATATGGATTTATGAGCCTGGAACATTTAAAAGCTGAGAGAGAAAAGTTTTTGACGAGTTACCGTTTATTAGTAAAACAAACAGCAGTTGAAACAGGAAAAGATCCTGATGAGATTGTTAGGGCTGATCACCTTGCAATAGGTTGGCCTTTGCCAACTGCTCAAGTCCAAGAGGGGGGGGTAAAAGATAGAGGAATAGTAGAATACTCAACAAGATTTGGTCCTTTTGTGTATGATTTATCTAAACAGTTACTACTAAGGTCTCCTCTTTGGACAGAACAATCTCCTATAGTGTTACCTCGAACCCAACATGTAGTACTATCAGCACTCCTGCAACACCCTAATAACCCCGACCTTAATAGACCTGTGACTTATGATGAGTTAATCAATAACTTGGTTGATGTTTTAGGTGAAAAAGATATTGATGATGATTTTGGGAGGCTACGTGTTTATGTACACCATATAAGATCCAAGCTTGGTGACATAGTCCAAGAGAATCGGTCAATTCATAGTATAGATGCATTTAGGCTCATTCATAGTATTAGAGACAGGGGTTACCTTTTTTCCGATACTTATCCTACTGCCGCTTAGAAGATTATTTTCTTGGATTTAGAAGCAATCGGTAATTTTACTTCTCCTTCTTTCTATGGTATATTCCAACCTAACCCTGCCTAAACTCCTGCCCCTAACATATATGGGTGTCAGGATACTTACTATACTTCTTGCCTTTTATCTTCTTTTCATTCCTGCCCAGGTATTTGCCCAAACCCAATACTACAATAACCATTTCTCATCCCCAACCCCTACACCTGCTCCATATTATTCCCCTAATTACCATTATGCTGCTAAAAAAGGAGATGATCCCATACTGCTTAAGGCTTTATATATGATCCAGAAAAATCAGAGTGCCAGTATTGCCACCGTCATTTACTGGATGCTTTCAGGTATTTCGGATAAATGGGTATCTCAACAAACAAAGTTGAATATGTATCATTTCTTCAATCATCTGCCTTTGTTGAATATTCCAGTCCCTATTCCCCTTCTTCTGCCTTTTATGTTTTTCTGGTTCTTTATTGTTATGTTTCTAATATTCCTTTCCTACAAACTCTTAAGGCATGTGGTGATACCTGTTAGTATTTTTACTATTTCCGTTATTATCCCAGCAGTTTCCCTGCTTATTAGGATATCGGGTACGATCCTGGGTAAAGTGCTAGGCAAAAAAGGTGGAATAAAGATGCCTGCAGCTTTGGCATCTTTTGGTAACAGTATTGGGAATATTGGAGGTTTGGGTAAGAATAAATCAGATAAAGCATTTTTAGAGTTAACTTTTCCATCAGATACGAACAAATCTGCGTATGCCACATCCCAGCTGTATTTGCTTTTACATACCAGAGCCCGGATGCAGGGAAACTCATCTTTTAATTTATTCTCCAATCAAAAGAAAACATATTCTTTAGAGATTACCTCAAGCAGGGATAATGGGATCAGGTTTTTCCTGGTGGTGCCGGTGAAAGAAGCGGATGTGATGAGCAGAAGTTTACTGTCCTACCTGCCAGGACTTAAAATCAGGCAGGTTCCGGATTATTTAGACACAGATATTAGGATACATGCAGGTAATATAGAGGATGGAGTTACACCCGGGATTGGGATTGTGGAGTTAAAACTCTCTTCAGATATTGTTTTACCTTTGCAAAACCAGAATGTTTTAGCAGAACATGATCCCATCTCTTTTTTAACAGGGGCAATGACCAAACTTTCTGATGGAGAATTAATTGCTTTTCAGGTGGTGACTACTCCCCTGCTGGATACTGTACATGGTGGGACTATTAACCATATTAAGAAAATTAAGCATACTATTGCCAGGCAATTACCTATTGCTCCCATGCTCAATAAAGGATTTCTGTCCTTGCCCTTCCCCTCATTACTGCTGTTATTCCTTGCTCCACTCGTTTGGTTAATCATTTTAATCCTTAAAGTCTTAATCTCAATCCCTGCCAGCATTTTAGATTCCAGTGGTAAATCTGTCCCAATATTCCAAACAGAACCTAAAAAAGTACCGCTACAAGAGCTTCTCAATCCTTATGAACAACAATTGCAGCAAATTGTTAAAGAAAAAACAGATCAGCATTTATTTGAAACCTCAATCCGGGTGTTTATGGTTACCAGAGACCATGAGGAGTTAGATACCCGTTCTGATAAGATTATTACCTCCTTTGGCCAGTTTGACAGCGCGTATCAGTCCTTTACTACTAAAGGAAGTTCCCCTTTGTTATCTTTTTTACCCTTCATTTCGAAATACACCAATAGGAAAAGAGTGGCAATGTTTAAACAAAGAACAGTTTCTGGTGGAATATTTAACCAAAACCCCATTCTTTCCACCTCTGAAATGTCTGATCTATTCCATTTTCCATATACAGATATTACTAAAGTGGAAGGATTAGTAAAGAGTAAAAGCAATAACTTACCAGCACCTCTTTCTTTTAAAAGATCTGATACAAGTCTTGATGTGGTGGTTGGTAAAAATACCTATGGCGGTGAGGAAACTCCCATTGGCCAAACACTCACACAAAGAAGGAAACATACCTACATCATCGGTAAAACCGGCATGGGGAAAACAGAGATGTTAAAAAACCTCATCTATCAGGATATGGAGAGTGGCAAAGGGTTATGTGTGCTTGATCCTCATGGAGATCTATTTTATGAGTTATTGCGCATAGTTCCAAAAAACAGAAGAAAGGATGTGGTTGTGTTTAACCCGGCTGATAAAGAATATCCGATAGGGCTGAATATTTTATCCTCCGGCATTACGTTTACTGATCTAGAGGAAGGGCAGGACTGGATAACCAGCAGTATTGTCGCAGTATTCCAAAAGGTATCAGATCCGAGGTTCTGGGGGCCAAGGCTTGAGCATATCTTACGGAATGCTGCCATGACAGCACTTACTACCTCATCCCCCTCACTCTTTACTATCCAGCGTTTGCTCACTGATACCAAGGGTTATCAAAAAAGAGTATCCACTAATCTTTCAGATCCGGTGTTAAAACAATTCTGGGATAATGAGTTCTCGTTATTTGGAAAAATGCAGCAAGCTGATGCAGTCTCCCCTATCACCAATAAAGTCGGCAAGTTTATCACCAGTAAGAAATCCAGAAATATCTTGTTGCAGAAAGACTCAACCTTTAATATCCAAAGGATTATGGATGAGGGGAAAATACTGCTAGTAAACCTTTCCAAAGGTGAGATTGGAGAAGACCACAGCCATTTCTTTGGCAGCCTCATTATCTCCCTTATCCAACTGGCTGCCTACCAGAGGATCCATGTGCCGGAAAACCAACGAAGGGATTTTTTTCTCTATGTTGATGAGTTCCAGAACTTTGCCACCCATATTTTTGAAGATATTTCCTCAGAGGGGAGAAAATTCCATACCCCCTTAATTACTTCCCATCAAAACATCGCCCAGATTAAGGATCCATATTTACTGCAAATTGTTGCCGGTAATGCTGATTCTTTTATTGCTATGAAAGCAGGCCCTGATGATGAGAAATTTATCCTTCCCTTTATGGAACCGGAGGTAGAAAAAGGCAGCATTGTCAATCTCCCGCCATATAAGTTCTTTATGAAAGTAACCAACGATGATAGCGAGGATGCCTTTAGTGGTGAAACGCAATTACTTGATATCAAAGGCAGCGATGCAGTTGCCAAAGAGGTTATCGAATACTCACGGAAACACTATGCAACGCCTCGAAAAGAGGTTGAAAAGTATTTAGAGAAGTTATTTACCGGAAAATATACACAAGAAAAAGTTGGGACAGCAACAAACAAAACAACTCACACAAATACTAAAATATCAGCTGATAAAACTGATAAAACCAGAGGAGAAAAAGGCGGTCATAAAAACCATACAGTCTCCCCTGCTTCCCGTGCTATTATGGCAAAAAGGGCTAGGAAAAAGAAGGGGAAGAAGATATAAAAGGCAATAATGATTGTTGGATATTCTTGTCCTAGCAGGTAGGACAGGAATATCGGGGTTTTGAGGTTGATTTTAATACTTTTGTTACCCTACCCCTACCAAAAAAGGGATTATGGTTGGGGTTGGCATTGGATAGGTAAAAGAAATAACAACACAGAAAGAATAACAAAACACAAAATAGAACAAACAATAAAATACAAATAAAACTAAAGATTAAAAATATACAGACAATAAACAGATAAAAAAAGAAAAGAAATTAAACTAACAAAAAATAATAAAAAATAAAAAAACAAATAATAAAGATGGTAAAAAAATAACTCAAAATACCTAACTTAAAAATCTAGTCTAGAAATACCTACTATGACAATCCCGTATATCACGAACAAACAAAGAGAAATACCCAAACTGTTATACAGATTCAGGTTCCTGCATAGCAACCATATCCGGGTACTCATGCATCACAAGGACAAAAGAAGGATTAATGAATGGTTAAAAGATTTAGTGAAGAAAAGCTATATTGTTACAATTGTTAATGATATATCTTTAGATAAAAGCCGTGACTCTAATTTTGGGTATATCAATACACAAACAAAACCAGTTGTGTACCGCCTGGGAATCAATGGGGTCAGGTTTCTAAAAACACAGGAAGGTATTGATTTTGGCGTTGATGTAGCATTCTTGCATAAGTTCTACCGGGAAAATATACGCTCAGATGAGTTTATAGCTCAAAGTCTTTTCCTAGCTGATATCCATGGACAGCTCATGGTAAACATGACCAAGGAAGATAAACTTGTCTTTTACACCAAAAGTGACTACTCCCCTGCTGAATCTTCCTATTCATGCTTAACTGAGGTTTCTCCTGATGCTTTTATCCAAAAAAGGATTGGTAAAGGAAAAACAAAACAGTATTTACTCCATATTGTTCCAGAGAGTATGCTCCGGACACGGTCATATCTGCTGCATAAAACAATCAAGGCTTACTTTGAATTCTATTTTCAAAGTAAATGGGAAAACAATACGAATACCTCCTTGCCTATTCTCCTTTTTATCCTGCCTGATATGCAGGCACTAATTAATCTGCAGCGGTATATCCAGACAAAACTCAATGAAAATGATAATCCAGATATACATTTCTGGTTAGCAACCAGAAAACAGATCCAAAGGGAGGGATTTAGTAATGTAAACTGGGAAGTGGTGAAATAACAAAGTTTGTTACTTCGTAATAAAAACCTGGCAGAAGGTGGGGTAACTTCTGTATGTTTTTTTAATAAATATATTTGCGGGGGTTGAAATCTGTGATTATTGTTCGCTTTGGATATTCATCAAATGCTTCTCTTATAGCCTTATTAATTACCCCGCCATCTGCCTGAATTGGTCCCTGATACGTTGGATGTGCGCCTTTCACACAAAGGACTGCCCCATCATAGGAAACGTCAATAGATTCTCCATAAAAAATATCATCTTCTTGCTTTGTTCTTAATGCTGTCACACTTGCAATAGGTTCTCCTCCAAAGCTAAGGTTAATTCTACTTAAACTTTGACCTCTAACTTGAGAATCACCATGCTGGATGATTAACTCAAGAATTCCATACTGAATCAGTTCCTGTAGGTGCAGGTTATGAAGTCTTAGATTTTCTTCTTGGGAATACCCTGCTTTTTCTGTCATACTTTAGATTCTTTCAGCCAACCTGAATTTTAGCATAATTATTTCAAGTTTTCATTAATCGGTCGAGAAAATGTGATATATCGGTATCAATTAATGAAATAAGCCTCTATCTTTCCCCTCCCAGACCCCATAGAATGGCCCAGGATGGACTTGAAGATCTTTTAATGAGTATTTCATTGTTTAAAGAAAAAGAGGAGTTTTAAGAAGGTTTAAAATGATTTCACTAAAGGGCACATTTTTATACTTTTCTGAAATGATATTCATGATACAATCCGAGTATTTCAGTAATCGACTACTGAAAAAGCGGTACTAAAATAGTAGTCCTTATTTTAAAAACTTGTCTTTTCATAAAACTACACCAATTTTATATCATCAGGTATAAATGGCAGTCTTTGTTTGGCAAAGGTAAGCCACTCTTTTAATGTTTCTTCCTCTGGCTGAGGAGTTTTGAGATTGAAACCATAGTAAGTAGTTCTCCCCTCTTCTCGTTTTGTAACTATCCCTTCATCAACTGCTTTTTGCAGGTAATTAACAAATGTTTGTCTGGCAATCTTGCCTTTACTGTGTTTAAAAAGATTCTTAAATTGTAGCTCAGATCGTTTTATTAATGGTTTAAGAATTGATTTAACTTGGGTTTCAGTATCTTGCCTTTCAAGGAATTCATTTCGTTTTGCCTCAAGACTTAGCTTTACAACATCAATCATTGACAACACAAGTGCTTCCTGGACAAAAGAAACAAAGTGATTTAGATTTTTCCTCTCAAGAGAGTACAACAGGTATTTGTAATATCTCTCTTTTTGTTTGTGGTAATAATATGAGGTGCTATAAAGGTTTTTTTGATTTAAACCAAGGTCACGGAAAAAAAGATGCTCTAAAATTCTACATACTCGCTTATTACCATTATTAAAGGGGTGAAGTGCATAAAGGGCAGTATGAAATAATGCGACACCAGTAATAGCTTTGTGCTCCTTAAACCAGCTTAACAACTCCTCTACTCCTTTTTCAATCTCTTTATAAGGAGCTGGGATGTATGTGCCTACCCTGATTAAATCATTATCCCTAAAGCTACCAGCTTTGTAGATAGTAAAGCCGGGTAAGTATTTTGCAAAGATATCTAACCCTTTACTTAAACTGTTATGAATCTCCCGTAATGTATCTGAGGTAACATCATCAATTTTTATAGGTGATTGGTTTAAACTGCGGAAGGTTTTAGCGATATTGAAAAACTCCAGCTTTTCATAATCTTTTCTGGTCAGTTTTTGCTTTGCTTTGAGCTTGTTACTGATAAATGTGTATTCCTCATTAGCTAAAATCACATCGTACACGTCTTGTGCTTCTTGCAAAGTTAAAGAAGAATTTTCTGCTTTAGAGATAGCAAAAGAAGCAAGGAGTTCATTTCTGCTAATTAGGTTTCTTTCAATATCAGGATTCAAAAATACCTGTTCATACTCCCCTAGCTCTGTATCTATCTTCTCTATCTCCTCATCAGTAAATGGCAATAAGCTGGGTGTAAATACCAGCTGAGATAAAAATGTGTGAGCAAATGGTTTTTCTGTAGCTACATTGTTCATATATAATCAGTCTATTATTAGTCTAGTTATTGGTCTAATAATTAGTCTAGATTAAGTCTAACAAAGACTGTTAAGAAAGTCAAATCAATACGTGCAAAATATAGATTCTCTCCTATTTTTTATATCCCCTGTTTCTTAAGCCAAGCAACTGCTGCTTTACCTGTTCTAAACACTGGAGAACCTTTCCCTTCCTTTCGATTTTTCCTTGCTTGACGGATAACTCGCCTGAGATACTTACTGGGTATTTCACTTCTTATTCTTTTTTTAGATTTTGCTACGTGTTTTGCCTTTTTCATAAAAATTATTTCCCTCTGCCCTTCTTTTCTAACTCTGAATCCTTTGTGCTTGTTAGTACTACCATTGGTTTGCCTGATTTGGTAATAATAATTTTCTTTCTGCCATAGTAGACTTCACTTATTATCTCAGCAAAGTTTTGCCTGGCATATTTCGCAGTAACAGTTTTCATCAGAATAATTCTAGCACATTTAATTAAATAAAGCTA
>OBEQ012940584.1_pt1 | contig 12091 bp, 14 predicted proteins | sample 1670901 | NCBI WGS metagenome assembly OBEQ01 (sample SAMEA104232315, study PRJEB22302) | groundwater metagenome | biome: forest; feature: aquifer; material: groundwater | place: USA | collected 2011-08-07 | depth 5.4 m | reverse complement strand
GTTTCTCTATGAGACACGGCTGTTCCCCGAGTGCGAATATACGTTTAAGCACGCCCTCACGCATGAGGTCGCCTACGGGGGTCTCCTGCAAGAGCGGCGTCGCACGTTACACGCCCGGATCGTCGAGGCTCTAGAAATGCTCGCTGGGGACCGGGTAGTCGAGCAGGTCGAGCGTCTGGCCCATCATACCCTACGAGGTGAAGTATGGGACAAGGCCATGGCGTACTGCCGGCAGGCGGGGGAGAAGGCCATGGCACGGTCAGCCTATCGCGAGGCAGTGGGGTATTTCGAGCAAGCGCTCAGTGCCCTCCCGCATCTGCCGGAGACGCGCGACACACGCGAGCAGGCCATCGCCCTCCGGCTCGCCCTGCGCTCGGCGCTCCTGCCGTTTGGTGACTCTGGGCGCATCCTGGTGGTTCTGCGCGAGGCCGAGGCCCTCGCGGCGGCCCTGGACGACCCGCGTCGGCTGGCACAGATCTCGCTCTTTTTGTCAAACCATTTCTGCAACATGAGCGCGTATGACCAGGCTATCGCCCCTGGCCAGCTCGCGCCCGCCAAAAGCGGCGGGATCGCAATGACAAAGGAGTTTATATGAAAAAAAGATTGGCCACGATTTACAGAAAAACCAAAGAAACGGATATCCAAGTAAAACTTAATTTGGATGGCAAAGGCAAATCCAAAATAAACTGCGGAATCCCATTTTTAGATCACATGCTCGAAACATTGGCAAAGCACGGGCTGTTTGATATTGAGCTTAAAGCTAAAGGGGATTTGCATATTGATACGCATCATACGAATGAAGACATTGGCATTGCCTTAGGGCAGGCATTCAAACAAGCGCTAGGAGATAAAAAAGCGATCCGACGATTTGCCGATTTCCGCGTGCCGCTTGACGAGGCGCTGACAGAGGTTCGTGTGAGTATGGATATTTCGGGCCGCGGATCATTTCATCTGCACACGAATTCCAAAACGCGTTGGATCAATCACCCGGCCTTGAGAGCAAAACCCAATGACAAGCAATACACACTCGCCGATGCGAAACATTTTCTCGAATCGTTTGCTTCGCACATGGGAATCACGCTTCATGTCGACTATATTTCTGGAGAGCAACCACATCACGTGATCGAAGCAACATTCAAGGCGCTTGCAAAGGCGCTCGATTGGGCAACCAGCATCGATTCGCGAATTGGCGGAGTTCCATCGACTAAAGGAAAACTTTGATTATCGAATAGAATAGTGACGGGTGACGCGCAGGGCTCCCGCCACGCGGAGCGGGGCGTGCCCTCGCGAGCATGGCGGGAAACCGCAGCGGCAGGACCTGTCACCCTATTAGAGAATATGAAACCAAAAATTGTAATCATCGATTACGGCATGGGCAATTTACGCAGCGTTCAAAAAGCTTTTGAAGTGTCAGGCGTGAATCCAAAAGTTACTTCTAGCAGATTCGATATAGGAAAGGCGGATAAAATCATCCTTCCGGGTGTAGGTGCTTTTAGCCAAGCGATGCATGAATTAAAAAAAAACGGATTGATAGAAGTTTTAAAAGATAAAATTTGCTCCGGAACACCTTATCTTGGGCTTTGTCTGGGTTTACAGATTCTCTTTTCTTCGAGCGAGGAAGGCAGCGCCAAAGGTTTGGGTCTTTTACCTGGCAAGGTGAAAAAATTTAATGGGAACGAAAAAGTGCCACACATGGGATGGAACACGCTTTCGCTCAAAAAAAGGAACTGTCCGCTCATGAAAGGGGTTTCGAAAAAGGATTTTTTCTATTTTGTACATTCCTTTTACGCGGTGCCTGAAGACAAAAATACGATTTTATCGACAACCGATTATGGTATTAATTTTTGTTCCTCAATCTGGCAGGACAATATTTTTGCCACGCAATTTCATCCGGAGAAAAGCCAGCAAGCCGGGCTCCGTATCATCGGAAATTTTATCGCGTGTTAGTCATTCCGGCGATTGACTTGAAAGGCGGAAAAGTCGTCCGTCTTTTGCAGGGAAATTTTGACGAAGAAAAAATATACGACCAAGACCCACAAGAAATCGCGAAAGCCTTTGAAGGAGACGGGGCAAAGCGTTTGCATGTGGTGGATTTGGATGGTGCTTTGAAGGGAGAACCCACCAATCTGCGTTTTATAGAAAAAATTATCCAGGCCGTCAAAATTCCAGTCGAAGTGGGCGGCGGCGTGCGTGATCTTAAAATTGCCGAACAGTATTTTAAAATTGGCGCACAATGGGTGGTTTTGGGAACCAAAGCCTGTTTGGATCAGGGATTTTTGAAAGAGGCGTTGGAGGAGTATCAAGAAAAGATCATTGTCGGGATTGATGCTAGAAACGGTCAGGTGGCAACGGACGGTTGGACTAAACTATTTCCCATTCAGGCGGAGAAGCTGGCGAGAGAAGTTTATGAGTTGGGCGCTAAAACCGTCATTTACACCGATATTTCAAAAGACGGCGCGCTTCAGGGGCCCAATATTTCGGAAATCAAGCGTTTAAGTGAAATGATTCCCATCCAATGGATTGCCTCGGGCGGCGTCAGCTCTTTGAAAGATTTGCAGGCGCTGTCTCGGCTTGAGTCTAAAAATATTGAAGGCGTCATTGTCGGAAAAGCATTGTATGAAAGAAAATTTACATTGAAAGAAGCTTTACAAACGTGCTCCTAAAACGAATTATTCCGTGTCTCGACGTCAAAGAGGGTCGCGTTGTCAAAGGCGTGCGTTTCTTGAAGCTGAAAGACGCGGGAGATCCGGTCGCCGCTGCAAAATATTACGATAAAGCCGGCGCGGACGAGCTCATTTTTTTGGATATTACGGCTTCGCACGAAAAAAGAGGGATATTGCTTGAAGTCGTACGACGAACAGCCGAACAGGTTTTTTTGCCTTTGACGGTCGGCGGCGGCGTTCAAAGCACCCAAGATATTCGCGCGTTGCTTTTAGCCGGTGCAGATAAAGTTTCGATCAACACGGCGGCTGTAAAAAATCCGCGTTTGGTCCAAGAGGCTTCCAAACAGTTCGGCTCGCAGTGTATTGTTATCGCGATCGACGCCAAGCGATCCACGAAAAAAAACCGATGGGAAGTTTACACGCATGGCGGAAGAGAGAATACCGGACGCGATGTGCTGGCTTGGGCGCGGGAGGTAGAAAAATTGGGCGCCGGTGAAATTCTTTTGACCAGCATGGATTGTGACGGTACCCGCGAAGGCTATGATCTTCCATTGAACCGCGCGGTGTCAGAAGCGGTCAATATCCCTGTGATCGCGTCAGGCGGGGTGGGAACGCTCGAGCATTTGGCAGAAGGATTTTTACGAGGAAAAGCGGACGCGGTGTTGGCCGCCAGTATTTTTCATTTCAAAGAGCATACGATTGTAGAAGCTAAAAAATATTTAAAAAAGAAAGGGATTGCGGTGAGATTATGATAGGGGGTGTAGAGTGACCGATGAAATTTTTGGTAAAATAAAATCTCAATTAAAGTTTGACTCCCAGGGACTGATCCCGGCGATTATACAGGATCAACAAACACAAAGAGTGCTGACACTTTGTTACATGAACGAAACAGCGCTTCGCGCGACGCTCGAAAATGGTTCTATTTATCTTTTTCGGCGTTCGCAAAATAAATTGATGAAAAAAGGCGAGACTTCGGGCCACACGCAGGAAGTCAAAGAATTCCGTCTTGATTGCGAAGGTAAGTCGCTGCTTTTTGTTATCGATCAAAAAGTCGCGGGCTGCCACAAAGGCTATTTCAGTTGTTATTTTGAAAAAATAGGCGCCGCCGGTGAGCGGATCGTGACGGACAAGCTGGTTTTTGACCCGCAGAAAGTTTATTGATTGTGAATGATATTTTTCCGGACAAAAAAACTTTTCTGAGACTCTCCAAAAAATACAACGTCATTCCCGTTATGCATGAAATATTGGCGGATTTGGAAACGCCGGTTTCGTGTTTCTTAAAAGTGGGTGACCGGCCTTATTCTTATCTTCTGGAATCCGTGGAGGGTGGAGAAAAACTCGCACGGTATACGTTTATTGGCGCTTCGCCGTCTTGGGTGTTTCAAAGTAAAGGCCGCGAAATTAGCGTGGAGGCGCCTGGTAAAAGCAAAAAAAAATTTACCACGACTTCGGACCCGCTGACAGAACTTCAAAATGTGTTAAAACGTTACCGTCAGGCGCCTGTAGGAGAATTGCCGCCATTTTGTGGGGGCGCGGTGGGTTATTTGGGTTATGATGCCGTGCGGTTCTTTGAAAAAATTCCGGGTAAGAATCCGGACGTGCAGAAAATTCCGGAAGCTCTTTTTATATTTACCGACATTCTTTTTGTTTTTGATCATATCCAGCGCAAACTGAAAATCGTGTGCAATGTTTTTTTGGATGGCGAAACTCCACCCGAAAAAGCCTATGATCAGGCGCTCGAAAAAATTGCCCGTGAAATCCAGCGCCTGAAAAGTGTTCAAGTTGAATATAAATTGTTGCCACCGTCCCATTCGGGCCGTTCCGCTCAGAAGATTCAATCCAATTTTACCCGCGCAGCTTTTCGAAACGCCGTTTTGAAAGCCAAACGGTATATTAAGGCTGGCGATATTTTTCAAGTCGTGCTTTCGCAGGCATTTCAAACTCCTTTGACGGCACGGCCGTTTGACGTTTACCGCGCGCTTCGTTCGGTGAATCCTTCTCCGTACATGTTTTATCTCAATGGGGGAGACTTTCAATTGATCGGCTCCTCGCCGGAAGTGCATGTGCGCTGCGAAGAGGGCAACGCCACTTTGCGTCCGATTGCCGGGACGAGGGGGCGCGCCTTGAATTACGAAGAGGATCAAAGACTGGAAAAAGAACTTTTAAACGATAAAAAAGAACGAGCCGAACATTTAATGCTTGTGGATTTGGGACGCAACGATTTGGGGCGTGTTTGCGAATACAACAGCGTGCAGGTGCCGGAATTTATGGTGATTGAGCGCTACTCCCATGTGATGCATATTGTCAGTTCCGTTCAAGGCCGCTTAAAGAAAAATAAAAACGCGTTCGACCTTTTGCGTGCCACTTTCCCGGCCGGCACTGTCTCGGGCGCTCCGAAGGTGAGGGCTATGGAAATCATTGACGAGCTCGAAAACCAAAAACGTGGATTTTATGCCGGCATCGTGGGATATTTCAGTTTTTCCGGGAATCTTGATTCTTGCATCGCCATCCGCAGTATTTTGGTGAAGAACAAAACAGCATTGGTGCAAGCCGGCGCCGGCATCGTGGCGGATTCGGATCCGGACAAGGAATATCTTGAAACAGTAAATAAGGCCAAGGCGCTTATGAAAGCGCTTCAAATTGCCGAAGAAGAAGTTCGGAGTAAAGCATGATCCTCGTCATCGATAACTATGATTCCTTTACCTATAACCTCGTCCAATACTTGGGCGAGATGGGCGAAGACATGAAAGTGGTTCGCAACGATGAAATCAGTCTTGCGCAAATAAAAAAAATAAAACCAAGCCGCATTGTAATTTCACCCGGTCCCGGCAGTCCGAAAGATGCGGGTATTTCGAATGAGATTATTCGTATTTTAGGCTCTCAAATCCCGATTTTAGGCGTCTGCCTGGGACACCAATGCATCGGCGAAGTGTTTGGCGGAAAAGTGCTGGGCGCCGCCCGGTTGATGCATGGCAAAACATCGGAAATTTATCATCATGGCGCCGGAATTTTTAAAGGGCTGAATAATCCGTTTGTGGCGACACGCTATCATTCGTTGATCGTCGAGAAAAAAAGTTTACCGTCGGTTCTTAAAGTGACGGCCGAAACAAAAGAAAAAGAAATCATGGGATTGCAGCATACGAAATTTCCGGTATTCGGCGTACAGTTTCATCCCGAATCGATTTTGACGCAAGGTGGTAAAGATTTGCTTAGAAATTTTCTGAATTTGACCCGGATGCGGAATTGATAAATTATTTTTTTCTATTCTGTCATCCCCGAAATTCTTTATTGGGGATCCAGGCACTAAAATTATTAAGTGTCTAGATTCCCGCTTAAAGATTGCGGGAATGACAGTAGAAGGACGGCAGAATGAAAAATTTTCCTTTTAAAATGGTTGATACGATCCTGAAACTTGAAAGAAAAGAAGCTCTGTCTACAAAAGAGATGACTTCGGTAATGGAACTGATCGTGCAAGGCGAGGCTTCGGATGAGCAAATCGAACATTTTCTTTTGGCGCTGCGGACAAAAGGGGAAACAATCGTTGAAATCGTAGCGGCCGCCAAAGTCATGCGCAAGTATTCGCTGAAGCTTCCGAAAGAAATCCCCGATCTTTTGGATACCTGCGGCACAGGCGGCGACAATCAGAGCACGCTGAACGTTTCAACCTTGTCAGCCCTCGTGGCCTGTGCCGCCGGCGCCAAAGTGGCCAAGCATGGCAACCGTTCGATCTCGAGCGTCTGCGGCAGCGCCGATTTGCTTGAAATGCTCGGAATCAAAATAGATTTATCTCCCGAAAAAGTGTTGCAGTGCATCGAAGAAACCAGCTTTGGATTTTTTTTCGCGCCACAATTCCATCCCGCGGCTAAGCATGCAGCCTCGGCACGTCGAAAAATCAAAGGAAAGACTCTTTTTAATCTTCTCGGTCCGCTGTCCAATCCGGCCGGTGCAAGCCGCCAGCTTTTGGGCGTTTATGAAAAAAGATTATTGTCTCTCATGGCGCACGCGCTTCTTGAGTTGGGCGCCGAACGGGCGATGGTCGTACACGGCGAAGACGGCCTGGATGAAATCAGTTTAAGCGCCGCTACCGGTGTGGCCGAAATCAAAAACGGCAAGATCGAACAGTATAGTGTGATTCCTGAAGACTTTAACTTAAAAGAAGAGCCGATTGAAAATTTGCGCGTTTCCTCGAAAGAGCAGAGCCGAGATACGGCGCTCCGCGTGCTTCAAGGCGAAGTGAATGCCGCGAGCAAAATCGTCTGCCTCAATGCGGCCGCCGCGCTTTATGTGGCAGGGAAGGCTAAAACAGTGAAGGAAGGGATTCTGATGGCCATGGATGCGCTCAAAAACGGCAATGCCGAAAAAAAATTAAAGCAGGTGGCGAAATTTTCACAGAAAGCTTGAAATTCCTTGATCCTCGATGAAATTCTGAAACACAAAAAAACCGAACTCCGGGTCCTAAAAAAGACCAAGTCTTTGCTACAATTGCGGCAAGAAGTTCAGCGTCTACCTCAAACAAAAAACTTTTTTTTCATTTCATTAAAAAAAGCCCGACAAATGGCCGTGATCGCCGAAATCAAACGGCGTTCGCCCTCCAAAGGAACCCTTTGCAAAAATTTTAATCCAGTAAAAATCGCCCTCGACTATGAACGCGCCGGAGCCAGCGCGTTGTCGGTGCTCACGGACCAAAAATATTTTGGCGGTTCGTTAGAAATTTTAAAAAAAGTAAAAAAGAACTGCGCGCTCCCCATTTTAAGAAAAGACTTCATCATAGACGAATATCAGATTTACGAAACCCGTTTGATTGAAGCCGATGCCATTCTATTGATCGCGCGTGTGCTCGATGCCAAAACTTTGAAGCGTTTTCATTCCTTGGCAAAAGAACTAGGGCTTGAAGTTTTATTTGAAGTGCATGACGCAGCGGATTTAAAGAAAGTATGGCCTCTAAAACCACAACTAGTCGGGATAAACAATCGTGACCTGTCTAATTTTCGCGTTGATTTAAGTATTACCCAACGTTTGGCCTCCAAAGTTCCTAAACACTGCCTGCTCGTCTCAGAAAGCGGTATTTCAAGTGCGAAAGATTTGATTCAGTTAAAAAAATATGGAGTGAAAGTAGTCTTGGTTGGAGAAACGTTGATGAAAAACAAAAAACCGGGCGAAGCGTTAAAACAGCTTTTGAATAACACCGAATTTTCCTCCAGCGATGGGTGACGCGGAGGAGGGAATCCCGCCGCGCGCAGGCTTTTGCGAGCACGGTGGGATACCGCAGCGGCAGGACCCGTCGCCCTAGGAAAATTCAACACTGGGTTTTGAATATGGTTCGAGTTAAAATATGTGGCATTACGAATGTAGACGATGTTCGATGCGTCGTGCGCGAAGGCGCAGACGCGTTTGGGCTTGTGTTTGCCAAAAGTCCTAGGCAAGTCAATCCTGAAACGGCAAAAAAGATTGTGAAGGCCGCCGGTCCGCTTATGTTGAGCGTCGGTGTTTTTGTGAATGAGTCGTCCGAGCGAATGCTGCGCATTGCCGAGTATTGCCGCTTAAGCACGCTTCAGCTTCACGGCGATGAAAGTGCCGGCGTCATTCGGAAGATTCAAAAATACGGTTATCCGGTGATTCGGGCTTTTCGCATAGGTGAAAAAGAAGAATTACAAAAAATAAATGATTCGCCGGCCGATGCGCTTCTTTTCGATACGTCGCAAGCGGGAAAATTTGGCGGAACCGGTCGCGTATTTGATTGGTCTTATTTGAAAAAGAATAAAATCCGGACACCGTGGATCGTTTCCGGTGGGCTCAATCCCACGAACGTGAAAACGCTTTTGGCGATGCTCGATCCTTATGGAGTGGATGTCTCAAGCGGAGTGGAACAAATGCCGGGGAAAAAAAGCGAGAAACTCGTGAAGGAATTCATTCAAAATGCCAAAGCTTCCTGACAAAAAAGGCCATTTTGGTCCTTATGGCGGAAAATTTGTTCCTGAAACGCTGATGGCGGCTTTGGAGGAATTGGAACAAGTTTATATATCGGCAAAAAAAGATTTGAAGTTTAGGCAAGAACTCGGTGACTATTTAAAAAATTTTGCGGGCCGTCCGACCCCGCTAACCGAAGCAAAACGTTTAGCAAAGATTCTCGGCGTTCGCCGTTTCTTTTTAAAGCGCGAAGATCTTTTACATACTGGTTCACATAAAATCAATAATACGCTTGGCCAAGTACTGTTGACCCGGCGGATGAATAAAAAACGCGTGATTGCCGAAACCGGTGCCGGTCAGCATGGCGTGGCCACGGCCACGGTGTGTGCGCTGTTTGGGATTGGATGTGACGTTTACATGGGCGAAGAAGACGTGCATCGCCAGGCATTAAACGTTTTTAGGATGAAACTATTAGGCGCTCGCGTGATCCCGGTGAAAACAGGTTCCAAGACTCTGAAAGATGCCGTGAATGAAGCGATTCGTGATTGGGTGACGAATGTACGGGACACGCATTACATCATCGGCTCCGTCATTGGTCCGCATCCGTATCCGATGATGGTTCGGGATTTCCAATCCGTGATCGGCCAAGAAACAAAATCGCAGTCGAGGCAGAAGGGATTGGGGAATCCTGACGTTCTTGTGGCCTGCGTCGGTGGCGGATCCAACAGCATTGGTTTTTTTCATCCGTTTATTTCTTCCAAAGTCAAAATGATCGGCGTGGAAGCGGCCGGACTCGGACTTCATACGAAAAAACATGCCGCTTCTTTGACAAAAGGACAGATTGGAATCTTGCATGGCTCAAAAAGTGAAGTGTTACAAGATAGAGAGGGACAAATCCAGTTAGCACATTCCATTTCAGCAGGATTGGATTACCCTGGCGTGGGACCCGAACATGCTTACTTGAAGTCTGTTCATCGCGTGCAATACATGGCGGCGACCGACAAAGAGGCGCTGCTAGGAATGCGGGTGTTGAGCGAAAACGAAGGTATTATTCCGGCGCTTGAGCCTGCGCATGCAATCGGCTATCTTGTCACTCATCGTAAAAAATTAAAGCCGAGCGATACTGTGGCGCTGTGTCTTTCAGGGCGGGGCGATAAAGATGTTCAGCAGGTTTCTGAGGTTTTGCATCTATAAAATGTCCCACGTCAATCGTATTCGAAAAAAATTCATGGATCTCAAAAAAAAGCGCAAAAAAGCTCTGATTATTTTTATGACGGCCGGCGACCCTTCCTTAAAAAAAACGGCCAAATTGATTCCGGCATTTGAAAAAGAAGGAGTGGACTTAATTGAGCTGGGCGTGCCGTTTTCGGACCCGTTGGCCGACGGTCCGATCATTCAGGCTTCCTCGCAGCGTTCGCTGGCTCGCGGGACGAACCTGAAAAAAATAATTCAATTGGTAAAGAACGTACGTAAATCATCCCAAATCCCCTTGGTTTTGATGAGCTACTTGAATCCGATATGGCATTACGGACTTAAGCGCTTTGCTTCTGAAGCCAAACAAGCCGGAGTCGACGGCGTGATTGTTCCTGACCTTCCGCCGGATGAGGGAAAAGAAATTGGTTTCATTTTCAAGCGCCATGGATTGGATCTTATTTATTTGCTCGCGCCTACCAGCAATAAAATAAGACAAAAAAGGATATCGAAAGAATCGAACGGTTTTGTTTATTATGTCTCTCTGACAGGAGTCACCGGCATGAAAAATAAACTATCAGAGACGCTGTCCACGCAGGTACGTTCGGCAAAAAAAAATTCAAATCTTCCCGTTTGCGTAGGCTTTGGCGTATCGACTCCCGAACAGGCCGAGGCAGTTTCTAAAACAGCGGATGGGGTGATCATCGGAAGCGCCGTAGTTAGCGGACTTCACAATCATCGTCATTTAGACGCCGAAGCTCTTTCCAAAAAAATCGTACGCCCATTCGCAAAAGCCCTAAGAAAGGACCGTTAAATGCCCAAAGCGGTGATTATGGCGGGCGGGCAGGGCGAACGCTTTTGGCCGCTCACACACAAAGATTTTCCCAAATACCGAATTAAATTCGACGGTAAAAAATCTCTTTTTCAGGAAACTTACCGTCGCCTCCTAAAAATTTATAAAAAAAACGACATTTATATAGTGACGACGCAGCCGCATATGAAAATGATTGGCGAGGAACTGCCTTTGCTGGATAAAACACATATTTTTATAGAGCCTTTTCGAAACAATACTTGCTCGGCAATTTATCTTTCTTGCGCACTTCTTCGGGCAAGGTTTGGCGAAGAAGAAATGGTGTCTTTTTTTCCGGCTGACCATTTAATCAAGAACGAGGCGCTTTTTAAAAAGACACTGCAAAACGCCATTCATTTGGCCTCCCACAAAAACAATCTTGTGACGATTGGCATCGAGCCAACTTTTCCGGCCATCGGTTATGGTTACATTCAAAAAGGGAAGCCAATGCCGGGTTTTTCGAGTTTATGGCAGGTGGCCCGTTTCGTTGAAAAACCAAACCTAAAAAAAGCGAACCAGTATTTGCGAGAGAAAAAATATTTATGGAATGCCGGGATTTTTACCTGGCGTCTCGGCGTATTCATGCGCGCGATGGAACGACATTGTCCCGATTTCTCAAAAGGGTTGAATCTAAAAAATTTACCCGCCAGTTATGGCCGCTGGCCCAATCTTTCGATTGATTTTGCTTTAATGGAAAAAGCGGATAATATTGCGGTCTGCTCAACACGGATGGATTGGTGCGATATGGGCAGCTGGGACATGCTTTTTGAGAAGTCGCACAAAGACGCTCAAAATAATCACGTCGAAGGCTTTTTTTACCATAAAGAGATGTGCGATTCGTTGATCGTAAACCAAAGTCCACAGCCCGTGGTCGTGTTGGGAGTTTCGAATCTTTTGGTGATTCAAACCCCGCGAGGGACGCTGATCTGTCAAAAAGGCCGTGCCGAGGAAGCGGCGCTGCTGTCTAAAAAACTGTGAGAATTTTAGGCATTGACCTGGGCGAAAAGCGCGTAGGCCTGGCGTTGTCCGACCCGCTCGGTTACACAGCGCAGGGACTTGAAACACTTAGAGTGAAGAACAAAAAAGAGACGTTGGCGAGTCTTGCTGAGATTTGTAAAAAAAATGAAGTGCAAGAAATTGTAATCGGACTGCCAGTCAACATGAACGGCAGTTACGGTCCCAAAGCTGAGGAAGTGCAAACACTGGTCCCGGTACTTGAAAAAATAACCGGCGTGCCCGTACGAACCTGGGATGAGCGCTTGACGAGCCGGCAGGCGGGACGTCTAATGATTGAAGAAGGACTTTCGAGACGAAAACAAAGAAACAACAGCGATCGTATGGCAGCTACGTTAATATTGCAAAGTTATTTGGAGTCAAAGAGAATTAATAAATTAGAATAGAATAGCAGCGGGTGGCGCGGAGGAGGGCTCCCGCCACGCGGAGCGGGGCGTGCCCTCGCGAGCATGGCGGGAAACCGCAG
>OBEQ011925100.1_pt1 | contig 12094 bp, 12 predicted proteins | sample 1670901 | NCBI WGS metagenome assembly OBEQ01 (sample SAMEA104232315, study PRJEB22302) | groundwater metagenome | biome: forest; feature: aquifer; material: groundwater | place: USA | collected 2011-08-07 | depth 5.4 m | reverse complement strand
TGTCGCCGTCCACGCTGATCCGATTGAATGTAGCATCGCTGGCTTGGCGCAGCAATTCACGCAGCAGCCCGGCTTCGATCGAAACATCGGTCGTGATCACGCAAAGCATCGTGGCCATGGACGGCGCGATCATGCCCGCGCCCTTGGCCATGCCGCCCACGCGGCAGAGCCGCCCGCTGATGCGGGCTTCAACCGCCGCTTCCTTGGGCATGATGTCCGTGGTCAGAATCGCCTGAGCCGCGGCGCGGTTACCCGAGCGAGAGAGCTTCTTCACCAATTTAGGCAGGGCGCGCAGCATGCGCGGCACCGGCAGACGGCGGCCGATAATGCCGGTAGACGCCACAAGCACGTTTTTATCATCGATGTCGAGCAGTTCAGCGACTTCCTTGCTCAGCCGATAGGCGTCCTCGAAACCCGACTTGCCGGTCATGCAGTTCGCGCAGCCGCTGTTGATCAGCACGGCCTGCGCCTTGCCGCCTCCCACGCGCAGCCGGCTGATGTGCACCGGGGGCGCTTGCACTTGGTTGCGCGTGAAGACCGCCGCGGCGGTAACGAGATCGTCCGCCACGGTCAGCGAAATATCCGGCTTTCGACTGCGCTTGATGCCGGCGCTTACGCCGGATGCGCGAAAACCTTTTGCCGCGGTAACGCCGCCCTTGATGCTGCGAAGTTTCATTAGAGTAGTCCTGCGTTTTCAGGAAATCCAAGCATGAGGTTCATGTTCTGCACCGCCTGGCCGGCCGCGCCCTTGCCAAGGTTGTCGATCGCGGAGACCACGATGGCGGTCGCCGACTCGGCATCCACGGTCAGGCCGATGTCGCAGAAGTTCGTCATGTGCACGTCCTGCACCTGCGGCCACTTGTCCAAGCCCCGCACGCGCACGAACGGCGCATCGCGATAAAAGTCGCGGTAGAGCCCTTCGAGGTCTTCACCCGTAATTGGTTTTTGCAGTTTCAAGAATACGGTCGCGAGCATGCCTCGCTTCAGAGGAACCACGTGCGGCACAAAAGCCAGGTGCGGGGTCTTGCCTTTGCACAGCGGCGCGAGCGTTTGAATGATTTCAGGCGTGTGCTGGTGGCGTCCGACGCGGTAAGCCCACATGTTCTCGTCGATCTCGGAAAAAGCGAGGTGCGCCTCCGCCTTGCGGCCGGCGCCGGTGAGCCCGGACTTGCCATCCGCTTGGATAAGCGAAGGATCCGCGAAACCGCTCGCGAGCGCGGGCGCCGCGGCCAGCGCGATCGCGGTCGCGTAGCAGCCGGGGTTCGCCACGAAAGTAGCCGAAGCGAGGGTCTGCTTGGCAAGTTCCGGCATGCCGTAAACCGAGCGGGCGAGTAGCGCGGGTTGCGTGTGCGGCCGGCCGTACCATTTCTCGAAGAGCGCCGGGTCTTTGAGGCGGAAATCGCCGCCAAGGTCGACTACTTTGCGGCCTTTTTCAAGCAAGCTGGGCACAACGTCCATGGAGACGCCATGGGGCAAGGCAAGGAAGATGAGATCCGCGGACTGCGCCAACTGGACAGGATCCAGCGGAACAACCGGGAGGTCGACTAAGCCGGCGAAACGAGGTAAGACGTCGGCGATAGGCAGAGGCTGGTCGCGTTTTGCGGACCCAGCCAAAGCCGAGAGGGTAACAAACGGATGTTGCCGCAGGATGCGGACCAGCTCTTCGCCGGCATAGCCGGTCGCTCCTGCAACAGCGACGCGAGTTCGTGACATCTGTAGGGTTGTTTGCCTGACATCAACGTTTGGTCCACTGGAAGCGCTTGCGGGCTTTCTTCAAGCCGTACTTCTTCCGTTCCTTCATGCGAGAATCGCGAGTGAGCAATCCCGCGGCGCGCAATGCGACGCGGTGCGCTTCGTCGATAAGAGCGAGCGCCCGGGCGATGCCCATCTTCACGGCGCCTGCTTGGCCGAACAACCCGCCGCCGTCCACGTTCACGAAAACGTCATACTTGCCGAGCTCGCGCGTCAAAAGCAACGGGCTGCGAACGGCAAGGCGCAGCGCCTCGCGGGGAAAGTAATCTTCAAATGTGCGGTGGTTGATCCGGACTTCGCCGGTGCCGGGAATGAGGCGCACGCGCGCAACGGATTCTTTGCGACGGCCTACAGCCGTTAACGCGTTTCCGACAATCCTTGCGCCCGGAACTACAGAGGCAACTGCCGTAGCTGTAGTAGTCGTAGTAATGTTAATGTCTGCTACTTCGCTCATGCTTTCTTTTCCCCAGCCTGGCTAGCATCCACAACCGGCTTCTGCGCCATGTGCGGATGGTTACTGCCTTTGTAGATTTTCAGCTTCCGCATCATCTGGCGGGCCAACGGGCCGTCGGGCATCATGCCCTTGATAGCCGTGCGGAGAACGCGATCCGGGTACTTCTCCATTACTTTCTCGATGGGCGTGGTCTTGAGACCGCCCGGATAACCCGAATAATTCTGGTAGCTCTTTTGCTGAAGCTTACGGCCTGTCAGAGCAAGCTTTTCGACGTTGATCACAACGACGCCGTCGCCGGTGTCAACGTAAGGCGTGTAAATCGGCTTGTGCTTGCCGCGCAGGACGTTGGCGATGCGAACGGCTAAACGGCCGAGGATCTGGTCCTTAGCGTCGATCATTACCCACGTGCGAACAATGTTTTGAGGCTTTGCAAAGGTAGTGGTCATAGTCCGACGATGCTAACACAGCGCCCCTGTGCTGTCAATCGCTGGTTGCTCTAGCCAAGCACCTGGTCCAGCACTTCCAGCATCGTGGTCCAGCCGGCCTCGGTGCGCTTCGCGTACGCGGCCCAGTGCGGGTGCAATTTGTGCGTTAACGTGAGCTTGGATCCCGCCCTCCAAGTAACAATATCGACGCTCACCTCGCTGCTGGCCGGCGGATCCTGCCGGATGCCCCATGTGAACACAAGCCGATGGGGCCGGTTGATTTCGAGGTACTTCCCGATGTGGTTGAGCTTCTGCCCGTCGCGAAGCACGAGAAAGGAGAACGATCCTTCCACGCGCGGATCGACCGAAATGCGCAGCACTTCCTCTTCGCGCAGGCGCGGGCCGAACATCCATTGGCCGATTAGGGTTGAATCCAGCCACGCGTCGAAGACTTGCTCCGGCTCGGCTGATTTAAATTGGTGCTCAACGGTTACTTTAGCGTGGGATTTGCTCATAAAATTGTCGGATCGCACTAAAAAGCCCTGCCTCGAAAGAGACAGGGCTTTTTGATTACTAGCTATCAGTTGCTCTGCTTTTTCAGCTTCTCTGCCGCTTCCTCGATATCTTCGGCGGCTCTCTTGGCTTCCTTGCGAGCAGCCTTCTCGACCCGCTTCGCGTCGCGCTTGGCGCGGCGCTCAGCTAACGCAACATCCTTGTCCGCGCCCTTTTTGCCAATGGTGCTGACCATATCACCCATCTTGTCGAGAATATTGTCGCCCGCGTACGCGCTATAAGCAGGCGCGCCGCACGTGATGACTACCGCCGTCGCAATCACAACCAACGCTTTTCTCATTCCAAACAACCCTCCGTGTTCCCCGCCACGAATAATCAGCCAAGTACCTGCTAAACGTTACAATAATTCTCTGTGCGAAGCAGAATGAATAACTTGGAATCGACTCCGCATCTTCTGTTCAAGCCGCTTGATCCGTGCGTTGAGCAGCTCCCGCCGTTTGTTCAGAGCAATGTAATTCACAAGCAAGTGGAGCTTCTCGTAAATTTCCTCAAGAATGGCCTCACAGCGTTCTTGTTCACCCGGCTTCCAATCTTTCATTGATTCTCTGGTCGTATCAATCAAACGTCATCCAACCGTTCGCCACACAACTTGGACGAATGAACCAGGCGGCAGAAAAATAAACTGCTTCTGCTATTTAAGCCCTGCGGTCGCGCAGGGTCAACGGATAAGGTGGCTTTCTTTCTGGAACGCTTGCTTGCGCATGGGCGTGAATTTCCACCAGGGCAGCGCCTCGCCCGTATCCATGAAGTGGACCGCCGCGAGAAAGGTGTCGGCAACGCAAGGATCATGGCGGGCACCGGTAACTTTGTTCAGCTTGCGGTAGAGCACCAGGCCGTCCTTTCCCTTCAGCTGCGCAGGCGTGGTAATGCCGATACCCCGCAAGTCTTCGGCAAGTGCTGGACCGATATTCGGGATATCTTCAAGCTGCTTTGCTTCTTGCGGCACTAGAACCTTCATCTACCGTGGCGGCTCATCCGTTGCGGGTGACCTATTGAGGTCAGGCCCGTCCTTGGAGAGAGTGAAATGGAACGTGGTCGCTGCCCCCAACTCCGACTCGACCCACACACGTCCTTTGTGGAGCTCGACCACTTTCTTTACGATCGCCAAACCGACTCCCGTTCCTTCATGATCCTCTGCCCGTCCAACACGCTCGAAAATTTTGAAGATCTTCTCGAAATACTTGGCTTCGATTCCCGGTCCATTGTCTTTCACGGAAATTTGATGCTCTGTGTCGTGCGGTGTGCAGGTAATTTCAATGCGGCATTCGGGTTTGTCGTTGTATTTGATCGCATTCGAAATAAGGTTCGCAAATACTTCCGTCAATCGAACGCGATCACCCATGATCGGTGGCAGAGGCACGGGAATCACCAGATGGACTTTGCGCTGGCTTAGGGTGTACTCAAAGCGCCCTTTGACCTCGTCGACCAGGTGATTGAGGTCCACGAGCACGGGTTCATTCGGCACCCGCGATAACCGCGATACCTGGAGCAGATCTTCGATGAGCTCATGCATCCGCAGGGCGTTTGCCCGAATGCGTTCGACGTAGACTTGGCCTTCCTCATCCAACCGGTCTTTGTAGCCGTCGAGCAGGAATTTCGAGAATGCCACCAAGCTTCGGAGCGGCTCTTTTAGATCGTGAGATACGATGTGGTTGAAGTCATTCAGCTCTCCCTCAAGCTTCGTGCGCCTCTCTATCTCGTGCTTCAATTGCTCGTACCGTTCCAGAAATTCGCGTGATGTTATCTCCAACGACTGCTCAAGCAATGACCGTTCGCTATCCGCGTGCTCATACGCCTCGTTCACACCTAGGATGAAAGGCCGAAGTAACTCAGGCACTTGGGCGATATCATCGTATTTGAGAAGCCGCTTGAGTTGGCGGGCCAAAAGTTTATGCATCCCGTATCTCGTTAATAGTCAACGCCCACCAGTATAAGCCCGCAGGCTGGAGCGGTCGTGCCGGCGCCGGAGCGGGAGCGGCTGCGCAGGAGCTGGCGCATGGTTCCTTCGGGCAGGCGGCCGCGGCCGACGTCGATGAGTGTTCCGACGATGCTGCGGACCATGTTATGGAGAAAGCCTTCGCCCACGATGTCGAAGATCAATTCGGCGCCGCGACGCTTGAGCGTTGCGCTCGTGATGGTGCGCACGGTGCCTCCCTTGCCTGACCCGGCGCGCGCGAACGCGCGGAAGTCATGGCGGCCGATGAGCGCCTTGGCCTCGCGCTTCATCCTGGCAGCCGATAGCTTAGCACGCACGACATGGACATATGGTCGGTCGAATGGCGTGGGCGCCTCACCGAGGAAAAGCCGGTAGCGGTAGTGTTTGGCCTTGGCGCTGAAGCGCGCGTGGAAATCGGCAGTCGCGGGATCGACCGACAGAACGGAGATATCCTTGGGCAGCAGACTATTGAGCGAGCGTAAGAGCCGTGTGGCATCGGCGGCGGCGGGAACATCGATATGCGCAACCTGGGCAAGGGCGTGCACGCCGGTGTCGGTGCGGCCGCTGCCGGTCACGCGCGTGGGCCTGCGGAGAACCTTGTGAAGAACTGCCTCGATCTCGCCCTGGACGGAACAGCCGGAAGGCTGCACCTGCCAGCCCGCGAACCGCGTGCCGTCATAAGCGAGCGTGAGCTTGAGCCGCTGAAGAGGCTCTAGCCGCGACTGAGCAGCTCGGCGATTTGGACCGCGTTGGTCGCGGCGCCCTTTCGAAGATTGTCGCCCACGGCCCATAGGTGCAGCACATTCGGTTGGTCCGGGTCCTGGCGGATCCGTCCCACAAGCACCTCGTCTCGCCCGCCCGCGTCGATCGGCATGGGGTAAGCGCCCTTCTCCGGAGCGTCGATGAGCTTAACGCCCGGTGCCTTGGAAAGTAATTGGCGCGCCTGAGCAACCGTGATGGGCCGGTCGAACTCGGCGGTCACGGACTCGGAATGCGCGAGGTACACGGGAACGCGCACGCACGTCGCGGAAACCGGAAGGTCCGGCAATTCCATGATCTTGCGCGTCTCCAGCCGCATCTTGAGCTCTTCCTTTGTATAGCCGTCCGGAAGAAACACGTCGATCTGCGGCACAAGGTTGAACGCGATCCGTTTGGGAAGCACCGGCTGCTGCTTGAGCGGCGCCTGAACGCGGTCTTCGGCCTGCTCAACCGGCCGCTTGGGGTCGTATTTCTTCCAGCGGGCCGCGACTTCTTGGCCTTCGGCCCATAGCTGATGCATGGCTTTGGCGCCGGCGCCGGACACGGACTGGTACGTGGACACAATAATGCGCCGCAGCCCGGCCGCGTCGTGCAGCGGCTTGAGCGCCACGAGCATCACGATGGTGGAGCAATTGGGCACGGACAAGATGCCGTTGTGCGAAGCTGCGGCGTGCGGGTTTACTTCAGGCACGATCAGCGGCACGTTCGGCTGCATGCGGAACGCGCTGGAATTATCAATGACGATCGTGCCGCGCTTGACCGCCTCAGGCGCGAACTCAAGGCTGCGCGCGGCGCCGGCGCTGAAAAGTGCGAAGTCCACGCCTTCGAACGATTCCGGACGCAGCACGTCGACCTTCACCGCTTTGCCGCGGAATGTCACGGATTTGCCTTTGGAGCGCACGGAAGCGAGCGGCACCAGCTTGCCTACCGGAAACTTGCGCTCTTCCAGCACGCGAAGCATGGTGGTGCCGACAGCGCCCGTGGCGCCCGCGATCGCAACCGTGTACGTCTTTCGTGCCATGGCTTTCATTTCTTTCCGAGGAATGACACCACTAAGTCGCCCACTTGGCTGGTGGAATAGCCCATCTTGCCCGCGGCCAAGCTCTTCATCTTGGTGGCGGTGACCTGCATGACCGCCTTTTCGAGCTCTTGCGCCGCCTCGGACTGCCCGAGGTGGTCCAGCATCATACCGCCCGCGCAAATAGCTGCCAAGGGGTTGATCACGTCCTTGCCCGTGTACTTGGGCGCGGACCCGCCGATGGGCTCGAACATGGAAACGCCCTCAGGGTTGAGGTTGCCGCCGGCCGCGATGCCCATGCCGCCCTGGATCATAGCCCCCAGGTCCGTGATGATGTCGCCGAACATGTTGTCCGTGACGATCACGTCGAACCACTCCGGGTTCTTGACCATCCACATGGTGGTGGCGTCGACGTGGGCGTAATCGGTTTCAATGCCAGGGTACTCTTCTGCAACCTCTTGAAACGTGCGGTTCCACAGATCGTGCGCGAACGTGAGCACGTTGGTCTTGCCGCACAGCGTGAGCTTCTTGCGCGAGCGGTGCCGCTTGGTGTACTCGAACGCGAACCGAATGCAGCGCTCGACGCCGTGCCGCGTGTTGACCGAGGTCTGGATCGCCACTTCCTCCGGCGTGCCCTTGCGCAGAAACCCGCCGGTGCCGGCGTACAAGCCTTCGGTGTTCTCGCGCACCACGACAAAGTCGATGTGCTCCGGGCCTTTGTCGCGCAGCGGGGTCCACACGCCCGGGTAGAGCTTCACCGGCCGCAGGTTGATGTACTGGTCGAGCTGGAAGCGCAGCGACAGCAAGATGCCCTGCTCGAGGATGCCGGGCTTCACGTCCGGGTGGCCGATGGCGCCGAGATAGATCGCATCCACCTCGCGGAGCTCTTTGAGGACCGTTGGGGGAAGCGTCTCTTTTGTCTTCAAGTACCGCTCGCCGCCCAAGTCGTAAGGCCGCCATGCGCAGGAAAAGCCATGGCGCTTGCCGAGCGCTTCCAAGACCTTCTTTCCTTCGCGGATGACTTCCGGTCCTGTCCCGTCGCCGGGGATGACCGCAATCTGGTACGTGGCGCGCGAAGTGCCGCGGCCGGTGGACTGTTTTTTCTGACGCGCTTGTGAGGTCATGCTGTTCTCCGTTCGGTTGCTTTATTCTCGGTTCAATTTATCCAACAGTTCCAGCGACGGCTGGTGGAACGGCCGGTAGCGCGTCGCCTCTTGCAGTAAATGCTTGGCCAAGTCCTTTGCGCCGCTGATCACAGCTACCTTTGCCAGCCCGTAACGAGGCTCGGGAATGCCAGGCTTGAGTTTCATGGCGCGGTCGAATAGCACCGCGGCTTCCTGGGTCTTGCCTTCATCCAGATTGATTTCGCCCATGATCTCAGGAAATGCGGCTTCGTCGGGGAAAGCGCCCATCCCGTACTGAGCCGCGCGGCGGGCCTCGTCCGCTTTCCCTAACTCCTTCAGGACATCCGCAAAGGCAAAAATAAGGGCCGCTCGCGACCCGCCGTCCTGGGAAATAGCGGAACGATAGAACTCCGCGGTCCAGCCGATATCTTTCTTTTGGCGGAAGAAATCGCCGATCTCCTCGGCAAGCTGGCTGTCGGGCGCTTTGAGCGACGCGGCGGTGAGGTACCAGGCGCTTGCGTCATCCAGTCTTCCCTGTTGCCAATTCAGTTTACCCAAAGCGCGCGCAGGCTTCTGCTCGCGCGGCGCAAGGTCCGCCGCTCGCCGGAGATCGTCTTCGGCCCCGAGCGGCTGCATCTGCATCTTCATGATGCCCAGCCGGTACCAAGCCATCCAGTTCGCTGGATCGGCCTTGGTGGCGTCTTCGAGCGATTTGCGAAACTTCGGAGGCTCATTGCGGTATTCCCACAAGTCGGCCATGGCTAGGTGGAACACCGCATCCTCGCGCGCGGGGTCGTAGCCCTTTACGACCGACTGCAGAGGCACGCGGAACTGCTCCATGCCCCGCACGTTGATGGGCAGCGTCTGATCCGCGTACAACGCCTTGGGCGCGTCGAACTCGATCCACGGCTGGTCATCCTCGTGATTCCAGGTGATGTCCGCGGTCACTTTCTCCACCTCGGGCGTGCCGAAAAGCATGAGGTTAAAAAAGACCTCCGGCCCCTCGATTTTCACGACCTTCAGAGCCTCGGCGACCTTGGGATCGGCCATGCGCTTGGCGACTCTTTCGAAGTCCAGGTCCTGCGGCTCCATGGAGCCGATGAGCAACAGATCTCCCGGTATCGTTGACCAAACCGTCACGTAGGGGAACACCGAATGGTAGGTTCTCAAAATCAGCTTCACGTCTTCCGGGAAAATCCGGTAGAGCTGGAGCCACTGGCACATGATGCCGCCCGGCGCCAACCGATTAGCCGCAAGCTCGTAGAACTGCTTGGTGAAGAGCGTGGCCACACCGGCCATCCAGGGGTTCGAAGGTTCGGAAATAATCACGTCGTACTTTTCCGGGCTGGCGAGCAGGAAGTTGCGCCCGTCGGCGACGAACATGCGCGCTCGCGGATCGTCGTGCACGGCGTAATTGTACTCGCGGAAGTACCGAGAGCCTTGGATGACCGCGGGATCCAGCTCGGCAAGGTCCAATACTTTCACCGGATAACGGCTCACGCCGCCGAACGTCACGCCGCTGCCCATGCCGATGACCAGCGCTTTCTGCGGGTTCGGGGGCAGCAGCATGGGCACGTGCCCGGACAAAACCTGCGTGCTCATGTCGATGCCGTTGGACGCGTCGGTCTTGCCGCCCACCTTCAAATAAATGGCGTTGCCCTTGCGGTGGACGGACACGGTTGCGTTGAGGCTGTCCTTGTAGAACAGCAATTCCGCTTCTTTCGCGCCGGATGAAACCGAGATGCCTCGGTAGTTGTCCGGATTCAAATACGCGCCGGCCGAAAGCGATTGCTTCGGCCACACGTGGCGGACCAGAAGCGTTCCCAAAACGATCGACCCTAACGCGCACATGACGGACATGGCGACGCGGCGGGCAAAGCCGCCGGGATAAAACTTCAGATACAGCAACAGCGCCGAGAAGATGTTCACAAGCGCGGCGGTCACGATGGCCCAGGGCAATCCGAAAATCGGGATCAGAACAAATCCGCTTAAGAAAGAGCCGAGGATCCCGCCAAGCGTGTTGACCGCGTAAGCCGTTCCCAGCCGCTGGCCGAACGCGGAGAACCGGCGCGTGAGCAAATCCGTGACAACCGGAAACAAAAAGCCCAACAGCAATGTGGGCGCGCTCATGGCAACCGCGCACAGCACAAACTGGATCATGATGAGACCGCGGAAATCGTGGCCGAACACGTTCCAGAAGCTGACGAAAGCGTCGGGCAAGACGTGGAACATCACCAGCGACATCAGGCCGCAAAGCCCCAGCCCCAGCTCGATCGAGATGACTTGTTCGACCGTCGCGGGTTTATCCTTGAGCCAGCCCTTGGCATAGAGGCTGCCGAGCGCCATGCCGCCCAGGAACGTGGCGAGGATAACGCAAAAAGCGTAGATAGAGCTGCCGAGCACAAGGCTCAGGGCCCGCGTCCACGTGACCTCGTACGCGATCGAAGCGAAACCCGAGAGAGCGAACGCCCAAAAGATCCATGCCAGGCCGTCCGCGGCTTCTTTTTCTTTTTCCTTTGCCCGGATGCTCGGCGTTGTTTTTTCCGCGCGGCGCGCTCCGAAGCCCAGGCTTTCCAAGTGGCGGTCGAAAACCAGGCACAGGGCGCCGATGCCGAGATTAAGCGTGCCGGCGCACACCAATGTGCGCGAAACCCCGAGCATGGGCAAACCGAAGAAATAAACCGTGAGCGTTCCGGCCATGGCGCCGAGGGTGTTGATGCCGTATAAGTGCGCCACGCTGCTGCCGCGCTCGCCTTCGGCGTGGATCAGGTAGCGGCTCAGGACCGGAAAGCTGCCGCCCATGAGGATCGTCGGAACGAGCAGGATGAGCATCGAGCACACGAAAGAAGCGCCGACCAGCACGCTCGGCGCCATGCCTGAGCTCCGATAGATCGGCACGTAAATTTGCTGGATCGCATGAAATAAGAACGGCGTGAGAAACGCGTACGCGCCGATCGCGAATTCAATCCACGAGTACCATTTCAGGCCCTCTTGCGGCCGTTGGTCGATGAGCTTGCCGAAGAACCAGCTGCCCAAAGCCAGCCCCGCGAAGAAAACCGTCAGGACCGTGCTGACCGCGTGCACCGTGCTGCCGAACACGAGCAGCAATTTGCGCAGCCAGAGGACCTGGTACGCGAGCCCAAGCGCGCCGGACACGAAATAGCAGATGTGGATGTTGCGAACCACCGTGCGGGATTCCGCCGGCGCCGCGGACGCGTTGCTCATGAAGCGCCCGCCACCGTACCGCTCACCGGGCTCGACGCGCTCGCCGTTTCCCGCTTGGCCATGCGTCCGGCTTTTCGCGCAAGCCGGCCCGCTTCAATCGCCAGGCGCATGGCTCTCGCCATCGCGACCGGATCCTTTGCCTCTGCGATTGCTGTGTTCATGAGAACGCCGTCTGCTCCCAGCTCCATGGCTACCGCCGCATCCGATGCCGTGCCCACGCCCGCGTCCACGATCACCGGCACCTTCACCCGGCGGCGAATGAATTCAATGGTCAAGGGATTCAGGATTCCCCGCCCGGATCCGATCGGCGCCGCGAGCGGCATGACGCACGCCGCGCCGGCGTCCTCCAGTTTCTTGGCCATGATCGGATCGTCGTTGGTGTAAGGCATCACGACAAACCCTTCGCGCACGAGCTCGCGCGTGGCGAGCAGGAGCGCCTCGGTGTCCGGCAGCAGGGTTTGCGGATCGCCCAGCACTTCCAATTTCACCAAGTTCGACAAACCGGCTTCGCGGCCGAGGCGCGCGGTCCGGATCGCGTCTTGCGCGTTGTAGCAGCCCGCGGTGTTCGGCAGGATGGTGATGCGCTTGCGGTCCAGATAATCCAACAAGCTTTCTTCGTTGGGCCGGTTCAGGTTCACGCGCCGCACCGCGATGGTGACCATGTCGGCTCCCGATGCTTCCACGGCCTCGCGCATGAGCGCGAACGTGGCGTACTTGCCCGTGCCGACGATCAGCCGGGACTGCAATGTGAACGGACCGATGCGGAGCACGTCCTGCGGCGGCGTGCTTTGAGCTATCTGGTTTTCGGTAGAAGGTGCGAGTGCCATG
>OBEQ012763906.1_pt1 | contig 12095 bp, 13 predicted proteins | sample 1670901 | NCBI WGS metagenome assembly OBEQ01 (sample SAMEA104232315, study PRJEB22302) | groundwater metagenome | biome: forest; feature: aquifer; material: groundwater | place: USA | collected 2011-08-07 | depth 5.4 m | reverse complement strand
CCCGGAGCGGGGACCTGGTAAATCTGCCCCCGGAGAAGGCGCGGGCTACGCCGCACCCGGGCAAGCCGCCGGTAAATCTCCGGCCGTTTTTTTCCCAGTGGCTGAATTCCACGGGCGTTCCGGAATTTACGATGGAGTACGTCGTTTACCGGACGCCGAAGGGATTTCGCACCGTCGGAAAGATCAAGCAGCCGCTCGATACGTTCAGCATGCCGATCGAGCTGCGGATCGACACGGAGGGAAATCCGGAGACGAAGACGATACAAGTGGTGGGAACCGAGTCGGACTTCACCGTCGAGACGTTTGGACGGCCGAAGGCCAACGGCATCAAGATCGACCCCAACAACCTGGTGCTGAAGGGCAGCAACTCCTTGCGCGCGCGGGCGGCGATTGCGCGCGGCGAAGAGCTGGCCGAGGTCGGGCGGTATTACGACGCCGTGGGCCAATACCAGCGCGCCCTCTCCATCCAGCCCAACCGGCCGCTGGCGAATTTCCGCATGGGCGAGGCGTTTTTCTACCAGAAGAACTACCAAGCGTCCGCCAATGCGTATCGCGAAGCGCTGCAAGCGGTGCCGGAACCCGGCGAAAAGTGGACCGAAGTGTGGTCGCACATCTACCTAGGAAAGATTTTCGATCTGCTGGGGCAGCGCGAGCGCGCCGTGAATGAGTACAGCAAAGCACGGCAGACGAACGACGGCACCGGCGGCGCACAGGAAGAAGTGGAGCGCCTGCTGAAGAAGCCCTATACCGAAGGATCGGGAACTGTGCCGTCGACGAGCGGTCCGGCTGCTCCGACACCGAACCCGGCCGCGCCGAGCGACAAGCCGATCCTGAAGAAGCCGCCGCTGGGCTGAGCTATCTGGAAATGGAGTCAGCGGGGACTTGCTAAACCGGCGAGGCCCTTCAGCGCCACACCCGGAACGCCTTTCTGCTGGATGAGCACGCTGAAGCGTTCCCCCATGCCTTCCGGGTGAATGAGGTTGTTCAGGAGCAGCCGCGCGCGTAACCGCTCGGGCTCAGTGGCGGACGGTTCGTACAGTTCCTCAAATTCCGATTCCTGGCCGAGCGCCAGGAGAAATTCGGTTTGCGAGACGCGCCCTAACTTTTCCAGCCCGGCGCGCGCGCCCCAATTCTCCAGCGCGGTGAAGTTTACGTGGGCGGTCAGGTCCTGCTCGCCCGGAGCGGCGCAGAACTCCTCGCTGGCTTGATGGCCGCCGTAGGCGAGCATGGTTCCGCGCATATGGAGCTCGCTGTAGAGGTCGGCCGCGTTGCGGCCATAGTCGATCGTCAATAGAAATCCGCGTTCCAGCCGCCGGCCGAGCTCCGTAATCCAATCGCATGCTTCGAGGCTCGCTTCGGCAAGCTGTTGCTCCCGCAACTGAATTCCCTGCGCGGTGAAATATTCCCCGAGGGCGCAGGTGGAGAGTGGAGACGAGATTTCCGTGAGCGCGCCGTCCTTTTCGGTGACAAAGATTTCCAGAAGCGTCCCGCGCGCCATCCGCACGCGGTGGACCGGCAGCGCGTCCACGAGTTCGTTGGAAAACAGGCACCCGGCAGGGATGCGTCCTGGGACTTCGGCAGAGATCGCGCAGCGTCCGCGGGAGATATGCGCGGCGAGGGTTTGTTCCGCCTGGCCGCGCCGGGCAGGCGAGCGCTCGACGGCCAGATAGCGGACGGCGGAATAGAAATCGGCTAGGCGAGTCTCGGCAAAATCGAGGATGTGCGAGGCGAGGCGCCCGACGCCCGCTCCCATTTCGACGAGCAGAAATTCGCCTGGCCTGCCCATCGCGTGCCACATTTCCGCGAATTGCCGGGCCAGCAGGCGGCCGAAGACGGGATGCACGTCCACGCTGGTGTAGTAGTCGGAAAAACGCCGAGTCTCGGGCTGGCTGTAGTAGCCAAGTGTGGGGTGATAGAGGCACTCGCGCATGTAGTCCGCGAACGTCATGGGCCCAATGCGGCGAATGCGCTCGAGCAAGAGATTGGCCAGCGGAGTGTTTTTGCGGGCAGGGTTCACGGGCGTCAATCCTCGCGCTGCGGGTTGCGCGTAAACATCTCGATCACAAAGTCGTGCAGGCAGTCGTACAACTGTTTTTGCAGCATCCAGGGAAATTGCGCGTTGTCAATTTCGCGCTCGCGAAGGAGGAACCAATACTCGTGCACGCGGGGCTCGGGCGGAGTGAACAGGATCCCGACTTCCACGCCGGCTGCCGCTTCGCGGGCGGTGAACCGGAACAGCGGATGCTCGTACTTCGTCAGTTCCGCGAGAACTTTTTCCAGACGTTCCTTCATCGGGCAGCCGTTCCGCCCGGCATCGGCGCTGCGGCGATTCGCATCCGGCTAACCCTTGGACCCAGGCTCTTGCGACTGCGGGTATTCATAGACGCCGCGGCCGGATTTCCGCCCCAGCCGCCCGGCCTTTACATACTGGCGCAGCAGCGGATTCGGGCGGTATTTTTCGCCCAGCGTCTGGTGGAGATATTCCAGGATGCTCAGCCGGACGTCCAGGCCGACGAGGTCGACCAATTCGAACGGGCCCATCGGGTGGTTCAAGCCGAGCTTGAGGGCTTTGTCGATGTCGGCGGCGGAAGCGATTCCAGATTCGAGCATGGCGAAAGCTTCGTTGCCGATCAGCGCATTGACGCGGCTGGTGATGAAGCCGGGAGACTCCCGTACCACCACGACTTCCTTCCCCATGCACGCGCCGACTTCGCGGCAAACGGCGATGGTTTCATCCGACGTTTCCAGCGCGCGGACGACTTCCAGCAGCTTCATCTTGGGGACGGGATTGAAAAAATGCATGCCCACGCAGAGCTCGGGGCGGAAGGTCACGGCCGCCATTTCGGTGATGGAAAGCGAAGAGGTGTTGCTGGCGAGAATGGCGCGGGGCTTGGCGAATTTGTCGAAGAGCGTGAAAATCTCGAGCTTCAGCTCCATCTCTTCGGGCACGGCCTCGATGAGGAAGTCGGCCTCGCGGCAAGCGTCCTCGACACTGCGGACCGTCTCGAGCTTCGCGAGCGCCGTGTCCCGGACTTTGGCGTCCACTTTGCCGCGTGAGACGCCTTCGTCGAACGCCTGCCGGATCCAGGCGACTCCTTTTTCGAGACCTTCCGGCATCACGTCTTCCAGGATTGTCCGGTAGCCTCCGAAAGCGGCCGCGTAGGCGATGCCGCGCCCCATGGTGCCGGCGCCGATGACTGCGATGGTTTTCACGTCCATGTCGAGTTGCCGCCTTCTCTGTTTGATTTCATTGGGGGAACAGCCGGGCCGCGTTTTCGTAGAGGATTTTGCGCCGGGCCTCTTCGCCGATCGGCAGTTCGGCAAAATCCTTCATGTTCTGCCGGATGGCCGGCACGCCGGGCCCGGGCCAGTCCGTCCCCCAGAGAACTTTTCCAGCGATCTCTTCCAGCCGCGGGAAATATTCCAGGAGCTTTCGCGGCGGGATTCCGGAAATGTCCATGTACATGTTTTTGTGCCGCCGCACCAGAAAAAACGCTTCCTCCATCCAGAGCGGCCGTCCGCCGTGGGCGAGGATGACGACGAGATTCGGGAAGTCGATGCAGATATCGTCGCACAGGATCGGCTGGGCGTGGACGTTGCGCGCGCCGGGAAAGATGGATGTTCCGGTGTGGATCATCACCGGCAAGCCGTTGGACTGAGCGCGCTCGTACATCGCCGCGAGTGGCCCGAAGCCTTCGCGGTAGGAGTTTGGCGTGATCAACTGGTGCGAGGGATGCAGCTTCAGCGCGCGGATGCCCAGTTTTGCGACGCGATCCACCTCGGCGCCCGCATCAGGCACCGCGCGGGGGTGGACGGAACCGAAGGCGAGGAGCCTCTTGGGGTTCGCGGAGCAATACTTCGCGATCCAGTCATTCACGTCCGGCGTAAAGCCCATGATGTCGGGGCTGACGTAATTGATCAAACCAGCGCGCTCGATTTCCAGTTCGTCCAGAAAACGGAGAAAGGCCTGCGGGTCCGCGGAATATTTTTCGACGTCGCCGTAGTCCTTGCGCCCGCGCCGGATGAGCTCCAGAGCCGCGGGCTTGAACATGTGCAGCGGCTGGATATGAATGTGGATGTCAATGACCGGCGGCATGAGTCTCCCGCGCCCTGTGCGACAAATTCATCGAGCGGCCTTTCCGGTTTTCTTGCCACGCCTCGCGCCATACTGCTTCTTGGAGGACGCGGAGGGCAGGGTCGGCTGCCAGGCGGGCTGGCGCCTTTCGAGAAATGCCTGTATGCCTTCGCGCGCGTCGTGTGTGCGCATCAATTCCCGCAGATAGACGCGCTCGACCTGCCGCAGCTTGCGCTCAAACTCCGAGGCATTGAGTCGCCAGAGCGTTCGGCGGGTCAGGCGCAGCACCTCGGGGCTGTTCTTTCGCAGCTCCGAAATCAGAACCATCGTTCCGTTCGCGGCATCTCCCGGGCCGGCGACGCGGGAAACGATACCGAAGCGTTCGGCCTCGCGCGCGCCGATCGTGCGGCCCGTCAGGATCAGATCCATCGCCACGCGCATGCCGCAGAGATCCGGAAGGATGAGCATTGCCACGGGCGGAAAACATCCCAGCTTGATTTCCGGCTGGCCAAACGTGGCGTCCTCGCCGGCAACGACGAAGTCGCAGAATGTGGCCAGCTCCAACCCTCCCCCGAGGCAAATACCGTTGACGGCTGCCAGCGTCGCGCAGTCCGCACGGGCCAGGCGTCGGAAAATTTGATGAAACGCGGAGAGCATTTTTCCGACACGGCCGGGCGTGTGATCGCCAATTTCGGCGCCCGAGGAAAATCCGTGGGGTCCCGCGCCCTGGAGGACTAGAAAATCGCAGCGCTTCGCGGCATCGGCCACCGCAGCGTCGAGCTCCCGCATCATCGCAATGTTCAGGATGTTCAGCGGGGGACGGTCGAGCGTGATCCAGGCCGTGCGCTCGTCCAACCGGGTGTGAATCATTTCCATCGAAAGAAGTGTGACCTCAGAACTGGGTCGGGTCCCGCACCGTCAGCGGCCCGTAAATCGCGGCGGACGCTTTTCAAAGAAAGCTTTCAGCCCCTCGCTGCAGTCTTCCGACGCGAAGCAGATGAGCTGCTGCCGGACTTCTTTTTCCAGCGCTGCTTCCAGTTTGGCAAGCTCCGAACCGAACAAGACCTGCTTGACGGCCCGAATGGCGATGGGCGGGCCGGCCGCCAGCTTTTGCGCCAGAGCTGTTGCCGCCGATTCCAGCTCGACCGCTGGCACGACATGATTCACCAGGCCCAGCTTCAGCGCGGCCGGCGCGTCGATCATGTCGCCGGTGTATAGAAGCTCCGCGGCGCGGGACGGGCCGACGAGCTGCGGCAAAAAATAGATGCCGCCATAATCGGGAAAAAGTCCCACTTTGGCGAAGTTCTGGCCGAAGACCGCGTTTTCAGCCGCGATCCGAATGTCCGCAGCCAGGGCGATGTTCATCCCGGCGCCCGCCGCGGCGCCATTCACGGCCGCAATCACGGGCTGCGGCATCGTGCGTATCCGGATGACCGCCTTCATGCCATCGCGCAAAAGAGGCTCCAGCTTGCGCACGTCGCCTGATTCGCGGCCCGCGCGGATAGCGTCCAGGTCGCCTCCGGCGCAAAAGGCCCGGCCCGCACCGGTGAGAACCACCACACGCACCGATTCATCGGCGCCGATTTCGGTCAAGGTGGCATTGAGCGCCGCCGCGAGCTCGCTGCTGAGCGCGTTCAAGCGGTCCGGGCGGTTCAAGGCGAGCGTGGCAATCGCCTCCTGGCGAGAAACGAGCACGAGAGGTTCAGGAGTCGGGTGTGGAGAGACGGTCATGCGCCATCCTGCTTGTGGATGAGCTTGGCCAGGGCGCGGAAGACTTTGAGTTTTGGGCCGCGGCCTGTGGTGTTCGCGCCGCTCGCCGACGGCAGAACGAAGACCGTGGCTCCGTAGAGCTTTTCTTTCTGCAAGCCGAGCTTGCAGGTGCGCTGCGCGAACTGCTCGTAGGTCATTTTTCCGTGAAAGGCGACGACGCGCGGCACGAACTCCTCGAGCTTCTGGGAAAGGACGTAGCGGCCCTCGGCAAAATCCTGTCGCTTCAATTCGTCAACGGACTTGGTGGGTTTCTTGACCAGATCGGTGAGGCCGATGGCGAATTCGATGATCCGCTTGTCGTCGGGGTATTCCAGCGGCTCGGGAATCACGCCCGAATCATAGAGCAGCCCCCAGAACTGGTTGCTGCGGCCGGCGTAGTAATGGCCCGAGCGGACGGAGGATTCGCTAGGATTGCACCCAACGATCACCAGCCGCATGCTTTTGCGCAGATAGTCCGGCAGGGTGCGCATTTATGCGAGATTCACCCACACGCTTTTGAGTTCGGTGTACTGCTCGAGAGCATGCATCGAGAGCTCGCGCCCGTAGCCGCTCATTTTATACCCGCCGAAAGCCGCGGCGGGATCGTAGTTGTTGTAGGTGTTGATCCAAACGGTGCCGGCTTGCAGGCGGCGCGCCACGCGATGCGCTTTGGCGATGTCGCGCGTCCAGACTGCCGCGGCAAGACCATAGGGATTGTCGTTGGCCGCTCGCACGGCCTCTTCCACATCCGTAAAGGCGATGGTTGCCAGTACGGGACCGAAGATCTCTTCCCGGGCGATTGTCATGTGATTGCCGACTTCGTCGAAGACGGTCGGCTGCACGAAAAATCCTTTGCCGTCGCCAAATGCGGCCCGCTCGCCGCCGGCGACAAGCTTGGCTCCTTCCTGCTTTCCCTTTTCGATGTAGGAGAGGACCTTGGTCATCTGTTCCTGGCTGACCAGCGAACCGAAGCGGGTCTTGGGATCGAGGGGGTCGCCGGGAACCGTTTTCTTGGTGCGCTCGACGAGCTTCTGCATGAAGTCATCCTTGATTTTCTTGTCGACGTAGAGACGCGAGCCGGCCGCGCAGACTTCTCCCTTGCCGTAGAAAATTCCGATGGTCGCGCCGCGCACGGCGGCATCCAAGTCTGCATCGGCGAAAACAATATTCGGCGACTTGCCGCCCAGCTCCAGTGAGACTCGTTTCACCGTGGCGGCGGATTCGCGCATGATCTCCTGTCCGGTGGCCGTGGAGCCCGTGAAAGAGATTTTGTCCACGCCCGGGTGACGGACGAGCGCCCGGCCGAGGTCCCGCGTCGAACCGGTCACCACATTCAGAATGCCGTCGGGCGCGCCCGCTTCCTGAAAGACTTCGGCAAGGCGCAGCGCCGTGAGTGACGTCCAAGGGGCGGGCTTCAGGACGACTGTGTTGCCCGCCGCCAGAGCCGGGGCAATTTTCCACGCCGCCATCAGCAGCGGGAAGTTCCACGGGACGATCGCGGCCACGACGCCGATCGGTTCGCGCAGGGTGTAGTTGAGAAACGGCCCTTTCACGGGGACCGTTTCGCCGTGGATCTTCGTCGCCCAGCCGGCAAAGTAGCGGAACACTTCCGCGACCATCGGCAGATCGACGTAGCGGGATTCAAAGATGGGCTTGCCGTTGTCGAGCGTCTCGAGCGTGCCTAGTTCTTCGTTGTGCTTGTCGATGAGGTCGCCGATTTTCCAAAGCAGCCGGCCGCGGTCCGAAGCGCTCATCTCCGGCCAGGGACCCGATTCGAATGCCTTGCGGGCCTCGGCGACGGCAATGGCCGCGTCGCGTTCATCGGCCTCCGCGAGCTGCGTCAGGACTTCGCCCGTTGCCGGGTTCGTCGTGGGGAACGTCTTGCCCGATGCCGCGTCCAGCCATTTTCCGCCGAGGAAAAGTCTTCCCGGCTTGATCTGCAGTGCAGGCGCTGTGGCCATACTCTCCTCTGATCCCGTGGTCCGTCTTTTCCGCTACGCCAGTAGGATAAAGCTTTACGCTTGTCTATTTCCCCTGAAATTTCGGCGGACGTTTCTCCAGGTACGCCGCGATTCCTTCCTTGGCATCTTCGCTCGTGAAGAGAAGCTGCTGCAACTCGCGCTCAAAACCCAGCGCTTCCCCAAAACCCATCTCCGCCCCGCCGATGACCGCCCTCTTGATCCGGCCGACCGCGCGCGAAGCCTTGTTGGGCGGCACAAACTGCGTCGCATAGGAGAGTACACCGGACCAGAAATTCTCGCCGTCGAGAATCTGCTGGACGAGGCCCATTTCGCGGGCTTCCTCAAAGCTGAAGGTTCGCCCCGTGGCCATCAGTTCCAGCGCGCGGGCCCTGCCTACCGCGCGGCACAGACGCTGGGTCCCGCCGGTGCCGGGCAGGACGCCCAGATTGACCTCCGGGAAGCCGATCTTTCCGCCGTCTTTTTTGGCGATACGGATGTCGCAAGCCAGGGCGACTTCCAATCCCCCGCCGACGGTGTGGCCATTGAGCGCGGCGATCACGAGCTTCGGAGTCTGCTCCAGGCGGCAAAGCGTTTCGTTCGCGTGCAGGCAGAAGTAATATTTGTACTGGGGGTCGGCCTTGGCGAGCATCGCAATGCTCGCTCCGGCGCAGAAAAATTTCTCACCCGCTCCGCGCAGGACGATGACGTGGACGCTTTCGTCCATCCGCGTGCGCAGGATGCACGCATCGAGCTGCCGCATCATCTCATAGCTATAGGTATTCGCTGGGGGATCGTCCAGCTCGAGAATGCAGACGCCGGAATCGAGACGATAGTGAACGAGTTCCTTGGTTTCGGTCGTTTGAGTCAATCCGTTCTTCCCTTCTCACCCAGCGTGTGGAGTCTCTGGGATATTCCCAATGTCGGTCGTGTGACGGGCCTCGCCGGCTCCCGACGAGCCCAGGCGGCGTCCGCACCAATAAATACATGAAAATACAGCGTTTAGAGCCGCAACATTCCCCGCGCAGCGCTGAGCGTGCTGCCGCGGTCCGGGCGCGAAAACTCTACTGTTGCTGCCGAACAGAGTCAATAGAAGCAATTTGAGACAAATTCTTGCATCGGGATGTGGGTCCACCTCATCCAAGCGCTAGAAGCGGACCGGACGGGTCCACCGGGTCTTGGTGTACTATCTGGGCCGCAGCGTTTTGGAAATCACGTGGCCGACTGGAATCGATTGAGCGCGACGGATCCAACGCGAATTCCTTCCACAATCGTCCGGGACGACGAGGCGGCTCTTATCTCCGCCGCCAAAGCCGGCGACGGCAAGGCCTTCGAAGAACTCGTAAGCCGCTATGAAAAGAAAGTCTTCCGGCTGGCGATGAATGTCACCCAGAACCGCGAGGACGCGGAAGACGCCATGCAGGAGGCCTTCCTGAAATCGTACGCTCACCTGCAGGATTTTCAGGGCGATTCTCGGTTCTATACGTGGCTGGTTCGGATCACGGTCAATGAAGCCTTGATGCGACTGCGGAAGCGGCGGCCGAATCACTTCTCGATTGACGAACCGCTCGAGACCGAGGAGGAAGACCTGATGCCGCGCGAGCTGGAGGACTGGGGTCCCAGCCCGGAGCAACGCTGCGCACAGAGCGAAATGCTAAATATTCTGGCCGACGCCATCGAAAAACTGGACCCTGCTTTTCGCGTGGTTTTCGTTTTGAGGGACATGGAAGAACTTTCTACGGAAGAAACTGCTGCAACTCTGGGACTGTCCGTGCCGGCCGTGAAGTCGCGGCTCCTGCGCGCCCGGCTGAAGCTTCGGCAGCGGCTCGACCGGCACCTCAGGCATGGGGAACCAAATTGAACTGCAAAGGTGTAATTCGCGAAATTTCAAACTATATCGACGGTGAGCTCGAGCCGTCCGTCAAGGAAGAGCTGGAGCGCCATCTCGCGCACTGCGAAGATTGCACGATGATTGTTGACCAGACGAAGAAGACCGTCGAAATCTTCTGCGATGCCCAACCCGTCGAACTGCCTTCGGATGTGCGTTCGCGGCTCCACAGCGCCCTGCGCAAGAAAATCGGCGGCGGGTCCGGGCCAAACCACGGTTAAGTCCATGGGTTAAGCCTGGTCACCCCATAGCGGGAGCAATTCCCCCATCTTTCTTTCCTGCGCCAGCCGCAAGACCCGGACGGCTACGCCGACATCCCAGATCGCGATTCCGTTCGATTTGAACAGCGAGATTTCGGACGCACTGGCTCGCCCCGGCGCCTTTCCGCTGACGATGTCGTGCAGCTCGCGCACCGCCCCCCAGCGCGATTCGTCCGCCGCAAACCCGAGGATTAAATCCCCGGCTTCCTGCTTTGCCTGTTCGATCGAGTCCGTGATGATCGTGTGAGCGCGCGCCACGGTTTCCCCGTCCAATTCCCTCTTATGTGCGTGATTGGCTCCAATCGCATTGATGTGCGTTCCCGGCGAGAGGTGCGCTCCGTTCACGACCGCATGGGAAGCCGTCGTTGCGGTGCAAACGATATCCACGCCTCGGACGGCCTCTTCCGATGAGGCCGCGGCGTGGACCGGAATGCCTAATTGCTCGCACATCTCCCGGCAGAATTCTCCGAGGCGCTCCGTGTTGCGGCCATAGGCCCGCGCCTCCGTGAGCTTGCGAACCGCTGCCACTGCCGCCAGTTGCGTTCTGGCCTGCCCGCCGGTTCCCACAACCGCCGCTACCCGCGCTTCCGGCCTCCCCATGTATTTTGTCGCCACGCCCGAAGCAGCGCCCGTTCGCAACTGGCCCATCACGTCGGCTTCGATCAGCGCGGCCATCTCGCCGGTCTCAATCCGGTAAAGCGGAACGACAAAGCGCAATTTGCCGCGGACGTAGGTGTACAGCTTCATTCCCAAATATCCCGCGGAAAAATCCGCGGCGGCCATGTAATGAAAAAATCCTCCGCCCGGCAGCTCGATCCGGCGTCGCGCGTGAACGATGGCTTCCCCCGTGGAAAGCCGCCGGGAAACCTCTTCTACCGCTTCGATGGCCATCGGCATCGTCAGCAGCTCGCGAACTTCGGCTTCACGGATGTGCAGGGTCACCGGAGAACTCCTTCTTCCTTCCCGGATGCTCTTGATCTCCGCGACGAGTCTATCGAGCGTGGCCCTCGGCGGACGATTTTTGCGCCGTCTTGGCTGCGGTCTTGGGGGCTTCCCGGACGCGCCGGACAATAGTCTGATACAGGCGGTAAACGCGCTCTTCCTTCGCTCCGTCCATCACGGAGCACCGGAATTCCGGCTCTCCCTTGGGCCCCTTTTCGAGGCGCACCGGCAGCGCGCCGCACAAGTCATTTTCGATGAACGCAGTCTCGTAGCGCGACCGTTTGCCGTTCCAGGTGAAGACGCGGAGCGTGGTGAAGTCGCAAGGCTGGCCCTCCGGGCCGCGCGCCCCGGCGAGCAGATACTGGGGCTTGTCGCCACTCGGGTCGGGGACGCGATTCAGCTCGAACCACGCCAGGGGGCGCACATTGGCCGATGAAGCGGCTTCGCGCAGCGATTCCGGCAGATCCAGCTCCACAAATCGTGCCACGACCCAGCCGGCAATCGGGATGGGCTGGTCGGAGTCGTCGCCGGCGGAAGCCGTGTCGGTCCTCACGCCGCTTCCCCCCGCAGGCCGGCTCGCGATCCCCCGGATCAGGAACCAATCTTCTTTCTTCGTTTCGGCCGGCTCGCCCGAAGAGTCTTTTTCGTCCGTCGCCTGCACCCATTCGGCGGTCCCGCGCCCGACAATCTCCACGGGCACACCGCGGCTGAATCGGTAAAGTCGGGCTGCGGAACGCCCCGGCTCGACGCGCACGTTTGTCGAAACCTTCGTCCGGCCCCGCGCCTGCACGGGGATTCCCACCGCGCGTGAGACGAGCTGGACGCTGCGGTGCCACAGCGTCGGCTCGATCAGATACCGGTTGTCCATCCAGCCCACGACACCGGCCGGTGTGCGGACCTCTACGTTGTCATTCCTGCGCCCCAGCACGTCCACTTTTTCGCCGTAGTGGACCGTCTCCACCGACTGCCGCACCTGCGCCACGCTGCTCCAGACGGAGACGCTTTTCTCGCCCACGTAGGCAAATCCGAGCAATTCGTGCTTGGGCCGCAGAATCCAGGCGAGCAGAACCACCAAGGACAGGAGCGGAATGGCGACCACCAGCCGTCGTTTCACGCTTCATCTCCAAACGTAATTCCCACCGAGCGGGCCACGCGCACGAGTTCCCCTCCAGGGTCCACGCGCTTCACCACTCCGCGCACCACGGCGTTGATCCCCGGCGCGT
>OBEQ010915841.1_pt1 | contig 12095 bp, 9 predicted proteins | sample 1670901 | NCBI WGS metagenome assembly OBEQ01 (sample SAMEA104232315, study PRJEB22302) | groundwater metagenome | biome: forest; feature: aquifer; material: groundwater | place: USA | collected 2011-08-07 | depth 5.4 m | reverse complement strand
AGGAGATTGGAGTCCTTACAAAAAATGCTAAATACAAAATAATTCCGATAGGTACAACTAATAAGTCAGGGGGGAGAGTTGGAGCTTTAAAACCAAATTCAAAAATTAGACTTGTTTTTTTAGGCGTCGTGAAGAAAAGTCAAGGACTTGACCTTATTTTTGACTGCTCAGATCAACTTATTGCGTATTTTCCTAATTTAGAAATAGATATTATTGGAGACGGGCCTGATCTGGAATATTTCAAAAAACGAGGAGAAAAATCTAGCCTAATGGTAAATTACCATGGATACTTACTCGATAGGGATATTGATGAGATACTCAGGAAAAATCATATTGGTATTGCAACCTACATACCCAGCCAGGAAAATGTTTCTTATTATGGTGACCCATCAAAAATAAAACAATATTTAAGCTTCGGCTTACCGGTAATAACAACAAATGTTTTTCAATTCTCTAAAGAAATAAAAGTAAATAGAGCTGGTGTTCTAATTAATTACAACAAAAAAGGGGAGCTCGTCATGGCTATAGAGAAAATTTTTAATTCCTATAATATCTATAGACGCAACGCTGCGAACCTATCAAAAATATATTATTTTAAACATTTATATCCAAAAATATTTAGCGATTATTGATATAACTTGAAATTATTTTCTCAACATTCGAACTTCCATATCTCTTCTGTGCAAAATCCCTAGCGTTTTTTGATAACTCCTCGAGTTTGTGAGGATTCTTACAAAAATACTCAATAGAGTTTTTAATATTCGTCGGTGTTATTTCTATCAATTTTCCCACGGTATCATTCATGGCCTCTGGTATTGCTCCCCTATTGGCTGCCACTACAGGAGTTCCACAGGCTAATGCCTCGAGAATGACTCGGCCAAATCCTTCATCGTGTATTGACGGAACTATCAATAAATCAGCTGCATTGTAATACAGCGGCAGTCTTGCTTGCGAAATCGACCCTGAAAGAACGCAATTTTTTATGTTTCTAAACTCTGGCCCACTTCCAGCCACATAAACTGTGATATTTTGCTTTTTGAGCTCGAAAGCCGCTTCGTCTAATATTAAAACTCCCTTCTCTTTCACAAGCCTTCCCACAAACAATACAGAAAATTTGGATTTCCAATTTAATTCTTTTTTTGCAACAGACTTGGACATTGGTTTGAACCTATTGAGATCCACCCAACTTGTAAATATACCAACTTTGTTTTTATCTTTGACTATGTTTCGAATTTCTCCAGCCGATTGTGAAGACAAACACAGAACATGGTCCACGTTGTTAAAAATCCAATCCACAAACCTCCGATATAATCCAGAATCAGGAAAATTATAAATATTATGAGTTGAAATAACCGATCTTACACCAAAAATCTTACCCCACATCATCGCAACCACTCCAGCTACTATTCCATGCGCGTGAAGTACTTCTGGTCTTTCAAATAATATTACAATAGGAGCAGTTACAAAAATTCCCGGAAGAAGATACAAAAATTCCAAAATTGGTTTATCAATAAGCCTATAAAACAATCCGGGTATCCAAGGAATTCTCAAAATCTTTATATTATTTTTTCTTTCAAAGATCTTCCATTCAGCCTTCGTTTGTAAAGGCTGATAAGTTAGAACGAATACTTCATGCTTTCTTATCGCGAGCGCTGACACTAAATCTTCCAGATGAGTCTCCACTCCACCAATATTCGGATTATAATGAGCCGTTATCTGAAGTACTTTCATTTGTGTAAATACTTTCCAACTAGATACCCTACTCCACCACCAGCCAATTCAAAAGAAAACATAAAAATCATGGCAATACTCAGAATTGGATTAGAAATTAACTTTCTCCAATTTCTGTAAAAAACCGGCCTTAAGAAATATATCGTCTTAGGACTAATAATTGAAATGTTTTGTTTTTTAAAGTAACGATGGCTTTTGAGGCCATAATAATATTTCTTCTTCATGAGAGTAAAAGGGTTGAAAAGTCTTTCGTGGTGTAATATACGCGATTTTATTCTGCCAATTGAGTATCCTTTATTTTTGATTGATTCAGGCAGATCCCAATCTTCCGGACCAGTAATCGACTCATCATATCCACGCACTTTCTCAAATGCCTGCCTCCTAAAAAATCTCGCCGCATCGGTTGTTTTGTCTCCCGCTTCATTGTAAAAAGATCTTTCGTATGCCTTAACCTTTTCCCAAAAAGTTCTGGCAACTGATTGCTCGGGAATAACTATTCCTCCAATTTTCTTATTTTTTTCAATAGTATGCACACAATCTAAAATTACATTTATAGTTAATTCCATATCAGCATCAAGAAAAAGAAGAAATTCCCCTTTTGCCTGCCTGGCACCAAAATTTCTTTGGGCACTTCTTTCCACATGCTCACGAACATAAACTCGTGAGGTGTAGGTTTTTGCAATCTCAGCCGTATCATCTGTTGAACCATCGTCTAAAACAATAGTTTCTATATTTTTGTAAGATTGTTTAGAAAGAGAAAGTAATAAAGTTTTTATAACGCTCGCCTCGTTATACGTTGGGATTATTACAGAAACCAAATCACCTTTATTCATGCTTGGTCATTTCCAAAATAAGATTCTTGCGTGTTTCTTGAGTAATATCCACAAGGTCTCCGCTTTTGGTAAATTTAAAAGCAAACACTTGATCTACACTAATTTTTTCTTGAGAGTACCCTAGTCTTAAGAAAGCCTTTCCGTCAGTAACTGTGGAAACAACTTCATCATAAATATTAGTAAAAGTTGGGATTTTTCCCGGATCTTTAATTTTATATTCCAAGGCCATTCTTGGAGGAAAGCCAAAGAGGATTGTATTATTAGCTAAACCTGGATTTTCATTGTCATCAAAATAAAAAATCAGTAGTTTATCCGGGTAATTTTTTGGCAAAAATCCAAATAATTTATTCCACATTAAATTTGTTATTTCTACATTCCTTGTAGAATAAAGATTGGCTATATACTTCCTGTCGTTCTTAATATTGAAAACAAGCAAAGATAGCAAAACAACCAAAGTGAAAATAGCAATTCTTTTATTATTTTCTAGAGTTATCTTCAATAAAGAAGCAAATGTTATCGCCACTCCGACTAAACTCAATGTTAAATAGCGACCGTCTGAACCAATAATGGCTCCGGGGTTAACTAATAATGGCACCACCAACGATGTAAGTATTAGAATGGGCCCAGCCACTATACCAACCCACCCTGTCGTCCTTTTCTCTTTATGTGATAGAAACAAAATATAAAGAGCCCAAAATAGCAAGCTAAGGAAAAACATACCAATGAAAGTATTTATTAGAATTAGAAACAATCCTTGATCACGGGGAAACTGTCGCAAAATAAAAAAAGCAGAGAAAAAATTAACAATCGAGACACATAAAACAACTAAATAATTTTTTATTCTTTCATTTAAAACACTTGCAAGCACAAAAAATAATATGGCTTCGACCAAAAGACCTGTGGCAATAAACCATTTGAACCAATTTGCGCCAAAGACTGGGACTATTGAGCTAACACTAGCTGTATATAGATCAGGTAGAAATGCTTTACCCAAATTAGTTACAAATGCACTCACAAATGTGTAGTTTCCTTCTCCGATCATGCGAAAAATTACAGCAATATTAATAATATTCGTATGCACCTCACCAAAAAAACCCAATTTGTAGATTATCATTGCTGCTGCGATGAGAAGTGCTTGTCGAATTAGTATTGTTTTTAATGATGTCTTGGCAATAGCAATTCCAAAAACAACATCAAAAAACAAAATAAATGGCAATAACCCGTGACTTCGAAGAGGGTTAACAGCAAGACTTAGAGCAAAAAGAAAACAACCAAGTATGAACTTCCAAAGTTTACCTTTATATGAATCAACCAAAAATATTAACGAAAGAAACAAAAATATAATTACTAGATAGACATTCATATGGAGTACATAGTTTGATGACTCAATGCCAGCATATCCAACCAAGACGAACAAGCTTCCAATTAATCCTATAAACTTCGATTTAAAAAATTTAGATAAAAATAGAAAACCAGCAAAAGAAGCTATTACTCTTAAAACCATTGAGACTAGAAAATATCCATAACTCAAGTAGCCAAAAAAATGTCTGATAATTATTAAGCAAATATTCATCACTCCCCAAGGCTGGAAATATCCCTGTAAAGACGAATAAGGAAACTGATTACCTGGACCATAATGTTTATCTATTACATAAAACATGAACCAATCGTCCCCAAATAGTGAAAAGTGGAGTGATTTACCCAAGGCTACAAATATAAGAAGCAAAAACAAAGAAAATACTGCCAAATTTTTGACTAGTGAAGAAAGACTATTGAATTTCATATAGAGTGTCGAAAAACCAACTTTGTATCGGATGAGGAAAACGAGAACTAATAACTTTCCATTTCTTGGGAATAGGATATTCGTTTTGCTTAATCCACGAGTTATCTTTAGTCCTTGATCTTTGCCACTCTTTAATATAGCAGAATCCTTTAGTGAGCCGATCCATTTCAGATATAAAGTTTTTAATTTGCTCTCTCTTCATCTCATGCAGTGAGCTTATGTTGATCATCAAATCAACACTTTTGCGTGGTAAAAGTTCTATTTGATCTGCCATCAAAAATCTAATTCTCGAAGACTCGTATTCTTTCTTTATCTCTTGGTACGATTTAAATCTCCTATAGAAAAATATTTCACTGCTTGGGAAAATCTTGGAAAGATACCACTGCGATACAAAAAGGGCAGGTGGTATATCGATAATTGTGTAATTAATTTTTGAAAGTGTTTTCAAAAAAACATACGCTAATCTCCCATAACCAGCACCTATTTCAACAACATTGTTAATTTTAGACATGTCCTGAGTTTTGGTAGCACTATAAAGTTCATGAACTGAGTTGCACAAATCTTGAGACAACTTTTTACCGCGGTACTCAACCGTAAATGGATTCCCAACCAAAGGTTCATCTAATCTATTGAAAATCTCGTGTTTATCCTGTTGCGAAACATAGTCGAATAAATTACATATATATGTTTTATAAAAATATGCTGACAAAGGATTAAACTTTTTTATTTCTTTACTCAGACCTGAGTCATAGTCCTGAAACTCACCCGAAATGTATGGAAGGATATTACCCCTAATTAAAGAGTTTATGAATGGAAAAAACTCATGAATCATTATTGCAGGAATATTCCATCCGAATCCAAAATATTTACCGTTTATTGATCTCTTAAAGTTTAACAGACCAGAGTTATTCAATTGATCGTTATGGTGTTTATTTAAATTTTCCCAAAATATTGAGGGATGGTAGATTTTCGGTGTAGACTTCAAGTCTTCCACCATTTTATCCAGATTTACCCGCGTCTTCATAGAAATATGATAGTATAATGAGTTTGCATTTACAAGCTTAAAATAGTATGAAAAAAAGAAAAAAAATATTTGCAATATTTATTGCATACAACGCAGAACACTCCCTAAAAAAGTTTTACAGTAATTTTCCTAAACAGTTATTTGATAAGATTATTTTGGTTGATGACGCGTCTCATGACAATACTTACCTTCTTGCAAAGAAGTTGGGAATTGAAACATATCGGAATTCAAAAAATTTGGGTTACGGGGGTAATATGAAAAGAGCTCTGTCTATAGGGATGAGGCTGGGAGGAGACATCTTTGTGGATATCCACCCAGACGGAGAGTATAAACCATCTGCGATAGCCCCTGCTTTAACAAAAATTTTAAATGGGGTCTATCTCGTTCTGGGTAACAGATTTTATTCTAAGGATAAACCGTTAAAAAGTGGTATGTTTGTTTGGAAGTATGTAATGATTCGAATATTAAATAATATTGATAAAATTGTTCTTGGTTTGAACATTAACGACTATCATCAAGGTTTTCGTGTATATACAAGAGATTTATTAAAAGTCATTAATTACAAAATAAATACAAATGGTTTTTTATTTAGCTTCGAGTTAATTGCACAAGCAGCTTTTCACAAACTAGAAGTATCTCAAGTCCCAGTTAACACAAGCTATTCTGGAAAAAAGAGAGGGGCAACACTAAGAAAAAGCGTTATCTACTCTATCGGTACTTTTTGGGTATTAATACTTTATATTCTAGCTAGACTTGGCATTAAAAGTAAACTATTTATAAAGCCGCTATCTTAATAAAACTAAGGCTTTTGCTACAAGATTTCTCCCATGTAAAATTTTCCGACCACTCAAGAGCATTTTTTGACAGCTCTGCATAATGAGAAGGGTCATTGGTTAACCTAAAAACTTTTTCTGCTAAAAGATCAGGTCTACCTTCTTCTACTAAATAGCCAGTTTCTCCGTTTTTAACTGAATCACGAGTTCCTGCAACGTCATATCCCACTACTGGAATACCGATGGAGTTAGCCTCAATGTTTACAAGCCCCCATCCTTCATGGATTGATGGATTTAGCAACACCTGAGCTCGAGACAAGAGTTCAAATTTCTTGCGTTCTGTCACATAACCCCAGAACTTACAGAATTTACATAGTGATGTTAAATAAGATGTATAATTACTATCGCCTTTGCCGATTATCCAAAATTTACTGCGTGGGGACTGGTGATGAAACAACTCAAATGCTTTAATAGCGTCTTCAATCCCCTTATCTTTGGCTAGCACGGATAAATAAATTACTGTAAAAACTTTTTCTTTGGCGGCTTTTGGTAAATTTCGGGGCAAAGTCACACCATTGTGAACCACTGTTACTATTTCCACTCCAAAATTTACCAGATCTTTTTTAGTGGATTTGGAAACTGTCATAAAGGGAATTTGTTTATAAAGCAATTTAAAAACCAGCGGCTCGCCAATTTTGCCGACGACAGCAGGGATTAAATTAAACGGTTTAGGCCAAGGATTAAAGGACCACACTTTTTGAGCCACTTCGTGAATAAATCCTAATTTCTTCACCCGGACGTATAACGGAGTAAAAAAGGGGATGCCGTGAAACTCATCCACTACCAAATCAAACTTAGAGTGTTGGCCGAACAGATACCAGAAAAAAGCGGCTAAATGGACACCAAAGATATCACCACCCCGTCTGATTATTCTTACGCCGGCATGAATTTCTTCGCTTTTGCCCCCGGGGAAGACCGAGGTGAATAAAGTCACCCGGTGGCCGGCCTTGACCCAACCTTTGGTATGCTCGTGGGTAGAAATTTCCGCTCCCCCGGCCAAGGGATGCCCCGGACCCCGCCACGACAAGACCAGTATGTTCATCGGCCTATTTTACTACTTCCCAAATCTGAACCACGGCGTTCTCAAATATTTTCTCGATGCCGTAGTCGCCGGGAGAAAATCTCAACAGTTCGACTAAGGGCGCGTATTTACTTACATAAATATAACCCGCATTCGCAGACTTTACTTTGGATTTCAGCCCGTCTTGAGATTTCGCGTCAAAAATCCCGCTGTTATAAATTATGGCTTTTCCGGAATATTTCTGAATATAGTTTCTGGCGTTGGCATACGCCGCCGGGCGGTATTTGCCAAAATACTCACATTGCAAACATTCGTGATCATAAACCAGCACTTTGCCGGCGGGCAGTTGCCTCAACTTGTCCAACCCGATAATTTCTTCCGGAGAAATCCAATATTTTTCTTTTTTGAATTTATCCCAGTTGAAAGAAATAATGGCCTTGATAAGGCTTTTGGGAGCCTTGAGCAAATGTTTTGCTTCCAAGCTCCAATCACTAAAAACGATCCCGTTTGTCAAATTCTCTGTTCCCGTATTTATTTCTATCCGCCAATTATTGTTAATTTGGGTTATCTTGATTAGTTTTGACTGAAAAAATCTTTGGGGAGGTTTATTTGAAGATTCAAAATACATGGGCAGAGTTTTGATATTTACATCCGTGATACTCCACGCTTCCGATGAATCCTGCATGGAATCGATCAAAGATGGAATATTTATCCGCAAATCTTTTTCCCGGTTTGGCCACAGATAGTACGGCTCGCGCAAATCCGGCGGATAGACTCTGAAATCAATAATTTTGCTGTTTGTCTCGTCTATACCCAACCGGTAAAAAGGCGATTGGTACCAAGTCATGCCATCTGACTCGATCTGTTGTTCGGGTGATATATCGGGAAATTTATCTTTGTACCATTTAGCAAAGTCTTTCATGGTTACCTTGGTTGCGGTTTTGTGGGCCACAATCTGCATTTGTTTGGTATATTCACCCATATAAACATCCGGGGTGAAATCGCTTTCCAAACCCACCGTAACTTGGGAAAACAGGTCGATAAGCTGGGAAAAATAATTGATATCAAGCTTCGGAGTGGTGAAATAATCCTGGGTGCTATACAGACTGCTGTAATAGCCCCGACGGGGTTCGCGCGGAGCCCACTGAAGGGTGACTACTCCTATTTTATTGTCCGGGTTTGCCGCCGGAATACCGGCATGAATTTTGCTGGGATAATAGGGAGTAGACCAATAAGTACCCCAAACTTGATAATTATCAGTTGCATATTGATCGGCCACTCCCAAGTTGGCGCTAACCTCGTATTTATCGTACATATATTGGAGAGAAAAACTATCCACCCACCAGGCCCCCACAGAAACAGGGTAATAACCAAATTGCTCTTTAAACTTGGAAAATACCGTATCTATAAACTTAATTCTCTCCCCTTGTTCATATCCGGATAAAAAAATCGCGTTGGCAAAATGCCAGGAACCGGTATTGTGATATTCGACTCCCGCAATTTTAGAAAATTCGGGAGTAACTTCCAAAAAAATGCCGAATTCTTGTTGTTTGTCCATTTTTTCAGCTTCTTTTACTAAATCCGAGCGGTAGAGGGCGTTGTAGGTGAAAAGCCAAGTCGCCGGCAAATTATTTTTGGCTATCACCGCGTATTGAGCCCGCAAGCTAGCAACTGGATCAGAATTATAAACAGAAATCCTGACCGGGTTCACTATGGTGACTAATTTATCATTCGCCGCTTCAGCCGAAGAAACGGCGATTAAAAAAAGAGTCATTAATGAGAACCAGAATTTTCTCATTTATCGTAGTAGTGCCGGATTTTCAAGCGGTAAAAGACAGCCATGGTATCCCAAAGCATGTTCCAAGCAGTTTTAAAAAAGCCAATAGATGCAATTGAAGACGTACCAAATTCCAATTCCAATTCAATAGGAAACTCATAAATCCGGGGAAAATCCATTCTGTTGGCAACCGCCAACATTTCTATATCAAAAGCAAATTCTTTTATCAAAAGTTTTGGCATTATTTTTCTTATTACTTCGCGTCTAAAAAACTTAATACCTACTTGTGAATCCCGAATATTAATTCCAAATAACAACCTCACCCCCATTTGATATCCCCAAGATAAAATTCGTCTTTGCCAAGGATAGTTTACTTTTGAGGCGGGGGGACGTTTGGACCCGATAATGATATCCGCGTCATACCACTTCATGTGTTCCAAGGCCAAGGGAATGGATGTATATTTAAGGTCGAATCCTCCGTCTACAAAACCAATTATCTTTCCTTTGGCCTGTGACATACCCAACCGCACGGCATTACCCTTACCCTGATTTTGTTTGTAACCCACAACTTTAAGATGTGGTAAGCTAAGTTTGCTGGCATTTTGATAAGTTTTATCCGTCATGCCATCCACCACACAAATTATTTCATAAACCAGATTCAATCCTGCCAACACTTTATCAAGAGCTCCCAGATAGCGAACTACTTTTTTTTCCTGCCGGTACACTGGCATGACTACCGATAATTCAATTTTCTCTTTGGGTAGCATACAAACAATAGCTGAATAATACTATTGCCAGGCTCCAAAATACAATCATCAAGCCCCACACGACTTGCCACAGATTTGCATTAAACAGCGAAATTAAAATCAACTCTAATACCAAACCCGCCAAAGCTATCCCCACCACTTTCATTTTATTTAATGCCAGCAAGAAGCTCCCCAGAATAATCGCCAATGAGTACCCCAACATGGCCAAACCAAACCAGGGTAAATAGACGGCCGCGTCCAAGAAGCGGTTGGTAAACAATATATTGACGACTGTCGGCGAAAATAAAAAGTAGCCCACCACTATTCCTCCTCCGATCATGACACTCACCGCCAGAATGGTGAACAAGTCCGACCTGACAGATAGTTTTTTAACAACTTTTCTGGAAACTACAGGCAGCAAAACTACGGCGATGGGGGCCAAGGCAAAAAAGACAACTTTGCCGCCGGTGGCCAAAGAAGCATAAATTCCGGCCCAATAATCCGGCAAAAAATGCTTTACCAACACCACGTCCAAAGAATACATGGAAGTAAACGCCCCGGAGAAAAACAAGCTGGCCAGGCCCAAATTTCGCAAGTTAAATTTAAGTTTGGCCCTTGAGAATGGGGCGGCAAATATAAATTTGGACTGGTAAAGTAAAATTCCCAGTCCTGCCAGCATGGATATTACCACCCCCCACTGCGCCCCTAAATATGTTCTGGAGATGGTGAAAACAATTATGGCCGATATCACCAGGCGCAAAAACATCGACAAAACTTGGTTGATCACTACTTGCTTAAAAAGAAGCAGGGCTCGCAGCGTCGCCAAGCCGACGGTGCTAAAAATTAAACCATACACCATCACCCAGACCAGCATCACCCCGGACCATTGATCAAGATGCAAAAAACGCGTTACATAACCCGTGGAAACCAAAAGGATAACTGCCAAAACCACCAGCCAAATGTTTAACCTGCTGAATAAATATGCCAAAAAACTTTTGCTTCCGCTCACCAGATCCTCATCACCCAAAGAAGAAATTCCCTTGGTCACCAAAATGTCTAAAGCTCCAATGGGAATACTAGCAAAGTAGGTCAATCCTATCAGAGACCCCAAAATCCCGTATTCTATTGGACCTAAGAATCTGGCCATGATCACGTGATACACAAATGCCCCCAGGTTCACTATCATACTGCCGATAAAAAACACCCCCATGCCTTTGATTAATTCACTGGCCCAAATCTGATCAATTAACCGGCGCATATCCTCACCCCACCCAATATCCTGCAGTAAACAATGCTAAAAACAAGACAAATATACTTCCACTGACCAGCAAATAACCAATCCTTAACTTGGGCCGACTGACCAAAAATTGCCCCAGCAAAATAAACGAGGGGAAACACACTAGTACATACCGAGGTAAAAATACAAAGCTGCCCGTCAGAGTAGGAACCAGATATGCCGCTAGATTAAATATGGCATATGACGGCCTCTGCCTTAAGAAGGCAAAGACAGAAGTTATTAGAAATATCAAGCCCACAACTGCTTCAAATACGATATTGATATAAATCAGTTCTCCCGGATGCACTGTGGCCAACATCTTGGCATACCTCCAAAACACTTGATACAGAAGTATTATACGATCGCTTCTAAACACACCATATGCAGGTAAAGAATGCAAAAATGCCAGAGAATCCCCGGTAGTTCGGTGCAGAAAGATCATGTATACCACCAGGCCAGCGGGGGCAAGCAGTAATGGTAAAATGTTCTTTTTCTTTCCTTGCTGCCACATTTCAACAACCAATGCCGGAAAAAGAAATATTCCCATAAACTTAGTGTAACTGGCCAGTCCGGCCAGAGCCCCAGCCAACCACCACTTCTTTGTTCTGGCAAAATAAAAACTTGACACCAAAAATAAAAAGAGAATTCCTTCGTTATATACGGTAGTGAAAAAGAAACTAGTAGGGAACAACAATAAAGCTATTATGGCTAGGCGGGATACATTAACACTGTAGTCAAGCTTAATTAGCTTAGTCAAAAACCACAAAGCACCCACAAAGCTAAACATAGAAATTACCACTCCTATTGCTGCAGAAACTTGAACTCTCTGCTCGTCACTTGGGTTAAACCACGATCTAATATATCTAATTAGTGAGGGATAAAGAGGAAAAAATGCTTGTTGGGAATACCCATAGCCATTGATGGAAATGGAAATATAATTATTTCCATCAAAATTGGCTCGTGAAAGTAGAAGAGGAAAGGGGCGAAACAAAGTTGGTCCACCCCCCAAAAACATCCCCCGTATTGGCAATGATCTAATAGCACCCACCGAAACACCGACTATAGCTATTT
>OBEQ012710880.1_pt1 | contig 12098 bp, 11 predicted proteins | sample 1670901 | NCBI WGS metagenome assembly OBEQ01 (sample SAMEA104232315, study PRJEB22302) | groundwater metagenome | biome: forest; feature: aquifer; material: groundwater | place: USA | collected 2011-08-07 | depth 5.4 m | reverse complement strand
TATTGAGGATGATTTCAAGATGCCAGATCAAACGGAGGATCTAAGAAAAAATGAAAGAAAAACTCTAAACAAATGATTTATGAATAAAGATTTTACAAGCAAACATTATGCTGCGAGAACAAAAGAGAAAATGATGGATGTACTTATGAACCCTTCCCCTGACAGTCCCGATATCCACTATCATATGGTAAGAGGCGGTAGTAATCAGCGAAATATTACGATTTGGGAACCTGGAGTTATTGGTGGTGAATATATTAAGACCCATGGTCATTATCACGTTGGAAAACTTGATGAAACATATTGGGTAATTTTTGGTGAAGGTATCCTGCTTGTTCAAAAAAGAACAACAGATGCAAATGGAAATCCTATTGATGATGAAATTGACAAAGCTTATGCTGTTCACGTTAAAGCTGGAGATGCGTTGTTTATACCTTCCGAATGGGGACATTTAGTTGCAAATATTTCAAAAACTTATTTTGTTACAGCAGATGATTCCCCCGTTAATTTTGACGATGAAAATCCTGTTTCATTTCCTGGACACGCAGATTACGAGGCTGTTAAAAAAATGCGGGGATTTTGTTACTATATAGTGGAAAAAGACGGCAAACCGACACTTGTTAAAAATAAAAGATATAAAAAAATCCCTGAAATTGAAATTATAAATGCTAGTGATTATCCGTTAAAGAAACAAACTTCTTGATAATTTAAAAACAAAACCACATAATTAATGTGTGAAGGATACTGCCCGCTACATCGCCTGGTTTGACGAAATAGACAAAGAAGACATCCGTCTTGTAGGAGGCAAAGGGGCTAATTTGGGAGAAATGGTTCAGGCAGGCTTCGAAGTCCCCAACGGTTTTATAATAACCGCTCATGCATACTTCGAGTTTATAAAGAAAAATAAGCTAAACCTTAAGATCAAACATCTTTTAAATACTGCCAACTTTAATAGTCCTGACTCATTAAGCCAAGTTTCTGCCCATATCAAGCGCGAAATTCTCTCTTCGCAACTGTCCCCCACTCTAATATCTGAAATTTTAAAATCGTACAAGCTTTTGGGAGGAGTTCTTACCGATGCTCTAGTCGCTGTGCGCTCGTCAGCTACTGCGGAAGATTTACCAACAGCCTCATTTGCGGGACAGCAGGAGACTTTTCTTAACGTTAGAGGCGAGGCCAACTTACTTGAGAAAATAAAAGAGGGGTGGGCATCTCTTTTTGATGCAAGAGCAATTTTTTACAGACACGAAAATCACTTTGACCACTTCAAGGTCGGGATTGCGCTTCCGGTTGAGAAGATGGTGCAGTCAGAAAAATCCGGAGTCATGTTCACAATTGATCCTCTGACAAATGATAAGTCAAAAATCATTATTGAGGCAATTTATGGACTCGGAGAGTTGATTGTTCAAGGATCTGTTACCCCTGATCATTATGAAGTTTCCAAAGAAAGTCTTAAGATTGATGCCAAAACAATCTCGAAACAAACGCAACTTCTTAAAAAGGTCGGATTAGAAAATAAATTAGTTAAGGTTTCTAGGTTTGATCAAAATAAACAGAAAATCATAGATAAACAAATAATAGAACTTGCAAAAATTGGAAGGAAACTCGAGCATCATTATTTTTTCCCTCAAGATATTGAATGGGCAATAGAGAAAAATAAAATTTACATTGTTCAAACACGTCCTGTTACTACAATCAAAAAACAAAGCGTTTCAAAGCAAGACTTCTCCAAGCAGGAAGTTTTGCTCAAAGGAGACGGCGCTAGTCCTGGAATCGCCTCGGGTCCTGTGAGGATACTTATGAGCGCAAAAGAGATTTCAAAAGTAGTCAATGGTGAAGTTTTGGTGGCGCCACAAACAAGCCCAGATTTTGTTCCTGCTATGAAAAAAGCAGTGGCTATAGTCACGGATTCCGGGGGAAGAACATCCCACGCCGCAATTGTCTCAAGAGAGTTGGGAATTCCCGCAGTTGTTGGTACTTCGGAAGCAACTAAGAAACTAAAGAATGGTCAGGTTGTGACAGTGAATGGTCTTTCGGGCGAGATCTATAAAGGCGGCCACCTATCCCCTACCAAACAAAATCCCCTAGAAGAGGGTATTGAACATATTAAAACTGCTACAAAAGTCTATGTAAATTTAGCCGAACCTGATGCCGCTGAAAGGGTTGCGCTAAAAAATGTTGATGGCGTAGGACTTCTTCGTGCTGAATTTATGATGGCAGGAATTGGCACTCACCCGAAAAAGATGATTCGGGACGGGAAAAAACATATTTTTATTGAACAGCTCGCAGATGGACTTGAGTCTTTCTGCAAAGCTTTTTCACCCAGACCCGTTGTTTACAGGTCTTCTGATTTTAAAACCAACGAATATCGAAGTCTTTTAGGAGGACGCGATTTTGAACCTGAGGAGCCAAACCCAATGTTGGGATTTAGGGGGGCTTTTCGATACATCCATGATCCGGAAGTTTTCAATCTCGAGCTAGAAGCAATAAAAATTGTCAGAAATAAAAAAGGATATAAAAACCTTTGGCTAATGCTTCCTTTTGTCAGAACCGTAAAAGAGCTTGAGGACGTAAAAAAAATAATTTCTTTGGCAAATCTTCATCGCTCCCCTTCTTTTAAGCTTTGGATGATGGTGGAAATCCCCTCGAATGTTATTTTACTTGAGCAGTTTCTTGAAGTGGGCATAGATGGAGTATCTGTAGGAACCAATGATCTGACAATGCTTATTCTGGGAACTGATAGAGATAACAGCGAGGTAAGTCGGGAATTTGACGAAAGAAATGAGGCAGTGGGGTGGGCTCTCAATAAGGTCATCGAAACCGCACACAAATATAAAGTGACATCTTCAATATGTGGCCAATCTGTCTCGGTTTATCCTGAAATTTTGGAAAAGGTAGTAGGGTGGGGAGTAACCAGCGTATCGGTTTCTCCGGATGCAGTTGACAACGTGAGAGAACACATTTCAAAAGTCGAAAATATTTTGATTTCTAAAAAGTAATGGCTAAAATAAAGCACGTTTTCGCTAGGGAAATTTTAAACGCAAAAGGAAACCCCGCTGTTGAAGCAACGGTAATTCTAAATAATGATGTTAAAGGGGTTGCCTCTTGTCCAAGCGGTACTTCTGTGGGAAATTTTGAAGCAGCAGAGCTTAAAGATCATGATCCCAACAGGTTTAATGGCATGGGAGTTCTTAAGGCCGTTGACAACGTCAACAATGCAATCGCTCCTAAAATCGTGGGAATTGATGCTGAAAAGCAACCTGATATTGACAAAATAATGATAGAGCTGGACGGGACAATAAACAAAAGTAGACTCGGAGCAAATGCCATTCTCTCAGTTTCAATGGCTGCAGCCAAAGCTGCTGCGAGAACCTCAGTTTTGCCTCTATTTATATATTTAAGACAATTTAGCCAAAATAAAAACCTTCCCCTTAAAATTCCGTCTCCAGCTTTTAACATAATAAATGGCGGAAAACATGCCGGTGGAAATCTGGAATTTCAGGAATTTCTGGTCATACCTGCTACTTTTAAAACATTTTCGGAGTCTTTGATGATGGTAGACAATATATATTTTGCCCTCAAAAAAAGAATTGAACAGAACAACGGCTTAACACTCGTTGGGGATGAAGGTGGATTCTCACCCCAGGTCGCAACAAACTACGATGCTATAACACTTTTAAAGCAGTCTATTGAAGACAGCAAATTTAGATTTAATTATGATGTTTTTATGGGAATGGATCTGGCGGCGAACAATTTTTTCACACAAGGGAAATATAAAATACGAGACAAATCGCAGCCACTATCGACAGATGAGCTTTTGGAATATTATAAAAACCTGAATAACGAGTTTCATTTTCTCTACCTCGAGGATCCATTTTCTGACAATGATTTTGAAGGATGGACGCAGATTACACAAGAACTCTCGAATCAAACTTTAATTGTTGGGGACGATCTGATCGCAACAAATCCATACAGACTTCAAATTGCACTTGATAAAAAAGCTGTTACTGCTGTAATCATAAAACCAAATCAAATAGGAACTGTTATCGAAGCTTTGGCTGTGGTTGAGGTAGCCCGTCAATCAGGATTCAAGATAATAGTTTCGCACAGAAGCGGGGAGACAAATGATGACTTTATCGCAGATTTTTCTGTAGCAGTTTCGGCAGATTATGCTAAGTTTGGCGCGCCAGCACGGGGAGAAAGCGTTATAGAATACAACAGACTTTGGGAAATCGAAACTCACCTTAAAACTCTTAAGAGTTAGGTTTCGTATTTAAAACAATTACGAACTCTCCTTTTAGTTTTTTACTTGAGAAATGTTTAATAAGATCTTCAACTGATCCTCGCACAATCTCCTCGTAAACTTTTGTTAGCTCCCGACTCACTGATGCATTTATGTTTCCAAACACTTTTAAAATCTCTTCAAGTGTCTTAACAACTCTAAATGGAGACTCAAAAATAATGATCGATGCATTTACCAATTCATTTGATTTTTTAACATTTTCCAAAAGTTTTGTTCTGTGCCCGCTTTTTTTTGGCAAGAACCCTGGGAACAAAAACTTGTCAGTAGGAAGTCCTGATGAAACGAGCGCGGAAATTACTGCTGAAGGCCCAGGAATTGAAATTACTTTTACACCAATTTTTATGGTCTCACGGACAAGTTTGTATCCTGGATCCGATATTGTTGGAGTTCCGCTGTCTGAAACCAAAGCTACATCTTTGCCGTTTTCTAAAAGATTTATTATATTTGGTATTCTTTTTATCTCGTTTTGTTCAAAAAAGGAAATTAGGAAAGGATTTGTATTTATTTGCAGGCTTTTCAGAAGAAATCCGGTTTTTCTTGTGTCTTCACAAGCAACGTATTCAACCTTTTTTAATATTTCAATTGCGCGAAGAGTTATGTCTTGTAAATTTCCGATAGGTGTTGCTACAATGTATAAATTGCCCATATCAAATGTCCCAATTAATTGAAACTTTAACAGGTGTAATTATACAACTAATCTCCTCCTCGGGCTATCTTGGCATCTTTATCCTCATGGCACTTGAATCCGTTTTCATTCCTATCCCATCAGAGATCACAATGCCTTTTTCAGGCTTTCTGGCGGCCTCTGGATCACTTAATTTCATCTTGGTAGTACTTGTTGGGGCTGTGGCAAATCTTGCTGGATCAATCGTTGGCTATTACATCGGATATTTCCTTGAAGAAAATGTAATTGTGGGAGTAATCAAGAAATATGGCAAAATAATACTAGTTACTGAACATGATTATCATCAGGCAAAGAGGTGGTTTGAAAAATACGGAGATAAAATAGTGTTTATTTCCCGCCTTTTACCAGGGATAAGAACTTTTATATCTTTGCCGGCTGGTATTTTTGAAATGGACATAAAGAAGTTCTCTATTTATACATTTGCAGGCTCACTAATATGGTCTGCAGGACTAACTTACGTAGGGTTTAGTGCGGGAAAAAACTGGAAAGTCCTTGAGCCAATATTTCGAAAACTTGAAATAGGAATCGGAGTTCTGTTTGTTGTTGGACTTTTTCTTTACATCAACCACAAACTCAAAATAGTCAGGTTCAAAATATAATTAGAAGGTTTGGAATTTGCGGACGACGCCTACTGCAATTCCTTGAATTTTTAATTGCTTTGGATAAATTGGATCCATTTGAGAATTTGCCGGTTTTAAGACCACGATATCCCCCTCTTTATAAAACTTTTTAAGAGTTGCCAAGCTGTCGTCGACGAGTGCGACGACAATATCACCGTTTTGTGCGCTGTCAGCCTTTTCAATAACTACATAATCTCCATCAAGAATTCCATCTTCAATCATTGACGACCCCTTTACTTGCAAAACATACGCTGTTTTTTTGCCAGATATCATTGACGCTGATATCTGAAAGGACGCGTTTGGGTCAGTATATGGTTCCAGGGGCGCTCCTGCCGCAATGTAGCCCATCAGAGGAAGCTCAATTGATAAGGTGTTACCAAGCATTACTGATGCAACTTTTTCGTCCATGATTTTAAGGACTCTTGTATTGCCGTCTACTTTTTGGACATATCCTTTATCAACAAGTGAGCGGATAATCGCGTGAATTGTGGAATTGCTTCGGTGATTTGTAGCTTTTGCTATCTCGCCAAGCGTTGGAGAATACCCGTACTGCCTTTGAAACTGGGCAAGATATTCTAAAACTTCTCTTTCTTTTCTGTATAAGACGCCAGCCATATTAGTGTATGAGAATAATTTACGAAAAAAGATAGAAGAAAACAAGATGACAAAATAGATCAGACTGAATCAGATTTCTCTAGTTTACTATTTACTCCTGTGTTACAATAGTTAGTCACCTCAGTTAATTCGGTGCTAGCTATGAAATTCCAAGTAAAATCAGATTTTAAACCAGCTGGAGATCAACCTCAGGCAATAGAAAAACTTACAAAAAGTATTAAGTCGGATAATAGACACCAAGTTCTTTTGGGAGTCACAGGAAGCGGAAAAACATTTACCATGGCGAACGTTATCCAAAATGTACAGCGCCCAACTTTGGTGATCTCCCATAATAAAACTTTGGCTGCTCAGCTCTATCAGGAATTCAGAGACTTTTTTCCAAACAATGCTGTCTGCTATTTCGTTTCATATTACGATTATTATCAACCCGAGGCCTATATTCCTCAAACAGATACTTACATTGAAAAAGAGGCTGAGATAAATGAAGAAATAGACAAATTAAGACTCTCTGCGACTGCCAATCTTTTGACTCGAAAAGACGTGATAGTTGTCGCATCGGTTTCCTGCATTTACAATCTTGGTTCCCCTGTTGAGTACGGAAAATTTGTAATGGAAATTGCTTCGGGAATGAAAGTTAGACAAAAAGATATATTGGTTCGTCTGGCAGATCTTCAGTACGGCCGATATGATTACGGATTCAAGCGCGGGACTTTCAGAGTTCGGGGAGAATCGATTGAGCTTTTTCCGGCATACTTGGACAATGGCGTTTCGATAGAAATATTAAATGACAAGATTGTTAAGTTAACAGAATTTGATCCCTTGACCGGCAAGAAGGTAAACGTTTTAGAAAATACAACAATATATCCTGCAAAACATTACATGACTGACCCAAATATTTACAAAGATGTTTTTGGTCAAATTCGCTCCGATTTAGAAATCAGAGTTGCGGAGCTTAAGAAAATGGGCAAAGAATTGGAGGCGAAAAGACTTACGCAGCGAACCAATTATGATCTTGAAATGATCCGAGAAATTGGATTTGTAAATGGAATCGAGAACTACTCACGCTATTTTGATGGTAGAAAACCCGGCGAACCACCCTACTCCTTGCTTGATTATTTTGATAAATGTTCAAAGAATTGGCTCTGCTTTATTGACGAGTCGCACATAACCCTTCCCCAAATCCGCGGAATGTACAATGGCGACCGCTCGAGAAAAGAACTTTTGATTGAGTATGGGTTTCGTCTTCCTTCCGCATTGGATAATAGACCTCTTCGCTACGATGAGTTTATGCAAAGAGCCCATCAAATGACTTATGTTTCAGCTACCCCTAATGATTACGAAATTTCTCTTGCAAAAGAAGGAAAAGACGGGCTCGTTGAGCAGTTGATAAGACCAACAGGACTTGTTGATCCGCAAATTGAAATAAGAAAAACAAAAGGACAAATTGATGATTTGATTGCCGAGATTGATCAAAGAGTGAAGAGACATCAAAGAGTATTAGTAACGACTTTGACAAAAAGAATGGCTGAGGATTTATCAGCATATCTTGAAGAAAGGGATATAAAAGTTTCCTATCTTCATTCAGATATTCAAACTTTGGATAGACAGGATGAGTTGGATAAACTTCGATCAGGAGAATACGATGTGTTGGTTGGAATAAATTTGCTGCGGGAGGGTCTCGATTTACCGGAAGTTTCTTTAGTAGCAATCTTAGATGCTGATAAGGAAGGATTTTTGAGAAGTAAAACTTCACTTATTCAAATAATGGGCAGGGCTGCGAGAAACGTTGATTCGCTTGTAATAATGTATGCGGATAATAAGACCGGATCAATGAATGAGGCAATTAAGGAAGTTGAGAGAAGAAGACAAAGACAGCTAGATTACAACAAAAAGCATGGAATAACTCCCAAGACTATCCAAAAAACTATCAGAGCAAAGCTAGTGGAGCAAGAGCGGGAAATTGATCAAAAGTCGGCTGAGTTCTTGCTGCATCTCAAACACAAAGAGGTACTTTTACCCGATGAAAAAGAAATTCTCATCAAAAAACTTACTGAGGATATGAGAAGTGCCGCTAAAGAACTCGACTTCGAAACCGCCGCAATCCTCCGCGACCAAATAAAATTACTGCGCCAATAATTTATTCTTCATGTTCAATCGTTGCTTGATCAACGTTCGCACGATGTCTTTTAATCTTTGCATCCCATATTCTCAAGATATCAGTATCAGGAATGCCAAGTTCTACCATTGACATTAACCAGTCTGTGTCGGTTTGATGGGAAGCATTCCTATCAACTGTTTTTAAAGCATCACCTAGTATTAATTGTGAATCTTGATTCAAAGGGTCGATAACTGTTTGAGATTTTTCTGCCGCTCTGCTCAAATCCAGAAATACCATTTCACCTAGATTATAATGTTCCTCCATTCTCCCTCTTAATTCAGGTGATATCGATGATGCTTCTAATCTTCCTTCGCTCATATTTTTAATATAATATTTTAGCTTTTACTTCACAAATTTAATCTCGTAAAGGAGTGGCCGTATTTTTAGCAGCTGCAGATGTCGTCCATAAATATATTATACACTATAAAACAGAATTATGAATTAAGTATTATGTATTAAGCCTTAAGCCTGCGTAGGGCTTTGTCTTTTTCGACTGGATTTATTTTGCTTTTTCGAACAGCCGCGCTGATAATTTGAATAGTTTTATCGTAAGTTTCCCTATCTATCGGATATGGAGTTGCATCCTTTCCACCATGAGCGAAAGAATAGCGAGCAGGGTCAAGATAAGAAGGCTCTGCGCCGTAAATCACTTCAGAAACTAGAGAGAGTGCGCGGACTGTTTTTCCTCCAACCCCTTTTATATAAAGCAAATCTTCATAATTCTGCGGTTTTAGTTCTGTAACGCGAGCCAAAATCTTCTCAAGATACCGGCTTTTTGTAAAATCCTCTGCCTCAACGCTGTGATGGTGAAATTCAACTCCAGGAAAGTTTGCTAAAGTGAGCTGTTCGTCTCCGCTTTTTAGCGCAATGACTTTTGAGAGTTCTGATGAATGCTTTCGAAGAATTTCAATATCCTTCATAACAGTATTAAAAGAAGATGATGCGAGCTGGACAGAAATATCTCTATTTTTAAAGCTAGTTTTTGCCACTAAATTAAGTGTTTTCCGCTGAAAAGCTTGGGAAGCAATTCCAGTATGCGGCTCGTCAACAAAGCTTTCAAAATTCTCAGAAAACCAGTGGTAACGCCTGGCTGTTGAATTCTGCGTATTCATTCCTTGCTGAACTACTGCCCAAGCTCCGTTTTTACTAAAGAAAAATGCATGGTGGTAAAGAGTGTATCCGTCCTGAATCATACTGGAGTCAACTTTTGCGGCCATTTTTGAGGAATAAACTAATTTGTCAGTATTTTTTGGAGCAAAAGATAGGGCGTGTCCCCAGGAGGTTATTTGATCTGGAGTTTTTCTGGAAGTTGCACCTTTCCCTCCCGCAATAAAAATTCCCAGATCTTTTTCCTGTCCTCTTATTGCCTCTTTAAGAGCTCCTGTCAAAACAGTAGTCAAGCCAGATGCGTTCCAGTCAAATGCGAGGACAGTTCCAAGCGTTTGAAACCAGACTGGATCAGCAATTCTGCGGATAAATTCATCAGGACCATATTCGTCGATAAGAACTTCAACTATTGCCCGGCCAAGCTTGACCATCCTTTCAAAAAGCCAAGGCGGACATTTTCCATAGTCAAGTGTAAATATGGCTATTCCGCGTCTCATGTAATATTTAGTCTAAAGTTAAATAATATAAACTCTTCTAGTACAGATATACTAGTATATCTGTACTAGAACATACTAATATTTCTGATTAACTCTATTTTACTCTTTTTAATATCTGAGGCAAGCATTATTGAAACTGCATCTATTCTTAAAGCGTCCGGCAAATTCGGGTGTAACATTTTATAGAACTGTGCCCCGCGAGTTAAAGTTCTAAGTTTAAAATAACCTATTTCTTCCAAAGGAACTCCGAACAAATTCGACGTTTTTGTTTTTACCTCAATAAAAACTAAAACACCATGATCAAGTGCAATAATATCTATTTCTCCGTAACCTTTGCGGAAATTTCTCTCTAAAATTTTGTAGCCCTGTTTGCGCAGAAAATCTGTAGCTAGATCTTCACCCAATCTGGCAGTTGGATTGGATATTCTCATAGATTCGAAAACCTCACTATGATCCCGAGCGTAGTCGAATGGATCATTACATTGTATTTCTTAAGTGGAAAAGCTTTGCACGTCTCACTTTTTCTTTTATATGACCTTTTACCGAAACTTTTTCAATGTTTGGCGAAAAAATAGGCCAAATTCGCTCGACAGCTATATCTCCGACAACTTTTCTAACTGTAAAACTCTTGTTTTCCCCTCTTCCGCGAATCTGCAAAACAACTCCTTCAAAAATTTGAGTCCGCGTCTTTTCCCCTTCTGTAATTTTCTGGTAAACACGAACTATATCGCCAGGATTAAAATCAATTTTGGAAATCATAGAGGAAATTATAGCCTATTTTGAGCCTTGAATACAAGTCGCGTCAAACGCGACTGCAGGCCTGCAAGAAGCCGATGAAAAATGGATGTGGGCGCAGCGGTCTGCTTTTGTACTCTGGGTGTCCTTGGGTTCCAAGATAAAACGGATGTTCTGAAGAAGGAAGTTCAATAATTTCAACTAAATTTTCGACAACTGATCGCGCTGAAATTACAAAGTGCTTTTTTTCAAATGATTCCGCATAATCATTGTTAAACTCGTATCTGTGTCTGTGCCGCTCAGAAGTAAGACCACTTTTATTAAGTAGCCCTCCATATTTTTCATATAGCTCATATGCTCTTGTTCCTTTTTTAACAATTGCCTCCCAAGCCCCAAGTCTCATTGTGCCTCCATAAGCCCGTCTTTCCATAAATTCTTTTTGATGGGGCATAAGATGAATCACTAAATCCTTAGCTTCTTTTTTATTTTCCTCAGTATCCGCGTCTTTCAAACTTAGAACATCACGAGCAAACCCTATGGCTGCAAGCTGCATTCCATAGCAAAGGCCAAGATATGGAATTTTGTTAACTCTCGCATATGATGCTGTCTTTATCATCCCTTCGGCACCTCTTTCTCCCCATCCAATTGGAACAATTATCCCCGAAGGAGTCCCTATCAAGCTATCAAGATCTTCTTTCTCTGCTTTTTCAGCATTAATCCATCGCGTTTTAACATCAATTCCTAAGTAGTAGGAAGCATGATCTATGGCGTCAAAAAGCGCTGCGTAAGAATCCCGAATTTGATAATCTCCAGTCCCAAAGTACTTCCCAACAATTGCTATTTCGACTGTCTTTTTTGAATTCTTTGCATTTTTTACTTTGCCCAAAAACTTTTTCCAGTCCGAAAGGTTTGACTCCTTCTGTGGCAAACTTAGCTTCTTCATAATCTTTTTGCCCAAACCTTGATCATACAAAATAGTGGGCACCTCATAGATTGATGACAAATCCGGGCTTGAAAAAACATCCTCTTCGTGCATGTTACAAAAAAGAGCCAACCTCTCGCGTCTTCTTTTATCCAACAAATTCTGCGAACGAGCTATCAAGAAATCCGGCTGAATCCCCAAGGAGTTCAAAGTCCTAACAGACAGCTGCGTTGGCTTAGTTTTTGGTTCTCCCAGGTGTGGAGGAGTAGGAATATAGCTTACATGAACATGCACAACATCTCCTGGATTCTTCAGCGTCATTATTCTTGATGCTTCGTAGTAAAAAACATTCTGATATTCACCCGCTGTTCCGCCAAGCTCGATTACTACGACGTCAGCATCTTTTTTCTGCGCAAGAGAAGTTAATTTTCCGATAATTTCATTAGTAATATGGGGAAT
>OBEQ013026838.1_pt1 | contig 12099 bp, 7 predicted proteins | sample 1670901 | NCBI WGS metagenome assembly OBEQ01 (sample SAMEA104232315, study PRJEB22302) | groundwater metagenome | biome: forest; feature: aquifer; material: groundwater | place: USA | collected 2011-08-07 | depth 5.4 m | reverse complement strand
TACAACTATGCGAGTGGCGGATATAGCCCCTACTTTTATCTGACTCAGGCGGAAGTCTTTCTTACGTCACGGGGAATATAATACGCCATCATGCGTGTCAGAATTCTCCCGGTCGTTCTGCTGTTCCTCGCGACCGGATTCTCCCTCGCCGCTGCCCAGTCGCCTCCCGTGGAGCTCGTCGTGCCGAGCACGCAGGTCTGGACCGATACCGGCATCGACGTGGCGGCGGGCCAGCGGCTGCGGATCGATGCCGAGGGCTTGGTCCGCATCACGCGCTTGAAAATGCGCGAAGCGTGGCTCGGGCCGGACTTCGATGATCGTGTCGGTCCCGAGGGGACCTATCGGTGGCGTCGAGACGATGAGTCGGACGAACGGAAGGCGACGCCGTTTCCGCTGCCCGCCGGGGCGATGGGGCCGTACCCCGCGTATGCGCTGATTGGCCGCGTGGGCGCCGACGGCGAGCCGTTCCACGTGGGCCGCGCGTTTCGCGGCGCCGCGCCGCGCGGCGGTCGATTATGGCTGGGGATCAACGACGGCGACGCGCACGACAACCGCGGGCAGTTTCATGTCAAAGTCGTGCTCGACGCGCCGGAGCCCGAGCCTTCCGCGCCGCCGCCGGTGATCCAGCCGGACGGGCAGGCCGGCCCTCGACCCGATGCTCGGGTGCTGCTGCTCTACGTCGACGGGCTGCGGCCCGACGTCATGCGCGAGATGGCGGCGGCCGGATACCTGCCGACGATCAAGCAGGTCTTCCTCGATGGCGGCCTCGACTGCGCCAATGCGTTCACCACGTTCCCCTCGAACACGCTCGTGGCCAACGGCGCGCTCTTCACCGGCTTGCTGCCCGACCGCACGGGCATCAAATCGCAGAACCAGTTTGAGCGCACGGCGCCGCATCGGCCGCGCGGGCAGCTGAGCGAATGGTTGCCGGACTGGCTGCTGGCGCGGACGAGCTCCGGGCCGCGCGTCTCGGACCTGCTCGACAAGTTCGCGCCCGAAAACACGTATCACTCCCTCCGGCAGCGCGGCATCCGGCCCCTCAGCGTGTATCTGCGCGCGCACTATCAGTGCACCGTCCTGCCGATCGCGCAGATCAACCCGCCGATCCAATGGCTGCATCGCGCGCTCAACACCGTCACGAATCCCTTCGCGGCCGCCGTCCGCATCCCGCACGATCTCGACCGGATCAACGCTGAGTTCGTGATCGACGAGCTGCTCGGCGATCCGGACACCCGGGTCATCGCCGCGTGGTTCCCGATGGTCGACAAGGTCAGCCATCACAGCCCCCGCGGCCAGTTCGGCGGGGCGCGGCGTGAGCTTGCCGTGTTCGATCGGCTGCTGGCGCGCATCCTCGCGCGGCTGCGGCAAGTCGGCTGGGATCGTTCCACGTATCTGATCCTCCTGTCGGACCATGGCCACATCGGCGGCGAGCGGGCGGTGAATCGGCCGTGCAACCTGGCGGCCGACTTTTTCTATCGACGGATGGGATGGAACGTCCGCGTCGTCGGCGAGCAGTGGACCGTGCCCGGCCTTGATCCGGCTCGCTTCGTGTTTCTGGATCATCAGGCCTGGGCCCAGGCCGCGATCTATTTGCCGAAGACCTCATACCAGCACGGCCCGTGGCAGCGCAACACGCTGGCCGAGCTGATGAGCTATCAGGCGGGGTCGATCCGCGGGCCGGTCAACTTGCTCGAAACATTGGCGGCGTTCCGTCCCGAGGAGGCGCCGGGGCTCGCGAACCCCGTGGACCTCGTGCTCGTCAAACTCGATGACGCGAAGGTGCTCGTCTACCGATCGGCCACGAACCAGGCCATCATTCACATCGATCGCGACGCGGCGCATGGCGAGCGCTATCGCTACGAGCCGGTGCAGCGCATCAGCCAAGACGCCGACGGCCGCTATCAGTGGCAGCCCGGCGCGCCCGGCGAGGATCCGCTGGGTTATGTACGCGACCCTGCGGTGCAGCGGGCGGTTGGCAATGGCTCGGTGATGGCCTGGCTGCAGCAGCCGCACGATGCGCGGGAATGGCTCGCGGCGACCGCGATGACCGACTATCCGGATGCGATCGTCGGGATGGCGAAGTTTTTTTCCTGGCAGTCGCCGGTGCAGGACTTAGGGCCCGCGCGCGATCCGGACCTGCTCGTCACGGCCGCGCGCGGATGGACGTTCCGCTCCGACGGCACGGAGGGCACCGATCACGGCTCGCCGCTGCCCGAAGCGATGCGGATGACGCTCTGCTTCTCGGGGCCGGGCATCCGCCACGGCGTGCTGCTGGAACCGCATCGGATCGTCGACGTGATGCCCACGATCTTGACGATGGTGGGCACGCCGTATCACGCCGAGCAGCTCGACGGTCGCGCGATCACGGGAATCTATGAACAGTGAAAACCTCCGCATTGCGGATTGTGGATTTCGAATTGCGGATTGCCGCCCCAATTCGAAATTCGCAATCTCCGATGTATGAGATGAGTGCTGGCGGGGCGGGGAATCGGCGCCTGCGGCGGCTGATGCCATGGCTGGTCGCGCTGATCTGGCTCAGCGCAGCACCGGCGAGCTGGGCGGACATCGAGGCCCGCGAGCTGTCGACCGAGGGCGCGACGGTGCAGCACTTTTTCAGCGGATGCCCGCGCAAGCTACCCCGCAAGATCCACAACGCGTACAGCGCGCGCGATCCTCACGCCATCGCCTACGCCGTGGGCAACGTGATGGAGCTCGAAGTGATCCGCTTGGCTGACTGGCTCATCGATCTGCCGTGGCCAGGTCCGGAGCTTCGGCCGCTCGAGCGCGGCGCCGACACGATGCGCGCCTGGTACGCGCACCTCGGGCGCAGCCGCCCGGTCGAGCGGTTCGGCGAATTGGTCGACGCGCTGCAGATTCGGCAACTGAGCCTCGGCGATTACACCGCGGTGGCCGGCGGCAACGTCAGCTCCGGCAGCGGGATGGTCGTGCGGATCAACAAACTGATCGACTGGACGCAACATCTCGTCGGGGACATGAACCGCCTGATCGGGTGGCCGGTGCGGCGGCCGGACGGGCTGGTCACGTGGGCGGCGCCTGGCCGGCTGGTTGATCACGGTCAGCGTATCATGGTGAAACTCTTTCACGGACTCACCGTGCTGATCGTCCAGGGGATCGATGGCGGGATCGCGGGATCGGAATACGGCGTGGAGCGGCTCGTCAACGCGCCGCGGCCCGCGCCGCATCATCTCGAGACCGTGTTTCTCCGGCTGTCGCCCAATGTCTATCGCGTCCACGAGCTGTGGATCCTCGCGCACCGGCGGTCGATCTATGTCGGCACGACCGAGGAGCTGGCGGGCCTGACGCACGCGGAAATCTTTCACCCGCGTCGGGCGCAGAGGCATGGGGACACAGAGTGGTGGAATCTGGAGCGCCTGACGCCTGAGCCGCCGTCGCTCGTGCTCGTGACCGACCGCCGCACGTTCGCCACCGCGCCGCCGTCGATGGCGGCCTACGTCGTGCCCGCCGCGTGGGTGCTGACTCCGTCGGAGGGTTCGCCGCTCGGGTCCGAGGCGGCCCGCTAGCGCCTCAACATGGAAACCTCAGCGATGGTTTCAAAACCCTTTGCATTGCGGATTTCGAATTGCGCGACCAGCAGCGTCGTTTCTTCCACAATCCGCAATGTCAGAGTTTTGTGAGACGTTCTCATCACTTCGCCACCGGGCCACTTGGTGACTCGCATGCCACTTGGTCACTTTGCCACTGCTGGTTTCCGACGCGTTTCTTTTTGCCTGCCTTCTTTTTGCCTGCAAGCCTTGACAACTTCTCCATCGAGTAGGTTTACTTACTAAATAGCTTCGTCATCATGCGATCGTTGACTTGCGCAGAGGCCCCGCTGTTGCTGGCATTCTCGGTAAACATTTGCGCTTGATCATCATCCTGGAGCTGAAGGGGATACGGTGAGCGGTCATCCGATGTGTCATAAAGGTGGATTAGCCATCTTGGCCATACTTTTCATCGGCGCGCTTTCGGCCTGTGCTGAAGCACTTGACAGGTCGGCAGATCAGTGTCCGAGTGGACCGGTAGATTTGACGACATCCGACGCCCAATGTGGCGTGTGTGGCAATCCGTGTTCTACGGGCCAACGTTGCGCCTTAGGACTCTGCTGGACGTCGAATGACCGAGTCCCCTCTCCATCCACAATTGTCCCGAATGGCTCATGGATTGAACATGGTCCGTCCTTGGGAGGTCGGCTCGATGCTGTTGCCGCGAGTCCATCTGATCCAGCGACAGTCATCGTCGGCAGCCCGGGTGGAGGCGTATGGGTGACACACGACAGTGGAAGAACGTGGACCTCACCAACCGCTACTGGATTAGCAGACGGCACCATCCTCCATTTTGAATGGGACCACGCGACGCCAAAGAGACTCCTCGCATTGACGCCCAGCGATCTATACGCAACTGATGACTTAGGAGCCACGTGGATCAGTCTGACGCGCTCTGGTGGCCGTCCTGCCGGGAGACTTCCGGATACGACGGCGGCAGATCCCAAGCCGTTTGCCCAATGGACAGCGGCTGGGGGAGGCCATCTCCTGTTGTGGGGCCAGGCATGCCGCGGCTTGCTTTACTCAACAGATGGCGGGACGACGGTTCAACAGCTCTTTCCCTTCAACGGTGGACCTCAGAATCCCGATAACTGCCTTGCCTCAATTGCGATCGACGAAGCAACGGGGCACATCTATTTTTCATCACTGAACATCGATGGTCGTACCGCTCATCTCTTTCGTAGCACACAGCCGTGGACCGCGGCGGGTCCACCTGGATTGCCGGCTTGGCAGTCGGCGCGGGGAAATCTTCCCACTGGTGTCACTCAGCCCTCGATTGTGGCATGGGCGCACGCCGCAAATCGCGTAGTTACGACGATTTTCCAATCTGCCGAAACGTCCGTCTATGTGACCGATGATGGCGGCGGCGTTTGGCAGCTGGCTGGTAAACCTCCGGCACCCGCCTGGACCCCGCGCCCGCTGCTTACGCTCAGTGCATCGCAGTGGCTGCTCGGGAATGTGCAGCTCGATCAAACGATCGATGCTGGGCAGACTTGGTCGGCTGCCTCGATCCCAAACGAACACCCTGACATCCGGGCGCTCGCCGTCCAGCAGGCTAGCAACGCCACCACGTATCTGTTCTCCGCCAACGACGGAAGCGCCAATTCGCTGAGCGCTCCAGAGGCGAATCTTGTCCGCTGGGAGTATACAGCGGGTCGTCCGTTAGCCAATCCCATGATGCTTCCAACCACGGGGTCCCAGGGCATTCGCGCATGGCAAGCCTACTACATGGCCGTCACTGGCAATCCGGCCCGCGTGTTCGTCGGGACCCAGGATAACGCCGCCCTGTGCTCAAGTGATGGCGGCGCGAGCTGGGCGGATGGGCAGGGGCAACCACCCTCGGGAGGATGTAGCGACTATAATACGGTCGTCTTCGCGCCCTCGAATCCGGATCGCGCGTATTCTAGAACGTGCGATTGGGAGACCGTGGGGCGAACCGACAACGCGACCTCGGCATGCAGCAGCGTGCAGTGGACGTCGATGAAACCCAGTGGCGGCGTCTACCCATCGTTGCACTGGACCAGAGCTTCGACTGCCGTCGATCCCGGGAATCCCGACCACGTGGTCTTTGCGGAATCGTGGCAGGTCGGTGTCAGCCGCGATGGAGCGGCGACCGTCTCGCATCATGAGTTACCCGGCAGGCTTGAGCCCGTAAGCGTGTCGTTCGGTCCTGGCGGCGCGCTGTACGTCGGCACCATGGAGCATGGCGTGTTCCAATCGACCGACGATGGCGCGACATGGACTCCATGGGCGTTGACGAATAGCTCGCCTCTGGCCGTGACGAATATTATCCCGGTCTCTTCGTCAGGGCAGGAGACGGCCTTCTATCTCGCTACGACGGACGGATTGTACCGAATTGTGCAAGGACAGCCGCCTGCGCTGATACTTGGCGGAGACGGCTATGTAGTAAGCGATATCGAGGTCGATCCGACCTGTCCTTCGCGAATCTATGCGGCGTTCGGCTACGCTTCCGGTCGGATCGCTCATCGAGGCGGAGTGGCATTCAGCGCCGATGGCGGGGCACGCTGGACCTCACTGACCGCTGGGATGGATTTGCATCGCACGCCGATCACCGATCTTCAAGTTGATCGCAATGATCCCACACGGCTCTATGTCGCCTCGTTCGGCCGTGGCGTCTGGACATATCATTGGACCATGCTGCCTGCTTGTGAAGTAGGATCTCCGCCTCCACCGCTCCCGGCGCCACCCACTCCGCCAGCACCCGTACCGCCACCAGCGCCGGTGCCATCTCCACCACCGATGCCTACGCCGCCGCCGGCTCCCACTCCGCCCCAGCCACCCACTCCACCTCCAGCGCCCGTTCCTCCCTTGCCTCCGGCTCCGCCCGCGTCACCTCCACCATCTCAGCGTCCTCTGGTGGCGATTACCGGCCCAGTGGACGGAACGGTCTTCACCGCTCCAGCGACGATTGTCCTGAACGCCGACGCGAGCAGCCCGAGTGGCACCGTGCTAAAGGTTGAGTTCTTCGAAGGGTCAACCAAGCTCGGGGAGGCTGCAGTTAGTCAATATACGATCACGTGGACCAATGTGCCACCGAGCAGTTACACTCTGACGGCGAAAGCCATCGATGCTCAAGGCCTCTCCTCGACCTCGTCGCCGGTCCATGTCACTGTTCGCCAAGGGGGGGCAGGGAACCAGGTTCCTCGACTGATGCTTGTCGCCTTCCCAGGAATGATCCGGGCTGGCCAGATGAGCGCACTGCTCTGGAACAGTGGCAGGACGACCAGCTGCGAAGCTTCGGGAGGCTGGACCGGGCCGCGGCAGATCTTCGGCACGGAGACCGTTCGTCCATCGAGCACTACCACTTACCAGTTGAGCTGCGCGAACCCCGGCCAACCATCGATTGCGAAGGCTGTGACGGTAATAGTTGAGGAGACCGCTGGGCCAAACATTCTGGTCTTCTTGGCCTTTCCGAGGACGATCGTTTCTGGAGAAGCGACAACGCTTGTGTGGGCGACCTTGCGCGCCACGAGATGCGTCCTTACTGGCGGCGGACTTTCCGAGCCTGTCGATCGTTTTGGTACGAAGCGCGTGACTCCAGAGTCAACCGTGAGTTATCAGTTAACGTGTGTCAACGATCAAGGACAGAAGAGTCGCAAGACCAGGGTGCACGTGAAGGCTCGCCGCTAGTTCTTCTTCAGCTTTCAGTCACACCTCACCCGTCCGTCACGCTGTAAGCTGGCATCAGATTGCTCGTCTGTCTGTGCCGGACGTTATGCCTCGGCGTTAGCCCATAGTTTCCGGCGCGTTTCTTGACAACCCCTGAGCCTTCTTCTAAGCTTGGGGTTCCCATGTTGATGACTCCTTCCGCACCTCGTGTGTCCCTCCGTCGGCTGCTGCCCGTCGTGGCGTTGAGCCTCGCGTGCGGCTTCTCGGTGGCGCGTGTCGCGATCTGCCCCGAGCCGCCGCCGGCCTCGCCGGCCGTGGGCCTCGAAGTCGGCCAGCGCGCGCCCGGCTTCTCCGCCAAAGACCTCAGCGGAGCGATGCAGAGTCTCGAGGCGCATCAGGGGCAGCCGATCATCGTGCACTTTTGGGCCACGTGGTGTCCGTACTGCCGCGGCGAGATCCCGAAGCTCAAGCAGATTCACCAGGATCACGGCAAGGACGTCGCCATTCTGGCCATCAGCGTCGATGAAAGTGTCGAGCGGCTGCAGAAGTTCGTCCACGCGATGGAGCTGCCGTATCCCGTGATCTCCGAAGTGCAAAATCGCCAGCCGCTGTCTGATCTGTATGAGATCGGCGGGGTCCCGACGACCTATTTGCTCAACGCCAAGGGCATCATCGTCGAGCGCTTCGAGGGGCAGGGCGATCTCCAACCCGCGGTCGAGCAGGTCCTAAAGCGAGGCCGGTAGCCGATGCCCGCGACGCAGGCGATGGACATCACCACGCTCAAGCAGCGCATCCGGGACATTCCGGATTTTCCCAAGCCGGGCATCCTGTTTCGCGACATCACGCCGCTGCTGCAAGACGCGGCCGCGTTCCGCAGCGTGATCGACCAGTTCGCCTCCCGGTACCGGAGCCAGCGGATCGAAGCGGTTGTCGCGGTGGAGTCGCGCGGGCTGATCTTCGGATCGCCGCTGGCGTACCAGCTCGGGGCGGGGTTGATTCTGGTTCGGAAAGCCGGGAAGCTGCCGGCGAAAACCATCCGACAGACCTATACCCTCGAATACGGCGAGGGCACGCTCGAGGCCCATGCCGACAGCTTGACGCCGGGCAAGCGCGTGATCCTCATCGACGATCTGCTCGCCACGGGCGGGACGATGGGCGCGGTGGTGAAGCTCGTGGAGCACTTCAAGGCCGAGATCATCGAAGTCAGCTTCGTCGTCGAGCTCGCCACGCTCGGCGGCCGCGCCGCGCTCGGTTCCCACTCCGTCTTCTCCCTAATCCAATACTGACGGCCGCAAGTCCCTTGCCGTTGATCCCACGTCCGTGAATGTCTGACGCCTCCGCACCACAGCCCGCGCCATGGGTCGCGATTTTCGATTGGGACGGGATCATCGTCGATTCCGCGAGCCAGCACGAAGCGAGCTGGGATCGGTTGGCGGCCGAGGAGCGGCGCGTGCTGCCGGCGGGCCACTTCAAGCGCGGCTTCGGCATGAAGAACGCGTTGATCATTCCCGAGCTGTTGGGCTGGACGCGCGACCCGCAAGAGATTCGCCGGCTGTCGCAACGCAAAGAGGCGCTCTATCGGGAGATCGTGGCGGAGACCGGGATCACGGCGCTGCCTGGGGTCGAGCGGTTGCTCGCGTCGCTGCAGGCGGCGGGGATTCCGTGCGCGGTCGGCTCATCGACGCCGCGGGAGAACATCGCCTTCGCGCTCGACCGACTCGGGCTTCGGCACGCGTTCGCGCACATCGTCGCCGCCGAGGACGTCACGCGCGGCAAGCCCGATCCGCAGATTTTTTTGCTCGCGGCTCAGGCGCTGCGGATGCCGCCCACGCGATGCGTCGTGTTCGAGGATACGCCGGTTGGGATTCAAGCGGCGAAGGCGGCGAAGATGAGGGTTGTGGCCGTGGCGACCAGCCATCCGGTCGCCTCGCTCGTCGAGGCGGATCGGATTGTGGCTCGGCTTAATGAACTGTCGATCAGGGAGCTAGAGTCGCTGGCGCTCGAACGGCGAGGAAGTTAGAAGTTGGAAGCTGGAAGTTGGAAAGAACCACATGCGTATCGTCTGGAGGAGTACGACGATATGGCATAAAACCAATCTGTTCGTCGTGCCTGGTACGTTCACTTCTTTCCAACTTCCAATATCCTACCTTCCAACATCACCGAGCGGTGCCCTCAACCGTGATCTTCTGACCTCCTGAACGCCACGACCGTCTCACCGCATCGACGCAGCGCATGTAGCGCGCGCCGTCCTCGAACGTCGTCAGCCGGACCGGGACCCGGTCGCGGATGCTGGCGATGAAATCCTCCTCCACCCGCCAGCCGCGCCGCAGCGCCTGCGGCCCCTCGATCCCCCGCTCGTCTTGCCCCGGGATATCAGTTCGAAACAATTGCCCTGATCCAAGCTCAAATCGCAGGCACGCCTTCGAGCCGTTGAGCCGGATCTCGCCGCGCCCCCGCCCAGCTTCGACGCCGCTGAAGTGGCCGATGAGCCGCGCGCCGGCGTCGTAGCGTCCGAGCAGGCTGACGCTGTCCGGAATCCGAACGGGCTTGCGTTGGCCCGTCGCGGGGTCGGGCCGCTCCTTGGTGAACACCTCGGCGTCCGCGATGACCCAGCTCGGGTTCGCGCCCAACCATCGGCGCAGGATCTCAAACAGGATGCCGAGCGTCATGACATGAATCCCGCTCACCGTTTCATCCTGGCGCCACGACAGCGGGGCCGACGCGTCGGCATACGCGCCCATCGTGTGCGTCATCGTCACTTCGCGCAGGGCCCCAAGCTGTCCTGCGCGCACGAGCTCGAGGACCGTCGCATCGACGTCGAGGCTCATCGGGGCGGGGACGATTTGGGCCACGAGGTTCGGATGGGCACAGGACGCCTGGAGCATTCGGTCGGCGTCGTCGACGGTGGACGCCATCCGCGCTTCGGTCAGCACGTGCTTGCCATGCTCCAAGGCCGCGATCGTCGCGTCGGCATGCAGATACGGCCACGTGCCGATCATTACGGCGTCGACATCCGGCGACTCGACGACCTCGCGCCATTGTGCCGCGATGCGTGGGATATGGAACGCGTCGGCGACGCGGTGGGATGACGCCTCTGACCGGTTGCAGACCACGGCCACCTCGACCCCCGGAATCCGCTGAAATCCCGGCAGGTGTTTGTCGCGGGTATTGGCGCCGGCGCCGATCACGCCGATTCGGACGGGCTTCATGGCTCCTCAGTATGCCAGGCCGGTCCGTGCGCGACAAGCGGGCTGAAAACGCTTTCTGCCCGCCTTGTGAAGAGATTTTTCGTCGGAGAGCCTTGACGCCGTCGGTGAGAATCAGGTTAACTTGAAGTACAATCGGCATGACGAAAACCCCGCAAGGGGCTCCACGCGCAAGCGCGGAGGGCAAACCTACGGTAACGTAGGGGCGCAAAGCCACGGGTCCTAGCACGCTGGATCGCCGGGTTGCCGACGCGACAACCCTTGGTCCTTTGAGGATCGCCGGGTTACCGAATTCCACGGTAACCCGGCGATTTTGTTTTGCCGAGAAAGGTGACGCGATGAGTGTGAAGGCCAAGCGTGGCACATCGTATCGGTCGCTTCTTTCGCCAGCCCCGTTCTTTGATGCTTTGCAAACCATCGACAAAACACGCAAGGGCCGGGAGTCCTCATCTACATATTTATCCGGAGCCAGAATCGCGACACAGCAGATTCGAAATCATCGATGGCCAGGTTTTTGGACAGCGCTCGCTATGATCGCAGGCCAGGCGCTGCTGGCGTCGCCGGCTTCCGCGTCGGAGTACGTCGCGCCGGCCGCGGAGGCGAAGATCCTCTGGTTTCAAGCCATGCCGGCCGACATCCAGCCTGGACTATTGCGCACCGTGACGATCGCGTGGGCCAGCGTCGAGACGACTCGCTGCGCCATCGAAGGCATCGGCGAGGTCGCCACGGCGGGCAGCGCTCGCATTCCGACGCCGGCCGTCACCACGACCTACCTCTTGACCTGCGACACCGAAGCGGGCCAGCTGCAACGACAGGCCACGGTTACGGTGAATCAGAATCAACCGCCGCACGTCAATCTCCATCCTATGACGCCCGCGGACATGACGGACGTCTCCTCACTGCAGTTGGTCGCCGACGCCCAGGACACGGACGGCGCGGTGGCGAAGGTCGAATTTTACGCGGACGGCCAGAAAATCGCCGAGCGCACGGCGCCGCCGTATGATGCGCGCTGGACCCCGCCTGGCCCAGGCCATTATCTGATCAGCGCCGTGGCGACCGATAACGCGCAGGCGACGAGCCGATCCGAACCGGCCATGATTGCCGTCGGCGAACGTGCCACGATGGCGACGGCTGGCCAGCCGTTCGTGCGGCTGACGTTGCCAGGCGGCAGCTTCAATCTGTTCGAGCCCGCGACGTTTACGCTCAGCGCGAGCGTGACGCCGGCGCCCGCCCAAGTGGGCCTGCCGTCCGCCCCCATCAAAAATGTGGAGTTCTTTGCGACGAGCCAAACGACAGGGGCGGGGTTGCTCGCGGGCCAGCGCACGAAGCTCGGCGAAGTCGGCACGCCGAACGGGCCGAACAAGACGTACACGATCGCCCTCGCCAACTGGCCGGCTGGGACGTTTGAGTGCGTTGCCGTGGCGACCGACGAGCGCGGGGCGCAAGGCACCGGGACGCTGACCGTCACGATCAAGCCCACGAACCGCAAACCGCCGACCGTCACGCTGCGCCAGTCCGGCAGCACCTTCAATCTCGTCGATCCGGCGACGTTCACGCTCAGCGCCTCGATCATGGTGACCGGCTCGATCCCCGGGCAGCCGCCGGCCACTGTCGTCCTGGTCGAGTTTTTCGAAAGCGGGATCAAGCTCGGGGAAGTCGCCCGCCCGAACGGGCCGCACAAGACCTCCACACCAAATCTC